>Ga0210408_10001271_pt1 | contig 27015 bp, 21 predicted proteins | sample IncBWH4MmetaG_FD_155471 | JGI IMG/M metagenome (GOLD analysis project Ga0210408, IMG submission 155471) | Forest soil microbial communities from Barre Woods Harvard Forest LTER site, Petersham, Massachusetts, United States - Inc-BW-H-4-M | ecosystem: Environmental > Terrestrial > Soil >...
TCGGGATCGACGTCCAGGAAGTCAGCCTGTCCCAGGTCGAAGCCATCGAAAAGGTCAAGAGCGGCGAAATCGCCGCCACGGCGCTGATTGCGGGCAAGCCGGTGCGTTCAATGTCCAAGCTCGGCGGCCAGGACGGGCTGCATCTCGTTCCGATCCCCTATCCCAAGCAGCTCCAGGACGACTACCTGCCGGCGACCCTCACCCACGACGACTACCCGGAGCTCATTGCACCAGGCGAAACCGTCAACACCGTTGCGGTCAGTGCGGTCCTGATCGCGTTCAACTGGCCAAAGACCAATGTCGATCGCTACGAGCGCGTCCAGCGCTTCGTGGAGGCTTTCTTTCCAAAAATCGCCGAATTCCAGAAGCCGCCACGCCACGTCAAATGGCGCGAAGTCAATCTGACGGCCACCTTGCCGGGCTGGAAACGGTTCGACGCGGCGCAGGCATGGCTCGACCAGCACAATGGCCCCGACGCGAACGGCAATCAGTCGGACGCCGCGGAGCAAGCCACGGGCCTGCGCCAGACTACCACGTCCACTGGCGTCCAATCTGCCGGTGGCGCCGAACAGCCGCTGCCGGATCGCAGTTCTGCGCTCTACCAGGAATTTCTGAAGTGGCGACAGGCGCGAGGCCGGTGAACGGGTGCGGCCCCCGCTTCCTGCTTCGAAGCGACGATCGCGTCCTCGATCGCCGCCATGCAGTGATGCGCAAAGTGCGATGAGCTCGATCGGTTCATCGCGCTTGATGGATTGAGCGAGCCGTAGGACCTCCTGCGACCACTCTCAACGCGTGCATCCGAATGTCATTTCGCGCATCCGGACCAAACGATTCGAAAATTCGACACGAGGCGCGACGTGTCGCCATCATGTCGACTCCTTCGTGACCTACTTGGCTACCCCTCTTTGGATCATCGCGACTTTTTGGGGGGACTTGATGCGCGCAGCTGCCGTCATCTGTTCTGCTTTGGTCCTCGGGGCGTTGCTAGCCGCCTCCTCCATCCTCCCCCTGCAAGCCGCCGAGTTCGGCACGCGGGAGGAGGCCGTGGCGATGGTCAAGCGCGTCCAGGAGAAATTCAAGAAGGACGGACCGGAGGCGACATTCCGCGCCATCAACAGCACCGCGTTCAACGATCGCGACCTGTATCCCTGGGTTCACACGATCGACGGCACCCTGCATGTCGCAAACGGCGCTTTTCCGGGCATCCGCGGCAAGAACCTGCACGACATGCGGGATCAGGACGGCAAGTTCACGACCCAGGACTTCATGAGGATCGCCACCACGCCGCCCTATCACGGCTGGAGCGATTTCCGCTGGAAAAATCCGCAAACCGGCTCGATTGATGACAAATCGGCCTGGGTCGAGCGCATGGGCGATTATTTGGTCGGCGTCGGCATCTACAAGGGCGAGCAGCCCAACAAGAATACGATCGGCCTGATCTCGGGCAGTCCCAATTCCGACGACACCTATCTGCAGATGGCGTACGATCTCGCCGACGTCCTCAACGACGGTGATAATCTGCGCATCCTGCCGATTGCCGGCATCGGCGGCCCGCGCAACATCCGCGACGTGCGCTACGTGCGCGGCGTCGATATTGGCCTGACGCAGACCAACATCCTCAACAACTTTCGCCGCTCCAACGAACGGCTGGGCCAGTTCGACGACAAGATCGTCTACATCGCAAAACTGTTCAACGAGGAAATCCATCTCGTCGCCAAGCCCGACATCACCTCGATTGCGCAGTTGAAGGGTCTCAAGGTCAACCTTGACGCCAGGGGCAGCGGCACCAGCTACTCGATGCGGGATCTCTTCAATGCGCTCGGGATCGATGTCCAGGAAGTCAGCCTGTCCCAGGTCGAAGCCATCGAGAAGGTCAAGAGCGGCGAGATCGCCGCCACGGCGCTGATTGCGGGCAAGCCGGTCCGTTCGATGTCCAAGCTCGGCAGCGGGGACGGGCTGCATCTCGTTCCGATCCCCTATCCCAAGCAGCTCCAGGACGACTACCTGCCGGCGACCCTCACCCATGACGACTACCCGGACCTCATTGCACCAGGCGAATCCGTCAACACCGTTGCGGTCAGTGCGGTCCTGATCGCGTATAACTGGCCGAAGACCAATCTCGATCGCTACGAGCGCGTCCAGCGCTTCGTGGAGGCTTTCTTTCCGAAGATCGCCGAATTCCAGAAGCCGCCACGCCACGTCAAATGGCGCGAAGTCAATCTGACGGCCACCTTGCCGGGCTGGAAACGTTTTGACGCGGCGCAGGCGTGGCTCGACCAGCATAGCGGCGCCGACACGAACCCGTCGGCCGCCGCGGAGCAAGCCGCTGCATCCATCGGCGTGCGGTCTGCAGGTGGCGGCGCCGGGCAGCCTCTGCCGGATCGGAGTTCCGCGCTCTATCAGGAATTTCTGAAGTGGCGACAGGCGCGGGGCAAATGACAGCGCGGCCCCGCTTCGCGCTCCGAAGCCGCAGCGCGTGCGGTGTCATCCCTCCCGCTCATAGTGCCGTAGCCCGGTCGACGATCAATAACGACCGCCATTGCGCTCCTGTTGCTTGATCCAGTCCGACAGCGTCGTTGGTGCCGATCCAGAAGCTCCGCGACCCGCTTGGCTCGACCTTGCTCCGGGGTCGTTGCGGTTCGTATTCTTCGGCTGTGCGCGTTGGAGCACCGCAGCGTCCGTCTGCGAGGCCGCTCTTGACTCGATGGCCAGCTTCTCCGCGGCCTCTCTTTCGAGACGGAGTTTTCTCAAGCGCTCCATCTTCTCGCGTTCTGCCTCCAGGCCAGGGTCTGAATGCGTCTTCTGATGTGCCTCCTCGGCAGAGAGCAACAGGGCGATGATGGCGGGTTCCCCGAGCGCTTTGCAGGCTTCCAACCGATGCAGCCCCTCGATCAGAACGAGGCGGCCTTCGTCAGGCCGAACGAGAATTGGGGTCTGTTGTCCGATTTCGAGCATGCTCTCCGCGATTTCCTGAACCACTTCAGGTCTGAGCGTTTTCCTCCGCTTCACGGGAACGTAGATCTTGTCGATCGGGAAGCTTTCCGGTTTGAGCACAGCTTCTCCTCCCTCGTGATCGAGCCCCATCCAAAGCACAAGGCTTCATGGCTCTAAAAGGCCGCCAGTACTCGCGGGGCGAATGGAGACACCGGGTTCGAACCTGTACAGTAATGATATTCAGTCGCGCACCGCAAGCGTGGTGATTCCATCCCTGATATGGAACAGGTGACCCGCAGTCTTAACCACCCGCTGCCTTATTTGCCGGTATTTGCAGAGTACGCGATGCCCAGAGGCTGGACGCAGAACTTTATCGCGCAATCATCCGACCTGTTCGGTGGGCTTTTCGTCTCTGTCCAGTTGAGGCTTTTCGTATAGGACCGCGTTCAACAAGGAAGGATGCACCTCGATCTTTCCGTTGTAGCTGATCAAGCCCAGCTTACGAAATTTGTTCAGGAAAAAGCTCACGCGGGATCGGGTCGTTCCGATCATCTCCGCCAAGGTTGCTTGATTGATCGAAGCGTCGATTGGTGTCGGCTTTCCATCCTTTCCGAAATTGGCGAGCAGAAGAAGCAGGCGTGCGAGCCGCTTCTCACTCGAATTGAACAGCTGGTCGATCAGATCCTCTTCGATGCGATTGCTCCGGGTCACCAGGTAAGTCATGAAAAGCTCTGAAAACCTCGGCTCCTTGCGCAGCGCCGCCAGCATCGCCTTCCGCGTGATTGAGGTGATGACGCACTCCTCCATCGCCCTCGCGGTTCCAACGCGGACCGCCTGACCATTCAGACATCCCTCGCCAAAAAACTGCGCAGTTTCCAGCATGCCGACGACTGCTTCTTTGCCTTGCTCGGAAACGACCGTCACCTTGACCTTGCCCGATTGGATGTAAAAAATCCTGTCAGCTTCTTCGCCTTGGGCGTAGATGATCCGGCCTCTGCGGTACTTCAATATCGTTTTGCCGGCCCCGACCTTGGCTAGAAAAGCGTGAGGATCGAACTGTCGCTTTGCTGACTTCACAAGCCCCTCCTTGGACCCGCGATGCCTAAATATTAAAAAAGGTATATCGTGGTCAATATTGACCAGCGGGCCAATTTTCAAGGCGAGAGAGGCACCCCTTCGGGGCCGGTGTCCGGCAGCGTGTCGCGCATCCGCCACGTCCAAAAGGGGCGCCTCACATGCTCGGCTTTCATGCACGATCCACCGGCCCGCCGCTTAGCGCCATCGAGCGCCCGCGCTGTCAGCACTGCCAGACCCGCACGGTCCTGCGCGGCATTGCGCCCGGTAGGTTATGAATTCCGCACTTTCGCGTGCTCCAGGTGTGACCGCGCCCAGCGAACCTTGGTGGTCAGCGACCCCATGAGCGGCGACGCGACAGGGTGGCTTCGCGGGGAGCTTAAATCCCCGGACTAGATTTTGGCAACCTCGACGGAGCTAAAATGGCCGCCCGCCGAAACAGGAAGAAGGTCGTATTTTTGACCGCCGACCAATTGGAACAGCAGGCAGAGGCGCGCGCCGATGGGGCGATGCAATTGCCTGAAGGAGAGGCGAGAGCGAATGCGCTTCGCAACGCAACACAGTTGAGGGTGTATGCTTCATGAAGCGCGCACTCACACCGCAAGCCGCCAGATCGACATAGTATCGTGGATCGGGAGATTTGAATGTCGGATGTTGACCCCGAGATAAGGCAAAACCTGAACGGCTCAGTTTACAGCCCGACGAGCAATGTATCTTCCGACGCGCCGCATTCCTTCCGGCGCAAACCGGTGAGAACTTCCATCAAAATAGTCGCGAACGCAGCCCGCGCCGCCCTTGGTTTGCGTGACGAAGAACAAGTCTTCGAATTGCCGGGGCGGCTGTTCGAACAACTGCCGTTTGCCGTTTATGTTTGTGACCGGAACGGTCTGGTCCTGCGATACAACCGCCGCGCTGCCGAACTGTGGGGCCGATCGCCTGAACCCGGCGATCCCAATGAACGTTTTTGCGGATCGTATCGAATGTTTCGTCCCGACGGCAGTCCGCTCCCGCACCATCAATGCCCCATGGCAGACGTGCTCCGCACCGGCATTTTCGTGCGCGCACAGGAAGTCCACATCGAGCGACCTGACGGCTCGCGCGGCATCGCGCTCGTCGACATCGAGGCAATCAAGGATAGCGGGGACACGTTGTCGGCGCCGTCAACTGCTTCCAGGACATCACGGAGCGCAAACGCAGCGAGGCGCAAATCGTCGATCTCGCGCGCGAGGCCGAGCATCGAACAAAGAGCATCTTGGCCACCGTGCTGGCGACAGTGCGTCTCTCGCGCGCCGGTACCTCTGATGATCTCAAGCAACTGATCGAGGGGCGTATTGCTGCGCTCGCAAAGGTCCATGGGCTGTTCGTGGAATCCCGCTGGGCGGGAGCCGAGCTTCATAGTCTGGCCACGCAGGAGCTTTCGCCTTACTGCGGCGAGACAGAGGGGCGTGTGCGAATTGACGGACCGCCCGTAATGCTGGAGCCGAGTACGGCTCAGACGGTTGCAATTTCCTTGCATGAGCTCGCGACCAATGCGGCAAAATACGGTTCGCTGTCGGCGGCGGGTGGTCATGTTGAGATCACCTGGTCCCGGACGACGGACGGAGGGCTCAGTTTGCGCTGGATCGAGTCAGGCGGGCCGCCGGTCACGCCACCCACGCACCGCGGTTTTGGCAGGAGCATTATGGAAAACATAATTGTGGGCCAGCTCGGGGGTGAGGTGCGTCTTGATTGGCACGCCCAAGGCCTCACATGCGAAATCGCCTTGCCGCTCGCATAGGGGACGGCTGCCACGCGCGTCGCAGGGGTCTTGACGCTAAGTGATTTGCCCGACCGGCCGTCGCTTGACTGATTTTCGCCGCCGCGGCGCTCGCCTCGGCGGTCTCGCTCGCCAAAATCCCGTGCGCGAAAAATCGAACGTTCGCAATGCGATGCGACGTTGATTCTACCGTCGAGCCCTGGGCGCAAAAATATTTTGCTTCCGTTTTTCAGAAGCATGTGATTGTGTGTCGCCGTCCCGTGCTCATGAAGAGGGGCGGACGCGTCGTCACGAACGTGGAGCGCGGGATGCGATGGACGTAGCGGTGTCGCGCGACGAGCGATGCCGGTACGGACGGCGAAGTCGTGTGGTCCTGGCTTCCCGACGCTGAGGCCAAGTTCGTGCGCTTACGAAGCGCGCGAGCGACGGGGGCAAGAAAGCCCGGTCCCCGAGGAGAGCACGAAGGACACCGTTAAAACCGTTGCGCAGGGAAGGCCGGATGACCTGGCTGACCTGTGGTGACTGCCGCCAGCTTTTCTTTTTGCTGGCGGGCCATGGCTGCGGCCAGCCACCCGGCCTTCCCTGCGCCCTCTGACTTGCGGGGGACACGATCGATGCATCACTCTGGCGCAATTGCGCGGGCCGAGAATGCGGGCGCATGTCTCACACCGTCATTGCGAGACGCAACGCGCCGAAGCAATCCAGCCCGTCTCCGCGGCCACATCTCTCGATTGCTTCGCTTCGCTCGCAATGACGCTGAAACAGTGGTTGCTGTTTGAAGCGTTGAATCAGACTACGCCAGAGCGCCGCGCTTGCATCGCATCACAGGCGCGAGCGAACTGGAGCGACGGCGCTTCGCGCCGCGGCCCGCCTCAATCCGGCTGGTTGAGCGCCGCTATCGGCACGGCGCCCTCGCCTGTGCGCGTGTCCTTGCCCTTCAGCATTTCCTTGAGATACGCGACATTGGCGGCGGCCTCGTCGGGCGGCAGGTCGGCCCTGACGATGGTTTCGGCTTCCGCGAAGCGGCCCTGCAGGCCGACCACGAGGGCGAGGTTTTGGCGCACCCGCGCGTCGGCCCGCGTGCTCGCATAGGCCTGCCGCAGCGCCTGCTCCGCCTTCGGCAGATCCTTCGAGAGCATGTAGGAGAGACCGAGATTGGACAGCACGGCCGGTTCGCCGGGCACGATCTTCAGCGCGCTCGCATAATAGCGGCGGGCCTCGTCGTGCCGGCTCATCTGGTCGAGCACGGCGCCCTGCACGGACAGGATCCGCCAGTCCGGATTTTCGGGCGAATGGGCGTGCGAGAGCACGTCGAAGGCCTGCTGAAAATTGCCGTTGTCGGCGAGCGCGCGTCCATAGGCCGCCAAAATGGCCTTGTTGCCGGGATTGGCAATCGTGGCCTGCTCCAGCACGGCGGACGCCTGGGCGCGCTGCCCATTGGCGCGCAGCGCCTGGCCATAGGCGACAGCCGCGTCGGCATCCTTGGGATTGGCGCGATAGCGCTCGCCAAAAACCTCGGCGGCGCGCTGCGGATCGCTTGCCGGGTTGACCTCCGTCTTCGGCGCCAGCGACCCCGTGATATCGGACATGGCGGTCTGGCAACCGCCGAGGCTCGAGGCCACGAGCGCGGTCACGGCCGCCGATGCAAGAAGCCGGGCAAGACGAAATGGCATGTCGGATTGACTCAAAGCGCGACGGAACGGATCGATGCGAACGTCATAGCAATAGACCGTTAACCCTAATGGCCGGTTAATGGAGATTCTGCGTCCACATCGGGTGCGACATCCCGCGCCGGCGATTTTCTCGGCAGGTTCTTCCAGTTCACGAAGCGGTTGCGGCCGCGCGATTTCGCCGCGTAGAGCGCATCGTCGGCGCGTTTGACGAGGTCCGCCAGCGCACAAGTCCGACGAGCGTGACAATGCCCATTACGACGCACAGGGCTGCGTGGAGAAAACATCGCAGCATTGGATCGTTCTCGACCTGGCTCAAATCGCTTTTTGCGCGCGCGAAGACGAAAGGTCGCTGCGCGTCGCTTACCGAGGCGAAACACGACGTTGTTTACTTTAATGGAACGTTGAAGAAGCCATTGAAACCGCATGGGAAAACGTGTTTTGCCGGCAGTAGAAATACGGAGCGGCTTTTACCATTTCAGGACGCGCTTTCGCGCCGGAAAAAGTCACGGCGCGTGCGTCACACGAACAACGGCCTATCGCTGAAAATCGCGACGGCGGCGCGCGACGCGCGCCCGTTCTAGTATTCGATCGCCAGACGCTTCCTGATTTCGTCGAGACGCTTCTCCATCGCATCGAAGCGGGCATGCAGCGCACGATCATGCAGGTAGAAGATGTAGCCGAGCGCCAGCAGGCCGAAAATCCAATGGTGGCTTTCGACGTAGACCAGCGAGGCTTCGATCGCGTGACCAACAAATGCGATTGCATCCAACACGACGTCCATCCGGGTCCTCTCACTGATTGCGGTTGATCAGGCTTTCCTCGTCACGGGCCGCTTCCCTTGTGCGAACAAGCACACTGACGGTTCCGCAAAATCTACCACGATCGCCCGGCCGGGTGTAGCTCGGGCTGCCTTGCGCCGTTTGCGATTGCGAAGGCGTCAAAACTCTGCAAAGTCCTTGCGCCAGGGCATCCCGTTGAATCGAGGTCGACCAGAGCATGCCATCCATCTTCGAGACTGCCTCCGCAACGCAGGCAGTCCCCATCAATTTTGCGACCAAATCGACCTGGGACTCGATCTCAGCCGGCCTGCCGGCGCAGGCACGGCGGTTCGCGCAGGCCAACAACTTTGCCGCCAAGCCGGGAAGCTATCTTGCATTGCCCGACGCCGAAGGGCAGATCGCAGAAGTGCTATTCGGCATCGAAGACGCCGACGGCAGGTCGCGCGATCCGTTTCGTCCGGGTGTATTGCCCCACCTGCTGCCGCCGGGAGTCTATCGCTTCGCAAATGCGCCGCACGACACCCGCCTCGCCGCGCTCGCCTTTGCGCTCGGCAGTTACCGCTTCACGCGCTATCGCCAGGCTGAGGCGCCGGAGGTTCGGCTGGTCCCGCCCGAGGGCGTCGATGTCGCTGAGATCGCCCGGATCGCCGAATCCGCCGTGATGGCGCGCGACCTCATCAACACGCCGGCCAATGACATGGGACCGGCGGAGCTGGCGCTTGCCGCGCAGGCGGTCGCCGAACGCTTCGACGCCTCCTTCGCCTGCGTCATCGGCGAGGACCTGAAGGCGCAGAATTTTCCGCTTGTCCACGCGGTCGGCATGGCGTCCTCGCGCGCGCCGCGGCTGATCGAGTTTTCCTGGGGCGATCCCGCTCATCCCAAGGTGACGCTGGTCGGCAAGGGTGTCTGCTTCGATACCGGCGGGCTCGATCTCAAGCCGTCCGGCAGCATGCTGACGATGAAGAAGGACATGGGCGGCGCAGCCAACGTGCTGGCGCTGGCGCAGATGGTGATGGATGCGAAGCTGAAACTTCGGCTGCGGGTGCTGATCCCGGCGGTCGAGAACGCCGTCGCCGGCAATGCCTTTCGCCCGCTCGACATCTTTCCGTCGCGCAAGGGACTGTCCGTCGAGATCGGCAACACCGACGCGGAAGGACGGCTGATCCTCGCCGATGCGCTCGCCTATGCCGACGAGGAAGCGCCGGATCTCCTGATCGACATGGGCACCTTGACCGGTGCGGCGCGCGTGGCGCTCGGACCCGACCTGCCGCCATTCTACACCGACGACGAGGCGCTGGCGGTCGACGTCGCGCGCTGCGCGCGCGAGGAGAACGATCCGTTGTGGCGCATGCCGCTGTGGCCGCCCTACGACGCCTGGCTCGACTCGAAGGTGGCCAATCTCAATAATGCGCCATCAGGCACATTTGCAGGCTCGATCACCTGCGCGCTGTTTTTGAAGCGCTTCGTCGAGCACGCCAGGAGCTGGCTGCATCTCGACATCTTCGCATGGACGCCTCAGGCGAAGCCGGGCCGCCCGGAAGGCGGCGAGTGCCAGGCCGCGCGCGCGGTCTACAGACTCTTGAGCGAACGCTATGGATGATCCTCGCCTGACGCCGGCGCGGGGCGACCTCGCTGCGAAACATCTCGAGGGCAAGGTTTTCGCGCAGCGCTTCGTCGCCGGCGAGATGTTCGAGATCACGGAGTCGATCGCACCGGTGCGCGAAAAGCCGTCGTCCGAGGCGATGCTCCTGACCGAGGCGCTGAAGGGCGAACGCGTGACGATCTACGATCGCAACGGTGAGGGCTGGGCCTGGGGCCAGTTGGCCGGCGACGGCTATGTCGGCTGGCTGCCGGATCGCGCCCTGGCGAGGCCGGCTGCCGAGCCGACCCACCGTATCGCTGCGCTCAAGAGCTTCGCCTTCCCCGGTCCTTCGATCAAGCTGCCGCCGGTCGAGACGCTGGTTCTCGGCGCACGGATCACGGTTTTGCGCGAAGAGCAGACCTTCGCCGTCACGCGCGAGGGTCGCTTTGTGCCGGCACGCCACGTCGTCCGCTTCGATCACAGGGAAACCGACTTCGTCGCGGTCGCCGAGCGTTTCGTTGGCACGCCCTACCTCTGGGGCGGCAAGAGCAGCCTCGGCATCGACTGCTCAGGTCTGGTACAGGTCTCGCTTGACGCCGCAGGCATCGCCTGTCCGCGCGACAGCGACATGCAGCAGAACGCGGTCGGACGGCTGCTCGATCTCGCGGACTGGGAACGTCCGCGGCGTGGTGATCTGCTGTTCTGGAAGGGCCATGCAGCGATTGCGCGCGATGCCGACACGATCGTGCATTGCAATGCGTTTCACATGGCGACCGTGATCGAGGATCGGCGCGAGGCCATCGCACGCATTCAGGACGCGGGCAGCGCGCTCGTCGCGATCAAGCGGCTTGTCTGAACCTCTTCAGGTCGCGACCGCGTCGCCATCGGCGGCTTCGTTGCGGAAGGCGGCGGCAAACAGCGCGCGGGTGTAGTCGCTCCTGGGGTTCCTGAACAGGTCCATCGCCGGCCCCTCCTCCACCACCTTGCCGTGCCGCATCACGATCAGATGGCTCGCCAGCGAAGCGACCACCCGCAGATCATGTGAGATGAACATGTAGGTCAAATCGCGCTTGCGCTGCAGCTCGCGCAGCAGATCGACCATCTGCGCCTGGAACAGCATGTCGAGCGCGCTGGTCGGCTCGTCCAGCACCACGAAGCTCGGCTCCAGCACGACCGCCCGCGCGATCGAGATGCGCTGGCGCTGGCCGCCGGAGAACTCGTGTGGATAGCGAAACCGCGTGTCCGGGTCCATCCCGACGTCCCTGAGCGCCTTGATCACGCGCGCCTCGCGCTGCTCCTGCGACAACTGGGGCTGATGCACGCTCAAGCCCTCGGCGACGATATCCTCGATCGCCATGCGCGGGCTCAAAGCCCCGAACGGATCCTGAAATACGATCTGCATGTCGCGGCGAAACGGCCGCATCGCCTTGAACTTCAGGCCCTGGATGTTACTGCCCAGGAATACGATCGGCCCGGCGGAGGAAATCAGCCGCAGCAGCGCCAGCCCGAGCGTGGTCTTGCCGGATCCGGATTCGCCGACCACGCCGAGCGTCTCGCCCTTGCGTACGGCCAAGCTGACGCCATCGACCGCCTTGATGTAGCCGACCGTCGACCGCATCAGTCCCCGTTTGACCGGAAACCAGACCTTGAGATCGTCGGTCTTCATCACAACGGGCGACTCGGGCCGCGGCGGTGCCGGGTCGGGCTTGGGTTCGGCGGCCAGGAGATCCTTGGTGTAGGGGTGTTTTGGCGCAGAAAACACCTGCTCGACCGGTCCTTGCTCGACGATCTTGCCGCCATTCATCACGCAGACCCGGTCGGCGATGCGGCGGACGATACCGAGATCGTGGGTGATGAACAGAAGGCTCATCCCGAGCCGCGCGCGGATGTCCGCGAGCAGCGCCAGAATCTGCGCCTGCACCGTCACATCCAGCGCCGTGGTCGGCTCGTCGGCGATCAGCAGATCCGGTTCGTTGGCAAGTGCCATTGCGATCATAACGCGCTGACGCTGCCCGCCGGAGAGCTGGTGCGGATAGCTCATCATCCGCGTCGCCGGCTCGGGAATGCCGACCTGGGTCAACAATTCGAGCGTCCGCGCGCGCGCCATCGCGCTGGAGATCGGCTGATGCAGATGCAGGATTTCGTCGATCTGGCGCCCGATCGTGTGCAACGGATTGAGCGAGGTCATCGGCTCCTGGAAGATGATCGAGACATCGCTGCCGCGGATGCCGCGCATCTCCTGCTCCGAGAGCGGCAGCAGTTCGCGGCCTTGGAAGCGGATGCTCCCCGAAGGGTGCGAGGCGGTCGGATAGGGCAGCAGCTTCAGGATCGACAGCGCGCTGACCGACTTGCCGGAGCCGGACTCGCCGACGAGGGCGACGCATTCGCCGCGCCTGATCTCAAACGATATCTTGTCGACCGCAAGCGACGTCCCGCTTGGCTGGTGGAACGCCACCGAGAGGTCACGGATCGACAGCAGCGGCTGGTTGATGGCGTCCATGCGGCCTTACCTGAAGGTCTTGCGCGGGTCGAAGGCGTCACGCACCGCCTCACCGATGAAGATCAGCAGCGAGAGCATGATCGCCACCGCAAAGAAGCCGGTGAAGCCGAGCCACGGCGCCTGGATGTTGGCCTTGCCTTGCGACAGGAGTTCGCCGAGGGAGGGCGAGCCCGGAGGCAGGCCGAAGCCGAGAAAGTCGAGCGCGGTCAGGGTCATCACCGAGGACGACACGATGAAGGGCAGGAAGGTCATGGTCGCGACCATCGCGTTCGGCAAGAGGTGCCGGAACATGATCACGGCGTTGGACACCCCGAGCGCGCGCGCGGCCTGGATGTATTCGAAGTTGCGCCCGCGCAGGAATTCGGCGCGCACCAGGCCGACCAGCGACACCCATGAGAACAAGAGGAGGATGCCGAGCAGGATGAAGAAGCCCGGCGGCAGCACCGCCGAGATGATCAGCAGCAGATAGAGCTCAGGGATCGAATTCCAGATCTCGATCACGCGCTGAAAGAGCAGATCGGTCCAGCCGCCGAAATAGCCCTGCACGCCGCCGGCCGCGACGCCAATGATCGAGGAGAACAGCGTCAGCGTCAGACCGAACAGCACGGAAATGCGGAAGCCGTAGATCAGCCGCGCCACCACGTCGCGGCCCTGGTCGTCGGTGCCGAGCCAGTTGTATTCGAGGTCGCGGCAGCCCTTGAGGCCCTTCTTCTCCACCACCGGCTTGCACTGTGCTTCGGTCAGCATCCAGGTCGGCGCTGACGGCGCCGGCGTCGGCAGGTCGAGATTGTGAGTATCGTAATGGTAGCGGACCAGCGGCCAGACGATCGTGCCGCCCTTGTCCGCGATCAGCTTCTGCAGATAGGGATCGCGATAGTCGGCCGCGGTCTCGAAATCGCCGCCAAAGGTCGTCTCCGAATAGCTTATGACGGCCGGCCAATACCAGTGTCCGTTGAAATTGATGAACAGCGGACGGTCATTGGCGATCAGCTCGGCGAACAGCGAGACGAAGAACAAGACCGAGAAGATCCAGAACGACCAATAGCCCCTGCGGTTGGCCTTGAAATTCTGCCAGCGCCTGCGGTTCAGGGCCGAGACCCGAAAGCGCGCAGACGGAGCCGGCGCGGGCTCGACGGGGGGCGGCGGCGGCTTCCTGGTGGTCTTGACCGGGGGAGGCGCGATGACCGTCATCAGACCTCCCGGGTCTCGAAATCGATCCGCGGATCGACCCACATATAGGCGAGGTCGGAGATCAGGTTGACCACGAGACCAAGCAGCGAAAAGATGTAGAGCGTACCGAACACCACAGGATAGTCGCGGTTGAGCACGCTTTCGAAGGAGAGCAGTCCCAACCCGTCGAGCGAGAAGATGGTCTCGATCAACAACGCGCCCTGGAAGAAGGCGTGGATGAACGCGCTGGGGAAGCCCGCGATCACGATCAGCATGGCGTTGCGGAAGATGTGACCGTACAGCACCTGCCGCTCGCTGCAGCCCTTGGCGCGCGCGGTCATCACATATTGCTTGCGGATCTCGTCCAGGAACGAGTTCTTGGTGAGCAGCGTCATGGTGGCGAACGCGCTCAGCGCCATTGCGATCAAAGGCAGCGTAAGGTGCCAGAAATAGTCGATGATCTTCCAGTACCAGGGAAACTGCGACCAGCCGTCCGAGGTCAGCCCGCGCAGCGGGAAGATGTTGAGGAACGAGCCGCCGGCGAACAGGATGATCAGGACGATCGCGAACAGGAAGCCCGGGATCGCATAGCCCACGATGATGACCGCCGAGGTCCAGGTATCGAAGCGCGAGCCGTCCTTCACCGCCTTGCGGATGCCGAGCGGAATCGAGATCAGATAGGTCAGAAGCGTCATCCAGATGCCGAGCGACATCGAGACCGGCAGCTTCTCCTTGATCAGCTGCAGCACGCTGACGTCACGGAAATAGCTCTTGCCGAAATCGAACCGCGCGAAATTCCACAGCATCAGCGCGAAGCGCTCGGGCGCCGGCTTGTCGAATCCGAACTGCTTCTCGAGGCTCTTGATGAAGTCGGGATCCAACCCCTGCGCGCCACGATATCTCGAGTTGACCGCTTCACCTGCCGCTCCCACCGGTCCGGCGCGCGCGGCGATATCGCCGCCGCCGCCCGAGATGCGCGACGTGCCGCCGGTGTCGGCGCCGGAGAGTTGCGCGATCACGCGCTCGACCGGCCCGCCCGGCGCGAACTGCACGACGACGAACGACACGAACAGGATCCCGAACAGCGTCGGGATCATTAGGAGGATGCGGCGGGCGATATAGGCGCTCATGATCTATTTCGCCTGATCGAGCTTGGCGGCCTTGGCGGCGTCGTACCACCACAACACCCGTTCGCCTACGGCAGAACTGTCGAACTGATAGTGCGGCACGCTGCTGGGATGATCGAAAACATCCCAATACGCAACCGGATGGGTGGCTCTGTACCATTGCGGCACCCAATACCGCCCGGCGCGGAACACCCGGTCGAGCGCCCGGCATGCCATCGTGAGATCGGCGCGCGTCTCCGCGGCGATGATCTTTTCGACCAGCACGTCGATTGCCGGACTGGCGATGCCTGCGTAATTGTACGAGCCCTTGGTCGCGGCGGCCTGCGACGTGAGATAGGGCCGCATGCTGTCGCCTGGCGTTGCCGATATCTGCAGACGCTCGGTGGTGATGTCGAAATCGAAGTCTTCGACACGCGCACGATATTGTACGGCATCGATGAGCCGCGGGGTCGCGTCGATTCCCAATAGAACGAGATTCTTGATGAAAGCTGCGTGGTGCGGGAGGAACGACGCTTCATCCAGCAGAAATTCGATCGTAAATGCCTCTCCGTTCGGCAACAACCGCTTGTTGTCCTTCACGGTCAATCCGGCGGCATTGAGCAGTTGCTGGGCCTTGCGCAACAACGTTCGATCCTGTCCCGAACCGTCGGAAACCGGCGGCACGAACGGTTCGCCGAACACCTCGTCGGGGACCTGGCCCCGGAACGGCTCCAAGAGCTTGAGCTCTTCGGGCGACGGCTGGCCGTTGGCCACCATGTCGGAGTTCTGGAACGGCGATGTGGTCCGTGCATAGGCACCGTACATGACCGTCTTGTTGGTCCACTCGAAATCGAAGGCGCAGTTGAGCGCCTCGCGCACCCGCGGGTCCTTGAACTTGTCGCGCCTGGTATTGATGAACCAGCCCTGGCCACCGGACGGCGTATCGTCCGGCAAGGTCTCGCGCTTCACCCGGCCGTCCTTGATGGCAGGAAAATCGTAACGCGTCGCCCAGATCCGCGCGGTGAACTCCTCGCGGAACAAATAGTTCTTTCCCGAGAAGCCTTCGAAGGCGACGTCGCGGTCGCGATAGAACTCGTAGCGCACGATATCGAAATTGTAGGTGCCGCGGCTGATCGGAAGATCGGCACCCCACCAGTCCTTGACCCGCTCATATTCGACGAAGCGATTGGCCTCGTATCTGCCGACCTTGTACGGCCCGGAGCCCAAGGGAATATCGAGGGTCGACTCGTCGAACGGGCGCGCCGCGTAGTAGGCTTTCGAGAAGATGGGCAGGACCGCGACAAAGAGCGGCACGTCGCGTGCATGCTTCTCGGCGAGAGTGACGACGACCGTGGCATCATCAGGCGCTTCGGCCTTCACGAAATCGCGCATCTGCACGATGATCAGCGGGTGGCCTTTTTCCTTCAGCACGTTGAGCGAAAAGGCAACGTCTTGCGCGGTCAGCTTCGTGCCGTCGTGAAATCGAGCCTCGGGGCGCATCGTGAACCGGTAGGTTCGGTTGTCCGGCGAAATCTGGACCGATTTCGCCGCGAACCCGTAGAGCGCATCGGGCTCGTCGCCCGCACGGGCCATGAGCGTCGCAAAGACGAGGTCCATGCCCTGCGCGCCCTCGCCCTTGAGGATGTAGGCGTTGAAGGAGTTGAAGGTGAAGAACGACTGATTGTAGGCGCGGACCGACGGGATCAAGGAAAACGTCCCGCCCTTCGGCGCATCGACATTCACGTACTCGAAATGGTGGAAGTCGGCCGGATATTTCAGATCGCCGAATGCCGACATGCCATGGGCCTCGGAGCCGCCGTCGTCGGCGCGCGCGGCGCGCCACCACGGCAGGCTCAGCGCGCCGAGCGACAGGCCCAGCACGCGGCGACGCGAGAGGAAGAACGATTGCGGCGGGCGGCTCAAGAGCGCTTGCCTATCTTGGCCGCCTTGTCGGCGTCCCACCACCACAAATTTGGGAATCCGGAAATGCCATATTTGGGCAGCGGCTCGGGATGGCTGAAGCGGTCCCAGCGTGCGTAGCGCATGAACCCGGCGTTGAACTGTGGAACCACATAGAAGTTCCAGAGCAGTACGCGATCCATTGCCTTGCAGGCAGCCACCTGCCCGGCGCGATCCTTGGCAAAAATGATGCGGTCGATCAGCACATCCACTGCAGGGTCCTTGATCCCGGGATAATTTCGGCTGCCCGGACGGTCGGCAGCCTGCGATCCAAAGAAATCGCGCTGCTCGTTGCCCGGCGACAGTGACTGCGCCCATACCACGGTGGTCAGATCGAAGTCGAAGCTCCGCATTCGATTCTCGAATTGAACGCTGTCGACGGTGCGAAGGTTCACCGTGACTCCAAGCCGCTCGAGCGAAGGCTTGTAGAACAACGCGATACGCTCCATCCCCTGGTCGGGCGACAGAATTTCGACACTGACGGGCTGGCCCTTGGGATCGATCAGCTTGCGGTCCTTGATGTCGAACCCTGCCTCTTTGAGGAGGCGCGTGGCCTCGCGCAAATTGGTTCGCACGTTCTCCGGATTGCCATTGACCGGATCCTGATACGGCATCGTGAAGACTTCGGGTGGCACCTTGTCGCGCAGGGTTTCCAGAATTTCCAGCTCCTGCCCTTGCGGAAGTCCCGTCGCCATCAAATCCGGGATGCCGTCGAAATAGCTGCTGTCCCGGTGGTATTCGCCGGTCGAGAGCTGCCGGTTCATCTCCTCGAAATCATAGGCGAAATTGAATGCGCGGCGAAACCTCACATCCTGAAACAGCGGCTTGCGAAGATTGAACGCGAAGCCCTGCATTCGCCCTGAGCTCTGAACCGGAAATTTTTCCATGATCACGCGCTTGTCGCGCACCGCGGGAAAATCGTAGGCCGTCGCCCATTCCTTGGCGCTTCGCTCCATGATCCAGTCGATCTGGTCCGCCTTGAACGCCTCACGGGCAACCGTGTCGTCGCGGAAGAACTCGTAGCGGATCTCGTCGAAGTTGTTCTGGCCTACGCTCTGCGCGAGGTCCTTGCCCCAATAGTCGGGGACGCGCTCGAGGACAAGCGAACGGCCGGCAACGAATTCCTTGATGCGATAAGGTCCCGATCCCAGGGGAATCTCAAGCGTCGTCGCGCTGATATCGCGCTTCTGCCCCTTCGCATCGGTCCCTTCCCACCAATGCTTCGGCTGCACCGTAAGTTCGCCGGTGATCATCGGCAGTTCGCGATTGCCCGGGCCGTCGAAAGTGAACTTCACGTCGCGCTCGCCGACCTGTTCGCATTTCACAACGTGTCTATAATAGGCGCTGTACATCGGGCTGTATTTCTTCAGCGCGTCGAAGGAGAAGATGACGTCGTCGGGCGTCACCGGCTTGCCGTCGTGCCAGCGCGCCTCGCCGCGCAATCTGTAGATCACGAAGGAGCGGTCATCCGGATGGCTTACCGCCTCGGCCAGCAGGCCATATGCGGTTGCCACTTCGTCGAGCGCCTGGCTCGTCAGGTTCTGGTAGATCAGGCCGACGCCTTCAGCGATCGAGCCCTTCACGCCCGCGACCACGATGTTGAAATTGTCGAAGGTGCCGACCTCGATCTGTCGCACGGCGCCACCCTTCGGCGCGTCCGGATTGACGTAATCGAACCGCTTGAAGTCGGCGGGATATTTGATGTCTCCGAACAGCGACAGTGCATGGAGCCAGACCGGCTCGGCAGCGGCCTGTGCGTGGGCAGATGTCGTGGAAAAACCCGCCACGGTTCCGAGCGTCGGCGCGAGCGCGGCGAGCGCGCCGCTCTGCAGGAGATGTCGTCTGCTAATGGTCAAATCGAAGCGTCCTCTTGAAGCAAGCAACGTCATTGGGGAGCAATTATACGGCAAGGATCCGACCGATAACGTTGCTTTTTCCTCATGATAAGCCCCTGAAAGGGGTTTCTGTGCGGCGAAACGTCCCGATAACGACCCCGCGAGAGCCGCGTTCCGACTTTATCGGGACGTCGGGCTGCGCTTTTGGTCTGATGCGTTTTCGTCACGCGAACCGCCGCCCACTTCGCTCGAAAACGCCATGGCGCGAAACAAAAAAACGGCCGGGGCGAAGCCCGGCCGTTCACAATCGCATCAGGTGGGAAACTTCACTTCGCGGCGGTGGGCAGCGGGGCCGGATGGTCCGACAGCGAATTGAGATAGGCGATCACGTCGGCGCGCTCGCTGTCCTTCTGAATACCGGCAAAGCCCATTGCCGTTCCCGGAACGAAGCCCTTGGGGTTGGTGATGAACTGGTTGAGGTCGTCGATAGTCCAGTCGCCGCCCTTGCCCTTCATGCCCGCCGAGAAGTTGAAGCCATTGCGGCCTTCGCCCTTGTGGTCGCCGACGATGCCATAGAGGTTCGGACCGACGCGGTTCGGACCGTCCTTCTCGAAGGTGTGGCAGGCGCCGCACTTCTTCGCAGCAGCCGCGCCCTTCTCGACGGATGCGGTCTGCAGCAGCTTCTCGATCGGCTCGGAGGGGGCGGGCGCGGCCTCTTTCGCGCCACCTTCGGTGACCTCCTTCGCAGCGATCGCGAAACCCGGCTTTTCCGGCATCTTCGGGGCGAACAATGCGCTGGCGGTGAAGCTCGTCACCAGGAGAAACAGGCAGGTGGCCAGGACGGCGCCGATAATCTTGTTAAGTTCGAAGGAGTCCATTTTGGCTCAGGCTCCAGGGCCTTAGGTGTCGACTGGAAGGCCGGATCAGCGGCCGCGCGGGAAAAGCTCAAGCGGGAATCGGGCTTTCGCACCGCACCCCCAAGCAGGGCTTGAGATATCGGTTTGCCCCTGCTCTGGCAACCCGTATAAGCGGCCCAAACTTCGCCCCATCCCCATCAATCCCGCCGCGCTGCCGACGCCCCCGTCCTGGACCCGAACCACATGGCCCAAACCCGCAACCTGGTGCTGATTCCAGCTCGCATGGCTTCGAGCCGGCTGCCGGGCAAGCCGCTGATGGACATCGCCGGATTGCCGATGATCGTCCACGTGCTGCGCCGGGGGGAAGAGGCCGGGATCGGCCGGGTGGCGGTCGCCACCGACACGCCAGAGATCGCGGCCGCGGTCGAGGCCCATGGCGGCAAGGCGGTCATGACCCGCGCCGACCATCCCTCCGGCTCGGACCGGATTTTCGAGGCGCTGGAAAAGCTCGACCCCACCGGGGAAGCGGAGATCATCGTCAACCTGCAGGGCGATTTTCCGACCATCACCCCTGACAACATCCGCGACGTGCTGGCCCCGCTCGCCGACCCCGCGGTCGATATCGCCACTCTCGCCGCCGAGATCCATACCGAAGAGGAAAGCATAAGTCCCAGCGTGGTGAAGGCGGTGGGAACCTCGCTGGGGGGCAAGCGGATGCGTGCGCTCTACTTCACCCGCGCCACTGCGCCTCATGGCGACGGCCCGCGCTACCATCATATCGGCCTCTATGCCTACCGACGCGCTGCGCTCGAACGCTTCGTCAAGCTGCCGCCTTCGCCGTTGGAGCAGCAGGAGAAACTCGAGCAGCTCCGCGCGCTGGAAGCGGACATGCGCATCGACATCACCGTCGTCGACACCGTCCCGCGCGGCGTCGACACCGCGCCCGACCTCGAAACCGCGCGCCGGATCCTCTCCAAACGCTGAGCGGCTGCACCAACCATGACCAAGAAAATCGCATTCCAGGGCGAGCCGGGAGCCAATTCCCACATCGCCATCACCGAGGCCTATCCGGACGCGGAAGCCGTGCCCTGCCCGACCTTCGAGGATGCGCTCGCCGCGATCAGTTCGGGCGAGGCCGATCTCGGCATGATCCCGATCGAGAACTCGGTTGCCGGCCGCGTCGCCGACATCCATCATCTGCTGCCGGCCTCGGGCCTCTACATCGTCGGTGAATGGTTTTTGCCGGTCCGGCACCAGTTGATGGCGGTGATGGGCGCAAGACTCTCCGACATCAAGACGGTGGAAAGCCATGTCCACGCGCTCGGCCAGTGCCGGCGCATCATCCGCAAGCTCGGCCTCAAGCCGATCGTGGCCGCCGACACCGCGGGCAGCGCGCGAGACATCGCCGAACGCGGCGACAAGAGCGTCGCCGCCATCGCCTCGCGCCTTGCTGCGCAAATCTACGGCCTCGACATTCTGGCCGAAGACGTCGAGGACGAGGACCACAACACCACGCGCTTCGTCGTGCTGGCGCGCGAGGCGAAATGGGCCGAGCAGGGCTCGGGGCCGCTGGTCACGACTTTTGTTTTCCGGGTGCGCAACCTCCCCGCCGCGCTCTACAAGGCGCTGGGCGGCTTCGCCACCAACGGCGTCAACATGACCAAGCTCGAAAGCTACATGGTTGACGGCAATTTCTTCGCCACGCAATTCTACGCCGACGTCGACGGGCACCCCAACGACAAGGGCCTCGCCTTCGCGCTGGAGGAGCTGAAATTCTTCTCGCGCGAATTCCGCATCGTCGGGGTCTATCCGGGACATCCGTTCCGCGCGACGTTCAGCGAGACGATGGAGTGACCATCGTCAAGCCGCCTCCTGTGTCGCGAGCCCAAAAGCTTCGGCGAGCAGCGCATAGGATTTTTTCCGCGCCTCGTGATCGAACACGGCGGTGATCACCATCAGTTCGTCCGGCTCACTCGCCGCGATCAGCGGATCGAGTTTCTGCCGGACGGTCGCGGGCTGACCGACGAACAGCCGCGACCGGTTGCGCGCGATCGAGGCCCGCTCGGCATCGGCGTAGGGATAGGCCAGCGCCTCCTCCGGGCTCGGCAGCGGCAGGTACTGGCCGCGGTCGCGGCGCAGACGATTGAGGTCCATCGAGGAGGCGAGCCGCTCGGCCTCGGCATCGGTCTCGGCCACGACGATGGCAACCGCGAGAATCGCATGTGGCGTGGAACGCCAGCCCGACGGCTTGAAATGCGCGCGGTAATTGACCATCGCGTCAACAGCATCATGGGTCGCGAAGTGATGGGCGAACGCAAAGCCCATTCCGACCTGCGCCGCGAGTTCGCTGGAATAGTCGCTGGAACCCAACAGCCAGATCGGCGGCAGCGGCGTGTCGTCCGGCATCGCCACCACGTTGTTGTAGGGATGTCCTGGAGGGAAATCGCGGGTTTCCCACAACGTCAGTTCGTGCAGGCGCTCCAGAAAATCGTCGCCTTCGCGGCGGTCGAGCCTGGAGCGCAGCGCGTAGGCCGTCGCGCCATCGGTACCCGGCGCGCGGCCAAGGCCGAGGTCGATCCGCCCCGGAAACAGCGCCTCCAGCATCTTGAAACGTTCGGCTACCATCAGCGGCGCATGGTTGGGCAGCATCACGCCGCCGGAACCGACGCGGATGCGCTTCGTCACCGCCGCGATCTGGCCGATCATCAGGTCCGGCGCGGGGCTCGCCACCGAGGCGAGGTTATGGTGTTCGGCGAGCCAGTAGCGGACATAGCCGAGCTGGTCGGCATGGCGCGCCAGATCGATGCTGTTGCGCAGCGCGGTGGCCGGTTTCGTGGTGGTGGTGACGACCGAGAGGTCGAGGATCGAAAGCGGTATCATGGCCTCTAAACTAGTGTGCACAACTCGCCCGACAACTGCATCCGGCGGGCGGCCGGGTCGCTCCGCGCGCCGCACGACGATTGTGGGACATTTTGTCATGCTCTGAAAAATATGTCGTCTTCCCATCGTCGCTTTCTCATCAATTCGTGATATAGTATATATGATTCAACATGTTAATTGAATCGATTCCCCTGGTTCGGCGCGGCAGCAGCAGTATTGGGACAAGTTATTGCGAAAGTAATTTTCGCTGAAAGTGGGCAACTTCCCAACAACGGTGGGCTGTTGGCATGACCCCCATTCGTCCTATCTTAGCCGATCATTGCTAGACCCGAAGCCCTCGTTGCTGATCCGGATCCGTGTGCCATGACCGACGTGACGCCGCCTACCGACGGGCCCCGCGCGCCAAAACTGCCAAAAATCTCCTTCGAGTTCTTCCCGCCGAAGACCGAGGAGATGGAACGCAATCTGTGGGACACGATCAAGCGGCTGGCCCCGCTCGATCCCAATTTCGTCTCGGTCACCTACGGCGCCGGCGGCTCGACCCGCGAGCGCACGCACGCGACGATCGTGCGCATGCTCAGGGAGACCGACCTGCTGCCAGCCGCGCATCTGACCTGCGTCGGCGCCTCGCGAACCGAGATCGACGAGGTCGTCGACCGCTACCATGACGCAGGCGTCCGCCACGTCGTCGCGTTGCGCGGCGATCCGGCCTCCGGCATCGGCACGCCCTTCGTCGCCCACCCCGACGGCTACCAGACTTCGCCCGAGCTCGTCGCCGGCATCAAGAAGCGCCACGGCGACATCGAGGTGTCGGTGTCGGCCTATCCCGAAAAACATCCCGAGGCCCGCGATTTCGACGCCGACATCGATACGCTGCAGGCCAAGGTCGACGCCGGCGCTGCGCGCGCCATCACCCAGGTCTTTTTCGACAACGAGTTCTACCTCCGCTATCTCGACCGCGTACGCGCCCGCAATATCGAAATCCCGATCGTGCCCGGCATCATGCCGATGCACAATTTCAAGCAGGCGCGGAATTTCGTGACCCGCACCGGCACCACGGTGCCGGACTGGCTCGCCCAGAAATTCGACGGCCTCGACAACGATGCCGACACGCGCAAGCTGGTGGCGGCCACCGTCGCCGCCGGCCAGGTGCAAAAGCTCTTCAAGCACGGCGTCGATACCTTCCATTTCTACACCATGAACCGCGCCGACCTCGTGTTTACGATCTGCCATCTGCTCGGCATCCGGCCGAAAGCCACACAGGAAGCCGCCTGATGATCGCACCCGCTTCGCTGAAGCGCATCGCCCTTCTCGCCGCCGCCCGCGAGCGCATTCTGGTGCTCGATGGCGCCATGGGCACCATGATCCAGGCGCTGCAGCTCGACGAGGCCGCGTTCCGCGGCGAACGCTTCAAGGACTTTCATCGCGATCTCAGGGGGAATAACGACCTCCTGATCCTGACCCAGCCGCAGGCGATCGAGGACATCCACGCCGCCTATCTGCGCGCCGGCGCCGACATCGTCGCGACCAACACCTTCTCCTCGACCTCGATCGCGCAGGCCGATTACGACCTCGCCAAGGTCGTCTATGAGATGAACCGCGAGGGTGCGGTGCTCGCACGGAACGCCGCCGATCGCGTGACCGCCGAGGACGGCAAGCCGCGCTTCGTCGCCGGCGCGCTCGGCCCGACCAACCGCACCGCCTCGATCTCGCCCGACGTCGCCAATCCCGGCTACCGTGCCGTCAGCTTCGACGATTTGCGCGAAGCCTATGGCGAACAGGCCCGCGGGCTGCTCGACGGCGGCGTTGACTTCCTGCTGGTCGAGACCATCTTCGACACGCTGAACGCCAAGGCTGCGCTCTACGCGATATCGGAGCTGTGCGAGGCGCGCGGCATCGACGTGCCGGTGATGATCTCCGGCACCATCACCGACAAATCCGGTCGCCTGCTCTCCGGGCAACTCCCCGAGGCGTTCTGGAACTCGGTGCGGCATGCGCGGCCGATGACGATCGGCTTCAACTGCGCGCTGGGCGCGGCCGACCTGCGCGCGCATGTCGCCGATATCGGCCGCATCGCAGATACGCTGGTCTGTGCCTATCCGAATGCCGGCCTGCCCAACGAATTCGGCCAGTATGACGAGAGCCCGGAGTACATGGCGCGCCTGATCGGCGAGTTCGCCCGCGACGGTCTTGTCAACATCGTCGGCGGCTGCTGCGGCACCACGCCGGATCATGTCGCCGCGATCGCCGCCGCGGTCGCGCCCTATCGCCCGCGCGCCGTGGCGACCATCGAACCGCGGCTGCGGCTGTCCGGGCTGGAGCCCTTCGAGCTCACGCCGGCGATCCCCTTCGTCAATGTCGGTGAGCGCACCAACGTGACCGGCTCGGCGAAATTCCGCAAGCTGATCACGGCGGGCGACTATGCGGCCGCGCTGCAGGTGGCCCGCGACCAGGTCGCGAACGGCGCCCAGGTGATCGACGTCAACATGGACGAAGGGTTGCTCGATTCGGAAGCCGCGATGCGGACCTTCCTCAACCTCGTCGCCGCGGAGCCCGACATCGCCCGCGTGCCGGTCATGATCGATTCCTCGAAATTTCTGGTGATCGAGGCCGGCCTGAAATGCGTGCAGGGCAAGCCGGTGGTCAATTCGATCTCGATGAAGGAAGGCGAGGAGAAATTCATCCACGAGGCGACGATCGCGCGGCGCCATGGCGCCGCCGTCGTGGTGATGGCGTTCGACGAGAAGGGCCAGGCCGACACGTTTGCGCGCAAGACCGAGATCTGCAGGCGCGCCTACGACATCCTCGTCAACCGGCTCGATTTCCCGCCCGAGGATATCATCTTCGATCCCAACATCTTTGCGATCGCCACGGGCATCGAGGAGCACAACAATTACGGCGTCGACTTCATCGAGGCGGCGCGCTGGATCCGCAAAAACCTGCCCGGCGCGCATGTCTCGGGCGGCGTCTCCAACCTCTCGTTCTCGTTCCGCGGCAACGAGCCGGTGCGCGAGGCGATGCATTCGGTGTTCCTGTATCACGCGATTCATGCCGGCATGGATATGGGCATCGTCAATGCGGGGCAGATGATCGTCTATGACGACATCGACCCCGAGCTGCGCCAGGTGTGCGAGGACGTCGTGCTCAACCGCGACCCCGGCGCCTCCGAACGGCTGCTTGCGCTCGCGGAAAAATTCCGCGGCAAGCAGACGCAGACCAAGGAAGCCGATCTCGCCTGGCGCGACTGGCCGGTCGAGAAGCGGTTGTCGCACGCGCTGGTCCACGGCATCACCGCGTTCATCGAACCGGACACCGAGGAGGCGCGCAAGGCCTCTACGCGTCCGCTCGACGTCATCGAAGGCCCGCTGATGGCCGGCATGAACGTCGTCGGCGACCTGTTCGGCGACGGCAAGATGTTCTTGCCGCAGGTGGTGAAATCGGCGCGCGTCATGAAGCAGGCGGTCGCCTATCTGATGCCGTTCATGGAAGAGGAGAAGGCGCGCAACCTGGCGAACGGCGTCACGGCCGACGCCAGCCATTCCGCGGGGAAGATCGTGCTCGCGACGGTGAAGGGCGACGTCCACGACATCGGCAAGAACATCGTCGGCATCGTGCTCCAGTGCAATAATTTCGAGGTCGTCGACCTCGGCGTCATGGTGCCGGCCACCAGGATCATCGAAACCGCGAAGACCGAGGGCGCCGACATCATCGGTCTCTCCGGCCTGATCACGCCCTCGCTCGACGAGATGAGCTATCTGGCGGGCGAAATGCAGCGGCAGGGGCTGACGGTGCCGCTCCTGATCGGCGGCGCCACCACGAGCCGCGTGCACACCGCGGTCAAGATCGACCCGAATTATCGCGGCGGCCCCGTCGTGCATGTCAATGACGCGAGCCGCGCGGTCGGCGTCGCTTCCGCGCTGCTGTCGCCCGAGAAACGCGGCACCTACGCCGCCGACGTCCGCGCCGAATATGCCAAGATTGCCGCCGCTCATCTGCGCGCACAAAATGACAAGAAGCGCCTGACGCTGGCCCGCGCCCGCGCCAATGCGGTGAAGATCGATTTCGCCAAGGCGGCGCCGAAGCGGCCGTCGTTCCTCGGCGTCAAAAACTTTGCCGACTACGATCTCGCCGAGCTCGCAGGTTACATCGACTGGACGCCGTTCTTCCAGACCTGGGAGCTCGCCGGGCGCTTCCCTGCCATTCTCGACGACGCCAAGGTCGGCGAGGCGGCGCGCTCGCTTTATGCCGATGCGCAAGCGATGCTCGCGCGCATCGTCAGCGAAAAATGGTTCACGGCGCGCGCTACCATCGGCTTCTGGCCGGCGAATGCGGATGGCGACGACATCGTCGTGTATGCCGATGAGAACAGAAGCAAGACGATCGCGACGCTGCACACGCTGCGCCAGCAGCTCGAAAAGCGTGAGGGCCGCTTCAACGCGGCGCTGTCGGATTTCATCGCCCCGGTCGCAACCGGCGTGCCGGACTACATCGGGGGCTTCGTGGTCACCGCAGGGATCGGCGAGGACGCGGTTGCCGACCGCTTCAAGATGGCGAATGACGACTACTCCTCGATCCTCTGCAAGGCGCTCGCCGATCGCCTCGCCGAAGCGTTCGCCGAGCGGATGCATGCGCGGGTGCGGCGCGAGTTCTGGGCCTACGCGCCGGAGGAGAGTCTGTCCGCGGATGATCTGATCCTGGAAAAATACCAGGGCATCCGTCCCGCGCCCGGCTATCCCGCGCAACCCGACCACACCGAGAAGAAGACGCTGTTCGCGCTGCTCGATGCCGAGCGCGGCGCCGGCGTCGAGCTGACCGAGAGCTTTGCGATGTGGCCGGGCTCGTCGGTCTCCGGGCTCTATTTCAGCCATCCGGACAGCTTCTATTTCGGGGTCGGCAAGATCGAGCGCGAC
>Ga0210408_10001272_pt1 | contig 26993 bp, 24 predicted proteins | sample IncBWH4MmetaG_FD_155471 | JGI IMG/M metagenome (GOLD analysis project Ga0210408, IMG submission 155471) | Forest soil microbial communities from Barre Woods Harvard Forest LTER site, Petersham, Massachusetts, United States - Inc-BW-H-4-M | ecosystem: Environmental > Terrestrial > Soil >...
CGAGTTGCCAAGCAGTGAATACAGAAAATCGTTCGACCATGACCATGGGGGTGGAACATTTTGGACAGCGGAAACAAGTGGGCTGGGTGGGTGAGGAAGTAATGGCTGCGACGTGCATCAATATTCACAATCACCAGTCTCCCGTTTACGAACTCACAAACGAATACGACGGTCGCAGAACACTGGTCAAGAATTTCTTTATGCTCCTGGACTGTTACCAGAACCACCCAGAAGCGAAGAGCCTTGGGCCAGACGGAAAGCCGTGCGAGTTCGACACGCAAGGTTTGCTGCAACGCGCATACATCGTTGCGAATTGGCCGCCAATTTACATCGGAAAGGAATCTGACCGGCATTGGGAAGAAGGCGAAGACTTGAGTCTGCTGGACTTCAAAACAATCGAGTACAAGCGACGAGGAAACGCAGTTGCCACCGTTGAACAACTGGCGCAAATCGCAAAAGTTCGAAAGCGGGAATTCATGCGCAGAGGAATCAATCAACACACACTGGAGAAAATTTGCAATCGTAAACCCGTGAGGGCGATGAAGCTGGCAGCGTGTTTGAGGGCGCTCGAAGGGTATGAGGAAGAACAGGTACAAGAATCGACGCCTGCAAAAAGATGATCTATGCCACACAAAAATCCAGAACGTAAACGCCTGTGGGAACGTGAGCATTGCGAAAAACGAAACGCTGTGCGGAGAAGGCAGCGGCTGAAGGCGCGGTCGGGACACCAGATTTATTCCAAAGCCAGCCCCGACCCTGTTTCAGACCAAAATCGGAGTACCCGGTCTGATAACAAGTTCGTCGATTATGGAGTCTCCTTGCCGTGCAGCGTCCAGCGCAAGCCGGCAGAGATCGTGCGGTGATAGTACTCGCGCTGAATGGGATAAGCTTCGGCGCCGTTGTAAAAGCCGAACACTTCATCGTTCAGATTCAGGAACGAGACCACGGCTTGCAGCCCACGTCCGCGTGGAATCCAGTAACTGACCTGAGCGTCAATTTGAGTGTGCGGATAAAGATAAGTGTCACCCGATGGCGTCTTGGAATTATCCGAGCCGTACGACCAGAGGTTCGCGTCATTATGAGTCAACCCCATACGCGCGGAAATGCCTTTTTTGTCGTAGGTTACGTCAAAGTTCCAATTGTTCGGGGCGGTGCGCAACAATGTAGGGTGGTCCGTGCGGCCGAAATTCGCAGGAAAATCCGCCCGCGAGGTCGTGTAACTGTAATTCGCCCGCACTCCCATTCCATTCAGTGCGCCGGGCAAGAAGCTGAGTCGTTGCTGCCAGCTCATTTCGACACCGGTGATGTGCGCGGAGGGTCCATTAATGGCCGTGAACTCACTGAGCCCTTGGTAGGGCGGCACCGGGCGGTTGATCGTGACGTTGTAAATCGGATTGGTGAGGTACTTGTAAAAGAATCCTCCCTCAATCACACCTACGTTTTTCAAGTAATGCGCAATTAGAACGTCGAAATTCTGCGCGTGAGTAGGTTTCAGATCTGAATTCCCCGCTGTAAGCGGCCGAGTCGGGTTATTAGTGGGGTCATAAATCACGAACGGAGCCAACCCCGGCGCAAAGTTCGAGCCGAAGTTCGGCCGTGCAATACCCATGCCATAAGCGGCGCGAAGAATAGTGTCGGTCGTTATCCTGTACTGCGCCTGCACACTGGGAAACGCGTTCGTGTAGCCTGTGCTCTTGAACAACGGCGTTGCCCTAGCCGGGCACGTGGTAGGGATTATGGTAGGGCAGAAGAGATTCCCCCGCAGATCATCATTCGTGGCTTCGACTCTCACCCCGGTTTGCAGGCGCAATCTCCCGACATTGATCGTGTTCATAGCGTAGCCGGCCCAAATGCGCTCCTGGATGCCCCAATTATTCGGTATGTTGGTCGCATCGGCCGGATTGAACCCACCCGGGGCAAGCGCGTCGGCGATTTTCGTGTATTGCGTAATCGGCCCAAAGGTGAGCTGCTTAAAGTAGTAGTTATTATCCGTATAGTTCCTCACGAATGCGGTCATGGGCTGACCACCAGCCGCGTTGAAGTTCTCACGGTTGAGAACCGAACTTTTGTGGGCATCCCAGCCTTTGAAACCAATCTCGAATGTGCTGAAGTGCGAGGCGACCGCGTACTGCTTGCTCAGAGAAATGTCTCCCACGACGTCGCGTTCAAAGATGCTGTCTTTCTCGGTATCGGCAAAGCTGATGGCGTAAAGTGCCGGGTCGTAAACGTTTACGCCGTTGAGCACCGGGAATTTGGGAATGAATGGATGGCTTGTGTCTACTCCGAGCGCGACACTATTGGTGTTAGCCAGCAGCGGCCCAGCGCCTGGGCCGCTGAAACCGGCAAACGCAAACCCCCCCGTATAGCTGGATTCCGAGAGGGCAGCCTCATAATTGAGTACAGTGCTTCCAAATATGTGGTGAGCGCCGGCCTGCACGCTGACAGTCTGCTGCGTTGGCGTGCGGTATACGTCGGTGAAGTTCATTTGGCCACAGCCAGCCGGTCCGTTGAATGGAGTGACCTGACTTCCCGGTGAACATGTGCTTGGATCTGTAAAGCTGTTGACTGTCGGTGTATAGATCCAATCCTCCCCGTTGTCATTGAAATGCGAGAACAGGCCACGCACGTAGACGGAGGACATCTCACCGAGCTTGTAGTCGAGCGTTCCACCGAAGCCGTAGCGGCTGCGGTCGTAAAGATAGTAGCGGATATCTTCGGTGTTGGGTCCCAAGAAAGTACTGCCATCGGGCAATGTATTCGCTGTTGGCGCGGGCTCGAGGTCGTTAACCCCTCGCGCGTTATAGTCATAGCTGAATCCGAACAGTGCGCCAAACTTTTTGTCTGCGCCGAATCGCTGTCCCGCAGTGCCTGCAAGCTGAAAGAGATTGCGCCCGTTGGCTATCGGTGTGTATCCACCCAATCCCAGCAGAGACACGTAAGGCCTGTCCGCCGGGCTCTTGGTGACCAGATTCACCGAGCCGCCGATCGCGTCGGCATCCTGGTTGGCCGACAAGGTCTTATTAATTTCGATCGACTCCACGAGGTCCGCTGGAATTACGTCCAATTTGACGACGCGGGTTCCTTCCGGCGATGGTACATGGATGCCATCAATGGTCACGTTGCTCAGTCGCGGCTCGGTGCCGCGTATCTGAATGTACTTACCCTCGCCCTCATCCCGCTCCAGCGAGACGCTGGGCATACGCCCGATGGCGTCGGCGATGTTGGTGTTCGGCAGGCTCGTGATGACGTCCGCCGGCAGAACCTGAACAATGTTGTCGGCCGTACGTTCGATGGTAAGCGCCTCGATCTCTCCGCTCTGACGTTCGCCGGTGACGGTAACCACCTCGTTGTGTGTCCCGAGTTTCAAGACGGCATCCACGCGAGCTGGTGAATTCGCCGTTACGGTGACGTCCGTCGAATAGAGGCCGAACCCTTGGTGCGAGACGGTAACGGTGTACCGGCCGGGGTTGACGTCCTTGATAGAAAACTCGCCATTCGCGTCCGATTGTGTCGATTGGCCGCTGGGCTGCAGCTCAATTCGTGCGCCCTGGAGCACTCCCTCGCTCGGGTCTGTAACTTTGCCGGTAATGCTGCCCGCGACCTGCTGAGCGGACAAGCCGCTGACTAGCAACAGAGTTATGACAAGCGAGACGGCTGCTGAGCGAACAACACGAAGTCCTGAACGCATTGGTGAGCCTCTCAAATTGGAAGGTAAACGTATGTTTCTAAGACGCCCGTATTAAAAGAATGTCAATCTCAGGTTAATGTTTTTTCAGAATCGAATCGGAGTTCAACTTCTACGGCAATCCGAGGGCACAAATTGCGCTGCCTGCCGCTATCGCGACGAACTCCTTGCCAGCCACTGCGAAGGCTATCGGAGCCGCATAGCCCCCCCTTTGAAAGTGCCAGAGGGGCTTGAGCGATGCTGCATCGAAGGCAATGAAGTTTTCCTTCGGCGTCACCACTGAAAACAAGCCCGCCTGCTATCGACTCCTAGAGCCGCGGGCCACTCCGTCGAACCATGCGAAGCGGGAAAAGGGGTGAGCGCCGCCCCGAGCGTTGCGCGAAATCTACCCCCCGAAATAGGGTCACGTCAAGGGGTTATTGGCGAAAAAATCGTCATACTACTCATCATCCTGTAAAAGGCGAAGGGGCGAAGGAAAAGCGCACACTTCTGCTAAAGGCCTTATAGTTATTCAGCCCGAGGAAATCACGAGATGGGATTTGCACAGCAGTGCTATCCCGTCGCCCCTGTGCAAATCTGCGTTTTCGGGGATGAGGGCGCGGGGAATGGTTCCCCCACATCATTGATGGAGAAGCTCTGCAGGTTAGGGCTTAGTTTCCTCTCCGTACAAAGTAAAGATGGCGCCGCAAAAGAGCATCGAAAAGCGAAGTGCTAAATGTGCTGCCTGTTACGCAGGGACTGCTAGCCAGAGGATGATTGATGTAGCGAGGATCGGACGTCAAACTGCGAACAGTCCTGAGGCCCGGCTGAAGCATGCAGAAACTCAGCGACGGAATGCTCTGGCAGAGCATGCCTGGAAGCCATCAGACCAGCCCGCATGGCTTACTGAGAAGTTCTATTCGGAGAAAGTCCAGCCGCTTCTCGCCACGATGTCGGCATCGGATATTGCACGCCAAATCTCAGTTTCGCGGTGGTATGCTGGGCGCATCCGCGAGGGCTACCGCCCGCATCCTTCGATCAGGACTAACGGCTTGGTATGACGCTTCCCGTTTCTTTGTTGCTCCTCCTGCTGAGCCTGGTGGCGGTGCCCAGCGCCGGACAGAGTGTTTCATCCGAAATCCAGGGAACCGTGAAAGATCCGAGTGGTGCCGTTATAGTCGGCGCCGACGTCATCGCGACCAATCTGGAAACTGGTGTGGCTCGATCAACCGTAACTGATGGCAATGGTAGCTATCATGTCGACGGTTTATATGCAGGCAGCTATCAATTAAAGATCGAACACGCGGGTTTCAAGGTCAGGAAATTGACCGACATTACGCTACTGGTGAACCAGGCAGCTGTATTGGACGCGACCCTCGAAGTCGGTTCTACCAATAATGAAGAGTTGACGATTGTGGGAGAGACGCCACTCGTTGAAACTACCAGGGCCCAGATGAGCAACGTGGTCACCGCGACCGGCTTGAGCGAGCTTCCGCTAAACGGTCGTGATTTGTTTCAACTGACAGAGTTGCAGACCGGAGTTGCGCCCTCGACCAATGGCGGATCAAGTCTCTGGAGCGAAGGCAACATGTCGAAGGCCTCGGCGCAGGGGACGCGTCCAACAATGAACAACGTCACGCTCGATGGTGGCGACATCAATGATCAGGGCTACAATGTCCCGCCAGGTGGGCCCGCCGGGGCACAGTTGGGAGTGGAGGCCGTTCGCGAGTTCCGCGTGATCCTGAACACTTACAGCGCAGAATACGGGCGCAATGGTGGCGCTAATGTCCAATTTGTGACCAAGTCGGGAACGAACAGCCTGCACGGTTCGGTCTTCGAGTTCTTCCGCAATGCGGCGCTAGACTCCGCTAATTACTTCGATACGCTCGGCAAGCCCGCTTACGAACGCAACCAGTTCGGCGCCACGCTGGGAGGGCCGATCGTCAAGGATCACACGTTCTTCTTTATCAACTACGAAGGGCTGCGCGAAAGAAAAGGTATCACCACCAACATTTCCGTACCCGACGATAACGCCCGCCAAGGATTGCTTCCTACGGTCAACGGCGGCGACTTGGTGGACGTAGGGGTCAATCCCACCAGCGCTCTCTTTATTGGTCTATATCCGCGCCCAAACGGGCCCGAGCTCATCGACGCTGGCATCCCCAGCGGATTAGCGCTCTTTACCAACTCTGAAGTGCAATCTGCACGTGAGGACTACGCAGTGCTGCGAATCGATCAAACTCTCGGGAATAAGGATCAGACCTTTGGCCGATATGTGTTCGATGACGGCGTGGGCATTTTCCCCTTTCAAAGCACGGCGATTCCTGGTTTTCCTGGTAAACGACCCATCCGCAGTCAATATTTAATGCTTAGTTGGCAGAGAGTGATTACAAACCACTTGCTGAACGAAGCCAAGTTCAACTTCAATCGCACTCGCTATCTCGCCGAAGTTGACAATACATATCCTCTCTCAATCTCGCTGGTTCCGGGTCGTCCTCTAGGAGTGATTTCAATCGGAGGATTGCCCGCACTGGGAAACAACCTTGTCTATCCCCTCGGTTCCACTTCAAATACGTTCGAGGGTATTGACAATCTGAGCTGGGAACATGAACGCCACAGCCTGAAGTTCGGGGTTGACGCAAAACGGATTCAAATCAACGGTCCCTTCGACTTTGGTACCAATGGGGAGTATTCGTTCACGGGCTCAGCTGTAAGCGCTACCAGCAATCCAACTTTCGAGTCGTTCCTCCGTGGAATCCCAGCCTTCTACATTGGAACCGATCCTGCGCTCAGCGATTCTGATCGTGGCTTTCGTCAGACCTATATAGGACTCTATGCGCAGGACGATTGGCGTATCACTCCCCATCTGACCTTGAATCTAGGACTCCGTTGGGAGTATTCAAGCATTCCCACGGAAGCGGAAGGGCGCATCTCGAACTTCCATGACGTATTTACGGACAAAGCCCCAACCGTCGGTCCTCTCTGGTCGGGTGTTCCCTTGGACCTGTGGTCGCCACGTTTCGGATTCGCCTGGAGCCCGTCTCGTGATGGGGGGACAGTGGTTCGCGGAGGGTTCGGAATCATGCGCGACCAGATTTGGTCGAACCTATATTTTGACGTGCGCTTTTACCGGCCATTTTTTGGGGCACTGATCTCTGAATCTCCCAATTTTCTTGCCCGGCCATCTAGCATCGCGGCTCTGGGAGGATCCACCTCGCCGGTCGGGGTGTTTGGGATCACCTTCAATCCGCAGTTTCCGTATTACGAGCAGTGGAGCCTAAACCTTCAACGGCAACTGGGACGCGCGATGGTGCTTCAGATTGCCTACGTCGATTCCCATGGCTTGCACCTGCCGCGAGCTGGCGAAGCCAATCCCTATGAACCAACACTGGGACACAACCTAAATCCCAACTTCGGTTCGACCCCTCAAATCGTCACCGATGCGACTTCAAGCTACAACTCGTTGCAAATCAGCCTTCAACGGCAGTTCGTAAAAGGCCTGTCATTCCAGGGATCCTACACGTACTCCCACTCGATCGATACTGCGAGCGGCGCCTTCCCCAGTGACTGGGTCTCAGAGCCTGGAGTATCACAGAATTTCTTCGATTTGAACGCCGATCGTGGCAGCTCCGCTTTTGACCGACGCAATATTTTCATCGGCAATTTGCTTTATGATCTGCCGTTCGGACCTAGAGAGCGCCGGGACGGCGGTGAGCAAGGCATCGCCGGAAAATTAGTAGGTGGGTGGCGAGTGGGCATAATTGCTCAATTGCTGTCAGGCGCCCCCTTCACCCCAGTTCTCGGTTTCAATAACTCGCTGACAGCCTCTTCGTTTCCGGCGGATCGACCCGATATCAAATCTGGTGTGAATCCCTGCAATGCTGTGACCGGCAGCGTCAACCAGTGGTTCGATCCGACTATCTTTACCTTGCCTAACACACCGGATGCCGCTGGCAATATCTTCGGCGATGCGGGGAGGAATAGCCTCTGCGGTCCATCTCTCAAGGCGTTCGACTTTTCCCTGATCAAGCGCACGCAACTGAGCGAACGCGTGAGCCTGGAATTTCGGTCAGAATTCTTTAACATCTTCAACCATCCCAACTTCGCTGTTCCCGACAACACTCAGGGTCCTAACGGTACGGGTGGTAACGGGGACGCAATCTTCGTCGGAAGAGCTTCTGGTTGCAATCCAGCCGCGAACTCTCTTGGATGCGGTATCCTAGCGGGCAATGCTGGCCGTATTTTCAGTACCGTTACTAGTGCGCGGCAGATCCAGTTCGCGCTGAAGCTAATACTTTGAGAAAAAAACGATGACTTCACACTCCGATGACTTCACACTCAGATTTCTCAGTCAGAGGAACTCACCAGTGGAGCAGGCGCAGCAAGACCAAGCTGATTCTCCGTATGTTGGCAGCGATGGAGTGCACCCGATTGTTTTAGGCGAGATGGCCCGACTGATTGAGTCATTCGACTGGTCACGATCTCCTCTTGGTTCTTCAGCGCAGTGGCCGCAAAGTCTGAAGACCGCTTTGAACGTCTGCCTGAGCTCGCGTTTTCAGCTGGCGATCTATTGGGGGCCAGAACTGGTTTTCCTTTACAACGACGCAGAGCGCGAAGTAATCGGCTCCTTGCATCCCTACGCACTGGGGAAACCCGCACGCGACGTTCTCGTGGACATGTGGGAGACAGTTGGACCGATGTTGTACAAGGTGCTCAAAAGTGGCGAGGCGACTTGGTCGGTCGATCAACCACTGATGATCGATCGTTATGGATCGGTGGAGGAAGCATTTTTCACGTGGTCGTATAGCCCCATTCCGGACGACGATGGAAATATAGGCGGTGTGCTGCTGGTAACGGAGGAAACCACTCAGAGAGTTTTGGCCGAGCGGCGGCTACGTGAAGCGGCAGAGCGTGAGCGGAAACTGAGAGCTGAAGGCGATTCACAACGTGCGCTGCTGGAAACAGTGTTAAACCAGATGGCTGCAGGAGTCGTCATCGCCAAAGCCCCCTCCGGCGAAGTAGTGCTCGCCAACAATCAGGCAACGCAGATATTGCAACGGTCTGTTGGGGAACTCCGCAGTGTTGAAGAATATTCGCAATACCAGATTTTCCGGCTGGACGGGCGAGCATACAGCACACAAGAACAACCTCTTGCCCGCTCGATTCTGCACGGGGAAGTTGTGATCGGCGAAGAATTAAGGTACCTGCGCCCGGATGGTACATTTCGCGTGTTGCTTACTAACGCAGCGCCCGTCCGGGACGAAACAGGCGCCATAGTTGCGAGCGTCGTTACCTTTCAAGACATTACAGATCTGCGGCTAGCGCAGGAAGAGTTGCTGCGCCAGAGCGACGATGTCATTCATGACTTAGCGGGCAAACTGATCACAGCACAAGAAGAGGAACGCAGCCGCATCGCCCGCGATCTGCACGACGATATTGCCCAACGAATCGCCCTGCTCTGCAATAAAATGCAGAGATTGCGCGGAAGCCTCCCCACAGGAATCGCCGCGGTGGAAGAACTATCCGATATCCAGAAGGAAATAGAGCAGACCTCAGAGAGCGTCCGGCTGATTTCTCATCAATTGCACAGTCCCAAGTTGATCCTCGGCTTGCCTCGCGCGTTGGCGGGCTATTGCCGCGAGTTTTCGCAACAACGGGGAATCAACGTGGAATTCACTCAACCGGGTTCCATAGGCCCTCTCCCCGAGCCAGTCCCCCTAGTCATGTTCCGCGTGTTGCAGGAGGCGCTTCACAACGTGGCCCGCCACAGCGGAGCAGCTCAGGTTGAGGTGTCTTTGTTTACGGAGGGAGACGAAGTCAGACTCCGAGTTAAAGATCGCGGAAAGGGCTTCGATCCAGTTCAACTCTCCGATGGGCTCGGCCTGGTTAGCATGCGCGAGCGCCTGCGACTTGTTGGAGGAAAGATCAAGATCTCCTCGGCCCCGGGGCTAGGCACCGAAATCGAAGCTGCGGCGCCGATTGGGCCTCCTCATTCGAGCGCAAAAATTCCTGCTTAGGAAAGAGCGTGGGGGGCGGAACAACTGTGCCTCTTGCCGAATCGAAAGACCGTACAAACGCTGCTGGCAGTTTTATATTGTCGGACGGGACTTGTAAATCGGAAGGGGGGCGTCTTGGTCAGCCGGACTTCAGTCATGATAGTCGATGATTTTGAACCTTGGCGAAGTTTCGTCTCTGCCATGCTGATGAAAGAACCCAACTTACAGATCGTCTGCGAGGTTGCCGATGCGGTAGCGGCGATCGGTGAAGCTAACAAAGTACAACCCAACTTGATTCTACTGGACATTGGACTCCCGATCCTAAATGGAATCGAGGCCGCCCACCAGATACTCCAAATCGCGCCGGGGTCAAGAATATTGTTCGTCTCTGAGCAGGCCGACCCGGATGTAGTGATGGCAGCCATGGAGGCAGGAGGCGCAGGATATGTGCTCAAGTCCGATGCTGGAGATGAGCTTTTGACCGCCATCACCGCGATCCTTCGTGGAGATCAGTTTCTCAGCAGCAGTCTGAAAAGTGTGCGTTCATCGATTGCTAACGCCCATTGAGCCTTCATTCTACTTATATTCCTCACGCCGCCCACCACCGATATTATCCGCGCGATTCTCGAACGAAACGCGCATCGCTCGCCCGCACGCACGGGGCCCGCATGCCTCACGCGCGTGCTCGCGGTTTATCATCTTTCCAACATCAATGTGTCACTTCGATTCCCGATTTCAGGGGGTGTAGCATTTTCCCCTCAATGCGTAATACCCCCTCCGAACATTTGACGGGTATATGTGTATGTGATGTCGAGATGTACACACTCCGAGTTGTGGTGATTTCAGGGCAGAATATCCTCTTGATCTCTTGATCAGCGCAGCGCAAATCCAGCTCATCTCATTTCTCGATGTCCAAGTCAGTGCGTCTCCCTTTGTTGGCCTGGGGTCGGGGATCAACCGTAGGGAGAAACGCTCACATGTGGACGTAATCGAAAGAGATCGAAATTTGAGTGCTATGGCCATCTGATTTCGTCAACCATGTCAAGACAATTCGGGTGGCGAGTCCGGACTATGGAACCAAACCATCTCTCTGTATTGCGCGCTGTGAAGAATGGCGCCCCGCTTTGTGTCATCAAACTCAACTGCGGCTACTTTGCGACAGTCCACTGGCAAAAGTACCAGTTGCGGATCGACCTGGTCCGAGAGACCTTTTGAGAGACTTGTGCAAGTTAGCGAATCGTTATGGGGGATCCCATGTCAGAGCAAAGCGCTAAGCTCTCAAGAAGCATTCTTCCCATTCCATCCCAGCCGCACACCGGCCTAACAACCTATGACGCCAAAGACCCCAACACGAAGTTCCCGCCGATCGAGCCACTGCGCCCACCCAAGGGAGCACCCAACGTACTCATCGTCCTGCTCGACGACGTGGGCTTCGCGGCGTCCAGCGCTTTCGGCGGGCCGTGTGCGACACCCAACTTTGAGAAGCTCGCCTCCGGCGGACTGAAGTACAACCGCTTTCACACCACTGCGCTCTGCGCGCCAACTCGGCAGGCAATGCTTACGGGTCGCAACCATCATTCGGTGGGGATGGGCAGCGTCACCGAAATCGCCACCTCGGCGCCCGGCTACTGCTCCATTCTGCCCAAGAACAAAGCCCCGCTGGCGATGACCCTCAAGCTGAACGGCTACTCGACCGCCCAGTTCGGGAAATGCCACGAAGTGCCGGTCTGGCAGACCAGCCCGATGGGTCCTTTCGACCAGTGGCCGACGGGCGGAGGAGGATTCGAGTATTTCTATGGATTTATCGGTGGCGAGACCAACCAGTGGGACCCCGGAATTTACGAGGCCACCATACCAGTGGAGCCGCCGAAGACGGCCGAGGAGGGCTACCACTTTACCGAAGACATGACGGACAAGGCCATTGCCTGGGTCCGGCAACAGAAAGCATTGATGCCGGACAAACCGTTCTTCGTCTATTTCGCGCCTGGCGCTTGCCATGCCCCGCACCACGTGCCGAAGGAGTGGGCGGACAAATACAAGGGCAAGTTCGACCAGGGGTGGGACAAATTGCGCGAGGAGAGTTTGACGCGGCAGAAGAAGCTGGGCGTCGTTCCACAAAATGCCGAGTTGACCAAGCGGCCCAAGGAGATTCAGGCCTGGGATGAAGTCGACCCAAAAATGAGACCGGTGCTGGCGCGCCAGATGGAGGTGTATGCCGGGTTCCTGGAGCACACTGACCATCATGTAGGGCGGCTGATCGACACGCTGAAGGACCTCCAGATTCTCGACGAGACCCTGACCTATGTCATCGTCGGCGACAACGGGGCCTCGGCCGAAGGTACCCCGAATGGCACGTTTAACGAGCTGCTCATGCTCAATGGGATCACTGGCGTTGAAACCCCAGAGTTCCTGGCTGCGCGGATCGACAAGTTTGGCAGCCCGGAGTCATACAACCACTACGCTGTGGGCTGGGCGCACGCCATGGACACACCTTACCAGTGGACCAAACAAGTCGCCTCGCATTGGGGCGGCACGCGCAATGGGACGATTGTCCACTGGCCCAAGGGCATCAAGGCGAAAGGCGAGATTCGTTCGCAGTTCTGCCACGTGATCGATGTCGCCTCGACTGTGCTGGAAGTTGCCTGCCTGCCGGAGCCGACGATCGTCAACAGCGTGCAGCAGGCGCCCATGGAAGGCATCAGCATGGCCTACTCGTTCGACGACGCCAAAGCCGCGGAGCGGCACGAGCTGCAGTATTTTGAGATGCTCTGCAACCGCGGAATTTACCATAAGGGATGGAGCGCAGTGACCCGGCACGCGACGCCTTGGGTGGCGGCTGCGACGCAGCTCGCCTTCGACGACGATGCGTGGGAACTATACGATGGCAGCAAGGACTGGACCCAAGCGCACGATCTCGCGAAAGAAATGCCGGAGAAGCTGCACGAACTGCAGCGTCTGTGGTTGATCGAGGCGACCAAGTACAACGTGTTACCGCTCGACGACCGGAGAGTCGAGCGCTTCAATCCTGATCTGGCTGGCCGGCCCCAGCTCGTCAAGGGCAACTCGCAACTGCTATTTAGCGGTATGGGAAGGTTGAACGAGAACACCGTTGTGGTTATGAAGAACAAGTCATTTTCGATCACCGCCGCGGTTGAAGTGCCGTCGAAAGGAGCTGAAGGCGTCATCATTCACCAAGGCGGCGCGTTCGGCGGGATGAGTCTTTACGCCAAGGGCGGAAAAGCAAAGTTCGCGTACAACTTCTTCGGTCTCGAAACGTTTGTCACGGAGGCGAGCCAGCCGATTCCTGCCGGTAAGCACCAGGTGAGAATGGAGTTCGCCTACGATGGCGGCGGCCTCGCCAAGGGCGGCAAGGTTAGCCTTTATTACGACGGCAAGAAGGTCGGTGAAGGCCGGGTGGAACGCACCCATCCGATGGCGTTTTCTTCAGATGAGACAACCGATGTTGGCCGGGATACCGCTACACCGGTCAGCTCAGACTACACTCGCCAGACCAGCGTATTTAACGGGAAGGTCAACTGGGTGCAGATCGATCTGGGCGAGGATGTCCACGATCACTTCATCACTCCGGAGGAACGGCTAAACCTGGCCATGGCCAGGCAGTAGGCCGCCGGCATGCCACTACCGCCGCCAGCGGATAGTAACACGCTGGACAGGTCTAGCTCTCCGCGCTATTTGGAGGACGACACATGGAGTTCAGTCCAATCAAATTGCACGAAGAGATAAAACCATGAAAATCAAGTACGCAATCTTAGTTTCCGCATGTTTCTTGGCGAACACGTTGCCCTTGCTGGCGCAGCAAAAGGGACAATGGGTGCCGGGAGCATTCGGCCTCAATGCCGGAATCATACCCGATCCCGGCATCACGTATGCGAATATGGTCGTAAATTACTCCGCGGACCGGCTGAATAACTCCAACGGAGACCGCATTCTTCAGAACGTTACGGGCACTTATTCGTTCTGGGTGGACGAGAACATTGTCTATTACGTTCCGAATCACAAGATCCTTGGCGGATATTTCATGCCCTACGTTTCTGTGAACGTCGCGAACGGATCGCTGGTGGCTGCCTTCCCTCCTCTTTTACCTGGGATTACATCTGGGATCAGTCTTAGCGGGGGCAGTTCCGGTCTCGCCGATACATACGTCGAGCCATTGAACATTGGCTGGCACTTTGGGAATCGAGCCGACTTCAACATTGGATACGCTTTCATGGCTCCAACTGGCCGATATTCTGCGGGAGCGAGCAACAACGTTGGTTCGGGCTATTGGGGTAACAACTTAACGTCTGGCACGACGTTCTACATCACCAAGAACAAAGGTACAAGCGCGAACCTGTTCACCGACTTTGAAAGCCATGGGCAAAAAACGGTCGCCAGCACGCCGGCGGGTCAGTTTAGCAAGATAATGCCCGGCCAGGATTTCACGGCGGAATGGGGCGTTGGCCAGGTTCTTCCATTGAAGAAGGATTTCAGCCAACTGGCTCAGCTTGGATTGGTCGGGTACGACCAATGGCAGGTTAGCAGTAACAGCGGCAGCTACCTCGTAGCTGGGATGCCCGTCGCCGCAACTAGGGTTCCTTACTATTCCGTTCATGGAATTGGTGTTCAAGTCAATTACATTCTGCCGACGAAGGGCGCGACCCTCTTCTTTAAGTACTACGACGAGTATTCGGCCAAAGCTCGCATCCAGGGGCGCACGTTCGTGTTCGGCGGGTCGTGGACACTGAGGATTCCGAAACCCGCACCCAAGAAATAAAGTTGAGTGCCGCGTAAGGGATCAATGTCAATCGCGATGGCACGTGGGAGCCACCCGCAATCAAAGTTGTCCAATAGACTGTGACGCACCGGTGACGAGCCGTTGCCAATCAACTCAACTTGGCCTCACCAAGGGACACTTGAGAATCAGAACAACTGCGGATCGACACACGGTCGAATCACGGACGGATGGAGGTGGTGGATGCCGGATTTGGCGCGAACCTTTGAGGATCTCTTGGGCCGATTGGACGGACCGTTGCATTTTCGGCTTATCTTCCAGCCGCTCATGGCGACCCTCTTCGCCATTCGGGACGGAAGCAGGGACGCTCGCGCAGGGCGGAAGCCCTTTCGATTGATGACCGACCCTGCGCAACGGCGCCAGGCGCTGTTGACGGGTTGGAGATCGGTCGGCAAAGTTTTCGTCATTGCTTTTATTCTTGACGCTGTCTACCAGTTCAGAGTCTTCGGCTGGTTCTACCTGGGCCAAGCATTGTTGGTGGCAGTGTTCCTCGCGATTGTCCCGTACTCGCTGCTCCGGGGGCCGGTCAACTGGCTCACACGACGATAGGGATGGACGGAACCATCCTCACACTCCGATTCCAGTGAGGTGTGCATTTTCGAGGCTGACTACGGTTCGCTCGCGCTACGACCTGTTGCTTTGCTTGTCCTCCTGTCGGAGCTGACCAGACTTGCATCCAGCCAACGAGGACGTTTACATCCGGGCTTCGGACGGCTTGGTCACCCGTCGCCGGATATGTCTACAGGGCCAACTGGGAAACTTGCACTGGCGGGACTCGGACCCGTTAGACCATCAATCTAGCTTCACTGCACTATCCCGGCGCACAAATATCGCCGTTACGCTCATAACCGAACGGTCATGACTGAAATCGCTGTTTTCGACAGTCGAGGCATATGATGCTGGGAGGGCCGGGCAATCCGAGCAAATTACAGTGAAGGAGATCCTCCATGGCAGGAGTTTCACAATACGCACGGGTCGGGATAATTTCGCTTTTGCTGGCGACAAGCCTTGCTTCGATAGCCGCTGCCACGCCACAGAACAAATCAGCGCAATCTTCAACCGCATCTCAGCAGGACAAAGCGAAAGCCTGTAACAACTTGGCTGACACTAAAGGCCTCAAGGGAGACGATCGGAAGAATTTTATGCAGGACTGCCTCAGCAAAGCTGGTAATCAGCAACTTAGCGAAATGAGTCAGAAGGACAAGATGAATACCTGCAAGAACCTCGCCGACAGGAAGAACCTCACGGGAAATGACCGCAGGTCGTTCATCAAGGACTGCATGAATAAAGCCAATCCCAAATAAGCCGAAGTCGAAAGCGTCGAAGCGCTGCTTCCCGTGCACCGGGTGTCTTCTCGTCTGAAACAGATCAAGTGGGTTGATCTTCAACCGCCTGAGGCCTCAGCGACTTCATTTATGGGTTCCGAGTGGCTGCTCATGCCGACTGGGCGTTCGCCATCGTTAGTGGTCGAGAGTCGTTCCGAACCTGAAAGTGAACGATGCTACTCGCACCATGAGCACTTCACGCCGGGCGAAATTCGCGGCTCCGAACGTGGTGAGTCTTTCCTTCCAGACATGCGCCACGACGGACAGACTAGCGCTAGACGGACACAATTTGGCGAAATTCTCCTGTCACAACTGACAGTTTGCACTGATCCACACATGTGGTGCACTAACAAAACCATGCCGATTTTAACCGGCACAAGGAGACCCATGCGAAGAAGTCAGCTCGTCACCTTTACCTTGATGCTTCTACTCTGCACGATTTCCATTTCACAGGTCGGAGCCCAGGTGGTTAACAATCGTCGCCTACGCATCGATCGTGCGATTTACGGAATGAGTGGGAAGGGTAGCGACGTCACCAACCGCGTCCGGAGCATGGTGCGTAACGATTCGCTCGATTTTAAAGTGAACAATACCAATCTGGGCGGTGATCCGAACCAGGGAACGAAGAAGACGCTCAAGCTCTCCTACACCTACACGGGGCGCCAGCAGGTCAGAACGTTCAACGAGGGCGACCGGTGTCGCATCCCCTACTCGTGACAGGGTGGCGTCAAGCACCACCTCGAAGGGCGTTACCCCTTCTTCATCGCTCCTACGAGCTCATGCGCCAAACCAGCTTCCTCCTCCGGACTTTGTGTATCCACACTTATTTCCAGAGGTCCCGGCAGGTTGCTGCGAGCCCCTGCTGGAAACTGGTTCTTCCGAGTAGAGGAGACCCGGTGAGCTGTAGGCTTCCTTTGGCTGTATCCGCCGTTTCCAGCTTCGTGCCCGTTTAAGTCCACCGTGGCTCATCGGGGATCTCCCCCCTCACGGACCCCACCGTGCAGATTTCCCGCAGTGGGTTCTTCAGGCGTGACTCCCTGCGCCCGCCCAGGTATGTGTGATCCGAGGTAGCATTAGCGGAAACTGGCGCAGGATATCCTTGAACCTCTCCCACGTCAGCCGCTTTCCACGTGTGCGGCGACCCAGCCATTCTTTCCAGATGCGTTGGACTCGGCGATAGAACTGCCAGATACTGCGGTAGTTCGTCGGCCGTCCGTAGTACTGGTAATGGCCGCGGAGCTTGGCGTTCAGGGTTCTCTGCTGCTCTTTCACAGGATCGTGCCGATGCCGTTTGCACCGGTCCCCGACTGCCTTCAGTCCTCTGCGGAACCGTTTGGCAATCGTCTTCACGTGCACTGTGAACTTCCCCTGTCGGCTGCGGGTGCCTATATGCGTAAAGCCCAGGAAGTTGAAGGTTGCAGGTTTCTTCCTCCGCTTCCTTGCGTTCCTGGCTGCGTAGCGTCCGAATTCAATCAGCCGCGTCTTCTCCGGGTGCAGTGTCCCCGCAAAGAGACTTCGTGCGGCGGGTGTTTCGAGATCGTCGCTATTCCTTACGTTCAGGCCTCCTGGTTTGTTCGCCACCCAGGTCTCCCCTACCTCTGCGCAGATCCTCCCTACGCAGGGCAGCTGTGACTTTTACACCCGAGCAAAAATCCGCACCGTTACCGGTACAGGCATCGGGCATCCTAGCCGTCCGAATCAGGCAATTGACGGCAAAAGGACTTCCACCTTTCTAGACCTGCAGCCTTGTCGGCCGCCATCCCGGGACTTTCACCCGCAGTCGTCCAGCACCTTTCGACGGCGCACGTGTAAACATCTGGTTACAGCAGTTATGAGATCCTTGCATAAAGCGAGGTATAGGGGAGCAACACTCACAGGCCGAAAGCGGCTTTTCGCAAGCGAAGAGATGATGATCATAAACGCCCAACAACTCGCTTGCGATTGTCAATGCCTAAGAATCGCAATCGATGCTGTTGTTGGCGTGTTGCGGAGTCATCGCTGCCAAGAAATCTGATATATGCATTCCCGAGTCCAGCAATTGAATAAAGTCAGCGGGAGTGATGCCTTGGCGTTGGGCTATTTCCAACAATTCAACGATAGCGCATTCCACAACCTCCGGCTTGGGTTCCGCGGGCTGTCGAATATTATTCATTGTCACCTTTGTAAGCGTTATGCATTTTTGTGAAGCAAAAGGTTACATCCATCCATCAGATTGTCTGAAATTTTCGCTGGACTCATCTACGCTGTCTGTTCAAAACTGCACACTTTGCTAATTGCCGATTTGGCAGGATGGAGTCTCCAGAGATGGCGTGACGGTTGCTCTGGTTTACATTCGAGTGCCTTGTTTCCCGCATTGGTTGGCATAGCGCCGCATCGCTTAAGGGCAGCGGCGCAACAAGTTTAGAGTGCGGAGCGCATCTTCCATAAGTTGTCGCTCTTCACGGTGGTCGCTATCGTACTGCAAATCCCGCAGACGACCGTGAATTGCTGCTTCAGTCGCATTCAAGCGCTCAGTGAGGCGCTCCGGGTCTAGCTCTACAACTGCAGAAGCGTATAGCTGATACCAAGGTTGAGATTCAGATTCATTCATGCAAGGCCTGATTTCTGGAAAGCAATATTGATATGGGATAGCGAGATACTCGGAGTAGAGTGCGTCTGTTTCAATATTGTTCATGAATGACCTAGTCGTGAAGGACGACATTGAGGAGTGAACTATGAACTTGCAGCCCGCTCCCGCCATCATAGTGAACGAAGCCCAACTGTCTGAACCTATTCATGAAAAAACTGACCCACGACCGGGTCGTGCCGATCATGTCTGCGAGGGTCTCCTGACTGATCTTGGGGATTACGGTCTCGGGCACGCCTTCCTTGCCGAAATGGGCAAGCAAGAGCAGAATCCGAGCAAGCCTCTTTTCGCTGGAGTTGAAGAGTTGGTCAACTAAGTCCTCTTCGTATCGGATGTTCCGTGCTAACAGATACGCTACAAATAGATCGGAGAACGCACTTTCCCGGTGAAGCGCAAGCATCATTTTCTTCTTGTCAATGCGCAGAAGTTCGCAGTCTGTCATTGCGGTTGCAGAACCCATGCGTAAAGACTGTCCGGCTAGGCCACCTTCTCCGAAAAACTCTCCCTCACTCAAGATGCCCAGGACCGCTTCCTTGCCAGTCTTGGATACGACAGTGAGTTGAACCTTGCCTTTCTTAACATAAAAGACAGCGTCAGCTGGGCTGCCTTGTGAAAAGACGGCGTCTTTCTTTTTCAGATTGACAACCGTCTTGCCGACGCCGGCTTTTGCGAGAAAAGTCTCAGGGTCAAAGCCCTGGCTCAACTTCTTAATGCCTATCGTCGAGATTCCTGAGTTCGGCACCGGGGGTGAGGCATTTAATGTCGTTCTCATCGCTTTGTTCTCCGATCACCGTTGACCAGTTTGTGATCTGGGTTCACGGGGAAGCTACAGTTCGCGAGCTTGCACAATAGTGTGAAGCCCAAGCAATAAGCGGGGTATCGGGGATGCTGCTAATAAAGGAGGGTTTTGTCCGGAAAAACCCTGACATGAGGGCGCAGGTGCATTACATATCAAAATTCTACCGAGCCGAGCCGCCCGGCTCACTCTCCAGCGTTTCTGGGGTCAACAGACCCATTTGCACGGCGAAACGAATCACATCACTGCGCGTCCGAAGCCCGAGCTTCTCAGCAAAACGTGAACGATACGTCTCGACAGTTTTCACTCCCACAAAAATCTCTTTGGCTATTTGCGCACTGGTGTGACCCCGCGCCACGAGTGTGAGCACCTGCATCTCACGGTCGCTAACGATGTTTACCGGTCGTTCGGACCCAGCTCTTGTACCTCTCTTCGCCAGCACGTCCTGGACAAGAACGTTGGCCAAACGCGGGTCCACGAAGGTCCCTCCGCGGTGCACGGCTCGTATAGCGGCAAGCAGTTCAGCATCCACAGCCCTTTTCAACAGATACCCCGAGGCCCCGGCAGCGAGTGCTGATCGTAAGTATGCAGGGTCATCGTGCATCGTGAGGACGAGTACTCGGGTTTCCCGGCAGTTTCGCCCCATCTGCTGCAGCGCCTGCATGCCCCCAACCCGAGGCATGGTGAGGTCCAGCAAGGCCACGTCCGGCTTCGTTTCCCGGGCTGCTTGGACTGCCTTCTCTCCATCTGGAGCTTCCGAGACAACTTCCATGTCGGGCGCTGGCGTAAAGTCCAGCTCCAGTCGCCATGAACTCATCCGTCCATTGCGGATCCAACTCGAGAAACGGGTCCCATGCGATGTTCCATTGGCCGATAGCCTTCACCTTGTCACAAGCTGGTGTCGCAACCCCGTTTTTCGGAGCAGGTCGCGCCCCGGCTGCCTTGGTTTCCTCCAGCAATATGGGTGCACCCAGGCTGCACGAGTGAAGTGCCAGCACCGTCGCAGCCTTGAGAACGAACAAATCTCTTCCCGGGTGGCACCCGCCTCCAGCGCCGCGCGGATGTGGCGGCGTGTGCCCTCCGGGTTGAGGTTTGTACATGCGGCTCCCCGTATTATGTAACGCCGCTTTGTCGGTGTTTTGCTTTACCGCCGAAGATGTCAATCAGTTCGCCGCAGAGAAGACAACTGCATTTCTGGATGCATTTTCTTTGATACCCGGAAAGGCGAATAGCAATTTGCAACTACCCGGTCAATACAATGAGCTGCAATCACACCCCTTCATCCGACTGCCTGACGGTCATTATTTTCTCCCCATTGGATTCAATCTTTCCGAAGCAATTTATGAAGGCCCGTTTTATTGGATGAACAAAGATAAGCCTTACTCCGCAGAAGCGTTGCGGCATCGTGGCGACTTCGCGCAAAGCGTAACCGCGGAACTACTGCGGGGTGTTTTTGGTGAGAGCAAGGTGTACACAGGGGTGCAAATTGAGAAGAACAAAGGACACACGCTAACGGACATCGACGTTCTTGCGATTGCTTGGAATAAGGCCGTCATCGCACAGGTCAAGTCGAAACGGCTAACCGAACTGGCAAAGCCCGGAGACGAAAGCAAACTCGTTGCCGACTTCGAAGCAGCAGTTCAGGATGCATACAATCAAGCGTTGTTATCCAGGCAGGCCATTCTCGATAGGACGAACAAACTCCTTGCGAATGGGAGAGAGCTCCTTCTGCCTGAAGCCATAGATGAGGCCTATATCCTCTGCATCACTTTGGATCACTACCCTGCTGTAACGCACCAGGCTGATGTTTATCTGAAGAAGGGATCCGGCGACCCTTTTCCCCTAGCGCTTAGCGTCTTTGACCTTGACGTTTTTGCTTTCTATTTCAAGGACCCGTTTGAGTTCCTCTATTACTTACGCCAGCGAGTTGCACTCAATGATCACTTCAAAGCAAACTCTGAACTGAGCCTTCTCGGATTCCATCTGAAGCACAAGCTTTTCAAAGAAGAGAATGTTTCCATGGTGGCTCTTGACGACAGTTTCGCACAGCTCATTGATGCGAATTTTCCAGCCTTGCGCGGGTCTGTACCGAAAACGACGGCGGCGGACAAACTATATCCGAAATGGAAAAACGAAGAATTCCAACAGCTGGTGGATCAAATAAAATCAACCGGGATATCCGGATTTACCGATGCGATCTTCTTTCTGTACGATCTCGCCGGTAAAGGCGCCGACCAGCTCGTTACATTTCTAAAAAGCATAAAACTGAAGGCAGCTTTGGATGGTCGGAGTCATGATGCCAGACTGCTCTACTCAGAATTGAATGCGGGCATCACGATCGTCTCGGAACCGCGTTCTCCAGAAGCACTACAAACCAAACTGCTGCCCTTAGCAGAGATGAGCAAGTACAGATCGAAGGCGGATGTCTGGCTTGCTTTGGGGTGTATGGCTACAAGCCCTCGCCTTGTGGACGCCATGGGTTTTACTAAAGAACCCTGGAAGGAGGATCTCTCTCTGCGGGATCTAATAGCAAAGCTTCCTTTTGGAGGTACAGCAATCAATCATTCCGGCACAAAAATCGGCAGGAATGATCAATGTCCATGCGGTAGTGGACAGAAATTTAAACGCTGTCACGGGAAATGAAATGTGTACGTTGGGGGCTGGCCCCCATAAGCGCTAACTTAAGGGGACTCCTTCCGAATTCCCGGTGACACGTCAGCTACGAACTCCTGCTGTGCGAGCTGAGGCGGTCTTGTTCGCCAAAAGGAGAGAGAAGCGAGTTGGATGCGGTCTTGCTTCGAGATGTTCCAGCATTCTCGAAAGGTGAGCCCTTCGAGTTCGGCATGCCGTGCCGGCCAGTGCGACCTACCGGAACCCCTCCACCAGGAAGATGTTCCCCTCGGAGTGCTCGATTCCAGAGAAGAGAAAAGTATGCCCGTCGGGCGAGATGGTGGGCCACCAGATGGCGAACAGGCTCGGCAGGTCCGCAATCATGTTGACATGCTGAGTGACAAGGTCGAAGTGATTGAGAGAATAGTGCCGCGGGGAGCCATTGATGAAGTAAATGCCGTCCCGCGCTGGAACCCAGCTTACGTCGGCGGGTATTCCCGGAACGGGGTGTTCATCGCCGCCATTCACGGACGCAGACCAGGCCTGTCCCTGGCCGCTCTCATCCTTGTAAAAAAAAACGCGTGTTCCATCCACCGACTCCTGCGGCAAGTGGCTCTCCCCCTCACCGGTCAAACGAACCGCCGCTCCACCTTCCACTGGCGCCTTCCAAATAGAATCAGGCCGTTCCGTGTTGAAATAGATCCAGTGGCCATCCGCCGACCAGAACGGATTAGAAGCGTTCGCCGTTCCCGCGGGAAATCGCTTCGGAGGCCCTCCATCCACGTCCACGATGTAGAGCTCGGTATTGCCGGAAGATCGTAAGTCGAAGACGATCCGGCGGCTGTCCGGTGACCAGCTTGGTGCCCCAATCTGCGGCCCTCCAAAGAAAGTCAATTGGACGGGATTCGAAGCATCGCGGTCGCACATCCACACCTCCGGGCTCCCAGAGCGCCAGGATTGGAAAGCAATGTACCTGCCGTCCGGCGAAATACGCGAACCTCCGTCGCCGCGGCTGGAAGAGATGAGCTTGGTGACTGGACCGGCAGGTTTTGCTTCTCTGGACAATTCGAGTCGCCAGATGTTGTTGACGTGGCGCACCTGGGCGTAGGCGAGTCTATTCCCGGTGCGTGCGACCGCCACCGATTCCACATCCTGGGCGAAGAGAAGCTTCTCCGGTTTTGCGCCGGCGAGCGATACGCGCCAGAGATGATGATCAGGGCTGTAGAGGAGAGACTGGCTGTCCGCTGCCCAGGCGAGTCCCGAAAAACCTTCGGAGGACCACGCGTCGGCCATTTCGCGGGCTTGTTTCCCCTCGGGCGTTTGCACATAGATCTTAGCGACACCCTCGGTAAGCTCACACACCGAGGCTAGGTACTTGCCGTCCGGTGAGAAAGCGGGTTGCCACATATTCACGCAATCACGAGAGGGATCAGGCAGGACACGTTCTTCGGTGGTTTCGACATTCACCAGGTGAATGCTGAAGTGCTCAGGGGACGAGTTCGCTTTCTTTGCGGAAGAACTTTTGGGGAATGCCAGCCACTTGCCGTCCGCTGACCAGCTCACAGCAATCGGTTGCCAACTTCCAAACCTAGTGATATCGGTCAGCTTGCGCTCCGCGCCTCCCAGCGGGGAAATCAGGTAGATTCCGCTTGCGCCAGGGTCGCCATCGACGTAGCGCATGAAGGCGATGAATCGGCCGTCGGGAGACCACGCAGAGCCGAGAAATGTGGCGGGATGGTGGGTAAGCTGCACTACACGCTCTTGCCCAACCTGCTTGATGTAAAGATCGAATTGGTACTCCTTTTCATAACCAAACCAGGCGAAAACGATCTGGTCGCCGTCCGGCGAAAAGCTCGGCCCGATTTCAAACCCCGGAAAAGTCGTGAAGGGGGCAACGGTCAGCTTATCGGGCTGCGTTCGTGATCGAGGTCTCAGCAGGTAGCCGCTAATCGCCGCCAATATTACTAGTCCGACGATAAGGAGCGCGAAGAGCCAGCGCCAGGGTGCGGCCCGATGAACCTTCTCGCTGGCTGCAGGTGGAGGAACTGGCGTTGGTCCGGGCGGCGCAATTGCCACAACGCGTGGCAAAGGCCTGTTATCACTCACGTCGGCCACCCATTCCACCCGGGCGATGAAGCGATAGCCGATCTTGGGCAGAGTTTCTACAAACTTGGGACGCTCGGCGGAGTCTTCTAGCGCCTGCCGAAGCTTTTTCACCGCGGTGTTCACCCCGTGCTCGAAGTCAACAAACGTGTCTTCCGGCCAGAGAGCAGCGCGCAGTTGCTCGCGGGTGACGACCTTTCCTTCCGTCCCCAAAAGCAGCCGCAACACCTGGAGTGGTTGTTCTTGAATCGGCACACGCACGCCCGCACGGAACAATTCATTGCTGCTCAGATCGACTTGAAACGAGTCAAAACGTGCGCACACGCGACGGAGAGAACCGTAGGTAGCCAACTGAAACCTCAACTAAGTCATGGAAGTGTACCTCAATATGGCCTGAAGAGGTCGAGGTCGGCAGTTTCGTATTCCGCTAACTGCCGCGTTACCGTACAGTTGCACAGTTCACCATCAGTTCACCCCTCGATTCACCCGCCGTCCATTGCGCGCCCTTGCGAGCCATGCGATGGTGCAGCCAGACATGGGAATTCAAACTCTGTCCGGCATCAAAATTTGAACTGGGACACAAAAAATTGGAGGCATCGTGAAATTCCGCATTTCGCTGTTCGTGCTAACTCTAGCTCTGGCTGCGTCGTCAACCTTGACGGCCCACGCCGCAGTTTGCAGTAATTTCACCATCCGAGGCACCTACGCTTCTACCCTCCACGGACTGATCTTTCCCTCCGACGGATCTGCCCCACTAACTCTCACTGGAGTGGTTCTGAGTACGAATGACGGCAAGGGGAATTTCACACAAGTCGACGCGGTCGGCGTAAACGGCAACGTCACTCCGGGCTGGCGTCCAGGCTCAGGCACCTACTCGGTGAACCCGGACTGCACCGGAACGTCGACAATTGTGATTCCGGGCATGCCCGACGTTCATACGCAGTTCATCGTCTCCCAATCGGGGAACACGACACACTTTGTGGTGACCGACCCGGGATTGGCAACGGCGGGCGAGTCAGAACGCGTTAATACTTCAAAAAAGTAACGATGGGCTCAGGAAAGAAGGGCCGCTCTCGAATAGAGCGGGGAACATTTTCCCCGCTCGTTTCTTCTCGAGCTTCCTTGTGCAGACCCAGGCACACGTTCAAGCACTGAAATTCGCGAGAACCATCCGACTGCGTGACAAGCCCCCACCCCGGCCTACAGTTGGATTCACAGTTCAAGGAGGCACGGGCAATTAGGGTTGGATGGTCGGCACACGAAAGGTGTTCTGTCTTAAGTTAGCGCTTATGGGGCTGGCCCCCCACCCTTACCCGCAAGCCTCTTGAAGATCTTCATCAACGGCGGCCGCCCAGCGGATGGCTGACAATTAGCTCAGTCATATCTTGCGCCCAGCCCGCCTGCTCCCTATTTACTCAGTCGTTACTATGGAGGGCAGTTTCGAAACCTCCTACCTCCTATCCCCCTGACCATTTGACGGGAGAAGGGAAAGAGACATGTCCAGAGACACGTGTCGAGATGGTAAACAGATGAAAATCATGTTGAACAGAGACTGAAATCAGATCGCGCTCTGCTCAGGCTCGATCAATTCAACCCAACTCGGATCGCGCTCCCTGTTGTAGGTGCGGGCCCGGGGCGCGTGAGTGAGAAGGGAAAGACATGGTCTCAGAGACATCCCCCCATCTGATAGCTGTAACGACATGGCGCATCATCGTTACTGGAGCGGCATTCGTTGCGGTGACGCTCGTGGTGTACGTCTGCTGGACCGCGAATCAGCAACCCGGTCACCTTGGGATTCGGATTATTCTGCGGGTGGGCTTGGTCTGTGGTGGGCTGATGGTGATGGCCTTTGTGATGGTTTCGTATCTCGCAAGAAGGCTCAGAATGAAGAAGCTTCCCTAAACCGCAATGAGTGAAATTGGCCTGATAACATCAAACATGAATATTTAAGCGCAAGTCATGGCTGACCTCAAGTTAAGCACTCGGAAACTGAATGCCCTTCAATATGCGTGTTTGCAGAACGCGCTTCGCCTGCACTTCGACTCTTCGACTCGGTGTTTCTTGCGAAAGGGCGTTCTTTTGCATCAGCATTCGCCATTTCAGTGATTGCAAGTGAGGAGTTCGGCAAGGCGTTTGCGCTTGCCGAGATAGACCTTCAAGCTCGCCTCAACAAAGGACAATTTGACGCCGAGGACGCGAAGTTCGTAAGAGCGTTGCTTTCAGATCACAAACTCAAGCAAGGATGGTTCGTGCGTACGCTTTTTGATTTCTTTGGTCAGAGAGGTGTTTTTAGGCGATATCAAACCATACAAAACGCCAAGAACAATGCGATTTACGCGGGGGTGAGAAGAGGAAACCATCAAATCGTGCGTCCGTTCCTAATATCCGCATCAAGGGCAAAGCAGCAAATACGAACTGTTAATAATGCGCTTATAGACGCCGTAGAAGGTACGCTGAATGGAGCGCATTATTATGAACCAGTGCCAGACCAAGTGTTCAGCAGTCGTCGACTCCTCAATAAGCTAGTGAGGGCGGCCAAAACGGTGCGCTGATTGCAGACCCTAGCCGCTTGGGTCATAGATCAAGGCTCCCGTTGCGAGGAGGGTAGGATGAGCGTAATCGCCTGGTTTCGCCAACTGATGCGTTGAGAGCCTAACGGGAATGCGTCGCACACAACTCAAGTGCGTGCCGCGTCTCAGTGGCCCACGGGACAAGGGAGTTCTCGTCGTCGTACAAAGTGACGTCCATATTCCCACCGCCCGCTCGAATGCGAAACTCGTGTATCAACGGGTGAAGAATGAGAACATCAGATTTCGGCAGTGCGACGCAGTTGCTGAAACTTCGAGAATTGCACCTTGATAGCTGGGCAATTCATTTCAGTCAGTTTCCACTTCTCTATGCGCACGTCTTTCTGAATATCTTCCGCTGAGCGATTTGGAAACTCCCGATGCAGCGCCATCATTTGGTCGTAAACGGATGTTGACTCGGCTTCCTGCACGCGCGCGGAAAGGTAGCGCGGCAATCCAGAAACCGTATCGGAGTTTTCAGTCCCAATGACGAAAGAATACTCAGGGACATCTG
>Ga0210408_10001273_pt1 | contig 26982 bp, 18 predicted proteins | sample IncBWH4MmetaG_FD_155471 | JGI IMG/M metagenome (GOLD analysis project Ga0210408, IMG submission 155471) | Forest soil microbial communities from Barre Woods Harvard Forest LTER site, Petersham, Massachusetts, United States - Inc-BW-H-4-M | ecosystem: Environmental > Terrestrial > Soil >...
GGCGTCAAGTTTCGCTACGGGCCGGAATCGCGTCGTCGGCATTATTTGTGCTGGTTGGATTGCTTCTAGCCACGCAGGCCATTGGCCATGCAATTCTAGTGCGCTCAAATCCGAAGGCCAATGAGGTGGTCGCGAGCGGCGATTTGAAGTTGGAGCTGGAGTTCAATGCCCGAGTAGATGCTGCACGCTCTACGCTCCACCTCTTGCTGCCGAGCGGCGAAACAGAAAAGCTTGAGCTATTGCCGCAGCCATCGCCCGCAATTCTGGTCGCTAAAGCCTCGCGTCTGGCACCCGGAACCTATAGTATCCGGTGGCAGGTGCTTACCAATGATGGGCACATCACTCGGGGCGAGGTCCCCTTCAAAGTTAAATAATCTCCAATGAAGGCGCGCGTCGCAAAAACCAATATTGAGCGACGGACTGGAAACTGATAGGCCGTGGCCTGGCTCCTTGATGATTTCGCGTTTTTATCCGTCCTGCTCAAGGCGGCTACGCTCGCCTTTGAAGCCTTCGTGATTGGTGGCTTGCTTTATATCGCATTGATTGCCATTCCCGCCGGTCCTGCCGCACAACCGGTCCTGTCCCGCTGCCGGAGCGGAATCCGGCGTGCGGCTATGATGTTGGCGATCACTGAACTTCTGTTTGTGGCGGTCGACTCTGCCATCCTGATGGGCACTGTCGGACTGAGTGTGCGTGAGATTCTGAGAGCGGATTATTTCTTGGCCGGCACGGGTGCCATGCTGGCGTCTTTGGTGCTATTTTTGATCCTTGAAGGGGCGGCGGCGCGAATCGCTTCCATAGCGAAATTCCTGCTATTCTCGCTTCCTTTTATCGCTGTACTTGCTGCGGCTTCGGTGTGGACCAGCCACTCGATCTCCCGGCTCGACGATCGGTTAGTCACAGGACTGTTGACGGGCCTGCATCAACTGGCCGTGGCGGCTTGGATCGGGGCGATGCCGTTTCTGTTGATCTCGATCCCCGCCGTCAGTGAAAAAGAAACTGCGCGGTTCATGGCCCGGCGATTCTCTTCCCTGGCGATGGTGTGTGTGGCAGTGCTGATTAGTGCCGGGATTGCGCTTTCATATTTTTATGTCGGGTCGGTCCCCGCACTATATGGAACCGCGTACGGATTCATGATCCTCACGAAGTCGGCGCTGCTGTTGGTGCTGCTGGCGCTCGGGGGTACTAATTGGTGGTTGGTTCGATCCCTGGATTGCCAGGCGTGGGATCGCTCTGGAGTTGCCAGTTCAAAACCGCTGGAGACTTCAACGCAGCCTCTTCTGTTTCTGCGTCGAATCGGAGAAGCAGAACTCGGAATCGGCTTCAGCATCATTTTGGCTGCCGCGTCTTTGACCTCGCAGCCGCCGGCGATTGATTTGGTGCAGGACCGGCTGACGGCGACCGAAATCGTCGAGCGATACCATCCGATTGTTCCACGTTTCACGACTCCTTCAGTGGATCAACTTTCTCCGGCAACGCCGCTTGAAGAGTCCATCCACAGCTACGACATGTCTGCCGTAGCCAAAGCGCACAACCAGGACCCCGATATCGCCTGGTCTGAGTACAGTCACCATTGGGCCGGTCTGATTCTTCTGGGAATCGGCGCGGGAGCATGGCTGGCCGCGCGCTTTCCCCGTTTTGGTTGGGCGCGCCACTGGCCTTTGGGTTTTGTTGCGTTGGCGATTTTTTCCTTTCTTAGGGGAGATCCGGAAAATTGGCCGTTCGGCCCCATCAGCTTTTGGAAGAGTTTCTATGACCCGGAAGTGGCGCTGCACCGCATCTACGATGTGCTGATCGCTTCCTATGGGCTATTCGAATGGGGAGTGCAAACTGGGCGCCTACAATCGCGCAAGGCCGCATACGTATTTCCCGTCATTATGGCGCTTGGCGGCGCAGGGCTATTGCTCCACACTCATGCGCTTGGCAATGTCAAGAACGAACTGCTCATCGAAATGACCCACAACACTTTGGGAGTCTTGGCAGTTATCGCAGGTTGGGCGCGCTTCGTAGAGGTCCGCCTGCCGATGGGACAAGGCGGACGTGTTTCGCGCATTGCCGCTCAAGTTTGGCCAGCCTGCTTGCTGTTTATAGGGTTCATGCTGCTCAATTACCGCGAGGCCTGATGGTATGCGCCTCGCAAATGCCTGCCATATATGTCCGCACATGCGATGAGTCTGATGCAACTGATTCAGCCTTCACGACAACGAGAAGCGGAATTCTCACACGCGAAATGAATTCAGCAAACCACAGAGAATTCGGAGGCAAGGAATAGGTGTCTGATCGTCGGTTGCTATTTGTCATCGTGATGATTGCCCTTGCTCTCCGGCTGTTGACCGTCGTGTTTACCTATCGCGAGCAACTCGACTCTCGGCGCGATCATTGGGCATTTGGATGGGAGACCGGCCGAATCGCCCGCTCCGTAGCACTTGGCCAGGGGTTTGCCAATCCACTGTTTGAAAAGACCGGGCCAACGGCGTGGACGACTCCCGTATATCCATCCTTTGTCGCCGGTGTGTTCAAGATGTTTGGTATTTACACGGTGCCATCTGCGATTGTACTGCTCTCCTTCAATAGCCTGTTTTCAGCGCTAACCTGTGTGCCATTGTTCCTCATCGCGCGCGAGACTTTTGGCCGAAAGGCGGCCATGTGGGCGGCGTGGGGATGGGCGTTTTTTCCTCCTTCCTTCTACTTTGCCTCCTCGTTTATTTGGGAAACCTGCTTGACCGCGATGCTGCTGACCTCGCTGTTCTGGTTAACGATTCGCATCGAGAAATACTCGGGGCTCGCGGCTTGGGCGGGGCACGGACTTTTGTGGGGTGTGATTGCGCTCACCACGCCCACTGCAATTGCTCTTCTACCTGTTCTCTTGGGCTGGGCGTGCATGCGAGTGCATCGCCGGGGAGGGCGCTGGGCAGCCAAAGCGTCGGCAGTGTTGCTGGTGACATGCATCACGGTGGCACCCTGGTTCGTGAGGAACCTCCACACGTTTCATCAGTTCATTCCATTTCGAGATACATTTTGGCTGGTAGCCCACGTAGGAAACAACGGGGATACACGTCATTGGGATCCGCCTGAGGCACATCCCTCAACGAGCGCCCGCGAACAGGAGCAGTTCAACCGGCTGGGCGAATTGAACTACATGGCCGCGAAAAAACGAGAGGTGGTGCAATACGTCGTGGGCCATCCCGGCGCTTTCCTCCGGACAACTCTTAGAAGAATTCTGTTCGTTTGGACCGGCTTTTGGAGTGCCTCGAGTGATTATCTTCGCGAGGAACCCGTCGATCCCTGGAACATCCTCATGAGCACTACCTTGCTCATATGCATGCTGTCGGGAATTCGCCGTGGCTTTCGGGAGGAGAATCCTTTGCTGGTTCCATTTGTGCTGATCCTGGCAATCTTTCCTGCGGTCCATTATCTGACGATTTATCAGCCAATCTATCGCCACCCGATTGACCCTGAAATCGTGATCCTTGCGGCATATGGTGCGATGGATCTGAGGTCTGACTTTTGCAAATTCCGCTCTAAGATGCGCGATACGATCCTGAGTATCGAAGAATCCAAGTCCGCCAGCTGACCCTTCCTCGTACCGGTAAATCCGCCGTTATTCATGACGCAAGGCTTCCGTAGGTTGTAGTTTGGCTGCCTGATTCGCAGGCAGATAACCAAACAGGATGCCGATGCTGGAGGACACAACAAACGCGATCAATACGGAGAGCCAGGCAAACCGGACGCTGAAATTTCCTGGCAGGAAGGGTTCCGCGAGCACCGGGACGCCGATGCCAACAACGATGCCGGCGATGGCGCCTATACTGCTGATCAGCACGGCTTCGAGTAGAAATTGCCGCCGGATATCCTCCCCACGGGCTCCCACCGCTTTCCGGATTCCGATCTCGCGCGTTCGCTCCGTCACGGTAACGAGCATGATGTTCATGATATTGACGCCACCGATTGTCAAAGTGATCAGGCCGATCACAATCAGCGTGATCGAAAGTCCCAATGAGATTTTGCGTGCAGCATTCAACAGAGACCTGAGATTCAGGACATCGTATTTGGCTCCGGCGCGGTGCCTGCTTTGGAGCAGTTGGGCCATCTCGCGGGTGACTTCCGGGACGTCTTCGGCGCTCCGAGCCTGAGCGTAGAGCATCAGCACGAAGTCCGCTACGGTGTACGTCCTAAATATGGAAAATGGCACCAGCATCGTCAGTGGACGAATGTCGGACTCACCGAATGTGGTTCCGTGTTCGCGGAAGACTCCAATCACAGAAAAGGTCAGTTCGCCCGCGCGCATGGTTTTCCCCACTGGATTGTCGCCAGGGAAGGCGCGAGCAGCCAACTCTTCGGTAATCAGGCAAACCTTGCTGTGCAGGTCGGAATCGCTTAGATCAAAGTAGCGTCCACGCAAGACGACCAGCCGTCGAATCTCCTGATAGCCATCGGTGACGCCCAGCAGAGTGACCGGCAGTTCGGCTGTTCCAGCGACGACGCCAACGGTGATATTGTTTGATCCCGCGACGCGCACGACCTGGGGAATGGTTTGCTGGATTGCCTGCATATCTGCAGGCGTCATCAAATCTCCCAACGGCGGCATGGTGTGGCCTGGGATCAGTTCTGCATACACCAGGTTCGTGCCAATCGATTCGATCAGGCCGGTGATATAGGTGTTCGCGCTTAGGGAGACCGTGACCACCAGCACGACGCAGGCACATCCGATGGCGACTCCCAGGGTCGAAAGTATGGAGCGAAGTTTATTTGCGCGGATGGCGCGAACCGCTTCCAGCGAAATTCCGGTTGTGATCATAGCGGGAGCAAATCAGTACTCAACTTTGTACACCGCATAGTGTTGATTCGCAAAAACTGGCACGGGCAGATAAGCCACGTCGCGAAACTGGATGATATAGCTCAACCGATTTTCCCGTGCCAACGCAAGCAACCGGTCCCAGGTTAAGTGTCTATAATTCTCGGTAATTGATTTCGATCCTTTCCACTCCTGCCAGGAATAACCAACGAGAAGCATACGCTCTCGAAAAACGTCTGCGAAGGGAGGGTAATGGTAAGCGGCTTGTCCGTCTTTCCACTCTCCCCACGAAGATCTTTGGGAAAAAACACGAAACCCACAGGGATAAGTAGGAACCAGAAATTGCGCATCTTTGGCAGTATTTATCTTGGCCCACTCTTGCACGCTTCGCCAGTCAGCCTCGAGGAAAGTCGGCGCGACAGTTGGATTCCAAATGCTTGAAACCTTCGGAACTTCATAAACAGCCATTAAGACACACGAAGCCGCAGCCAGAATCAACGTAATCCCACGCACGCGCGTTGGAGAGAGTGCAGGCCTCCGCGGGAAAACAAGCAGGCACCCAAGCAGCGAAAAAAGCCAAAGAATCATCACCATGCTCTCATCCTCATGGATGGTCCACGCGTAAATACTGCAGACAACAATCGCTATGCAAATGAAAATGCGGCAGGAGATTGGCCGGGCAGCCGCTTGCACCATTCTCTCAAACCGGTCCTTTTGGTCCGCCCAGAATAAGATCATTGGTAAATCCCACCAAATAAGCGCGAAGGTATCGGACAGCGGCAGGAGCAAAGCGCTGAAACCGAGCAGATACGACGTAGCAGGCGCCCTGACTGGAGATTCAATTAGTTTCGCGCCGTAAATCTGTATGAGCAAGACGGAGAAGAGGACTAAGAAGGAATCCGAGCGTAACAATTGCAAGCGAGCAATGGTTGGAGTGAGATGTATCACGCTTAAAAGAATTCCAGCAACAATCGGGAGGAGGAACGAAAAGGTCAGAACTTCTAATCGAATCTCCGGGTGATGTCCGCTGGCGCGTACCACCCAGATCATCAATCCCGCTGTTGCGACCAAACCAGCCATAGTGAAAAAGTCAAATACTTCGTGACCGTGGAGCGTGAAGTGAAAGGGATAGAATGCCACGAGCGCTTCAACGTACCCTTTGGGATATCCGCGGTAGCTGACGCCGGAGCTGAACAGAAACCATGGGATGGAAATCACAGCTCCAAGCGTTCCGGCGGCCAGAACGCTCTTCCGATTGCGCCGCCAGTCCATGGCCGCGAAAACGGCAAATGCAAAGAGCATATATATCGAGTACGGAGCACTGAGATACATGTTCAGCGCGCAAATGAGAGCAGCGGCGATCCAGCGCTCCTCGAGCAAGCAGACGGCCGCCCACAGTAGCAGAGCAATCGACAAGGACGAGTGAGTTTGAACTGCGTTCAAAATGTCAGAGGCGCCCAAAGGCGTTAGGTCATTCAAGGGTGGGGAAAGCGCAACTGAGAAAATGATGCATGCAGACAACCATATATCTCGAACCCTGGACTTGAGAAGGAACGCCAAGGCCAGAAAAAAAAATACTTTTGTGAGCACGAAAAACAGAAACAAGACTTTTTCCGTGCTCATCCAGTCCGAAAGTCGTGCAACTACGGGCCAAAAAATAGTCGGAAAGCGTGTGAAAGCTTCGCGGATAGGATCGTTAGGGTACAGGCTCCGGTCGCGGAGCCAATTGACCAGCGGCAGTTCGAATTCGTGATTTCCTCCGCCGTACTCGAAGCCAAACGCCACGATATTCAGGTAGGCGCCAGTCAGACCAAGCAAGATGATTTTGTGGACGGGTATTGTCTGTGGCAGTGGAGAGTCCCAAGTTTGGGTCATGAACTCAATCAGCCGAAAGCAGGAGCCCCCTAGTGTAATGGAGACAAACGCGAGGGGAATAGTCCAATCCGAGCACCGCGACCATGCCATGGTCCGGCCGACTGCCAGACCAAGGCACAGCGCCGCGCATGGTGCCAGGCTTTGGTAACTGCGAAGGTACTCCCCCCGGGGGTGGCTTTTTGTACCGGGTAGAAAAAATCATGTTGCTGACCCGCAAGGGTTTACGGCGAATCCAGTTTGCGTGTGTGTCCCGGGTAGAGATGCAGAGTGTCGGCGATGGGGTAACCAGGAAGCCACTCCCCCGGGGGGTGGCTTTTTGTTGCGATTAGAAAGTACCATCGTCCTTTGTTTTCTGGGGGTTACGGCGGATCCGGTTTCCGCGGTGTTGCGATTAGAAATGAAGGGGCGAGGGGCGGGGAGCGAGGGGTGATTAACCGAGTCGGGAGGCCCCCAAGAGGGTGGCGCCGCGTCCCCCTCCCTCTGTTTTTTCCAGTTCCATTTTGGGAAAAGTTGCCTTTGACCCCGCATAATTGAATTCGAACGCGCTCCCATAAAGCCATTCGGGACGCAAAAGACGCGCCCCGCAAATCCATCCGGGTGCACAAGACGCACATCCGAGAATTCCCCCGGCCTACTATTGCCGAGCGAAACGCAGATGGCAATAGTACCCTAGTTTCAATCTGCACGGGTCGGGAGAGGAATCGATGGTCCGTCGCTGCGCTTGGACCAAAATGGGAAGCATGGGGGCGGGATCGGCTTTCAATTGCCACGCCCCTAGGTTTTGTGTGTGCGTGGGGACGGATCTGCGGTGACCTATTCTAAAAGAGTTGGAGTGCCCTTTCAGCCCGTGGTAGGTTAACTCGGGCGAAAAGCAAGCTGCGCAATTAGCCGTAACTAAAAGAATCGCAAGGTGTTCGGAGACTGTGAATCCAATTCCATCGCGCGACGGGCAATGAATCCACGGCAATCGCGAGCGCGCGAGGACAACGAAGGATGCAATGAGTTCTGACAATACCTCACTCGAAGCAAGCTGGAAAAGCGACCCGCGATGGGTTGGGATTACCCGCCCCTATACCGTGAGCGACGTCGAACGGCTGCGCGGGACGCTGCGCATTGAGTACACCCTGGCGAAGGCTGGCGCAGAACGCCTGTGGAAGCTTCTCCACAGCGAGCCCGCCGTCAAGGCTTTGGGGGCCATGACCGGAAACCAAGCCGTCGAACAGGTTGCCGCGGGGCTTCCCTCTGTTTATGCCAGTGGATGGCAGGCGGCGGCGGACGCGAACACGGCGGGGCAGATGTATCCGGACCAGGGATTGTATCCGGTCGATAGCGTGCCGAGGCTGGTCCGCGCGATCAACAATGCTCTGCAACGCGCTGATCAAATCGATCACGCCGACGGTGAAAACAGCACCTACTGGTACGCACCCATCGTGGCTGACGCAGAGGGAGGGTTTGGGGGAGTCTTGAACGCTTTCGAGCTGATGAAAGCGCTGATTGAAGCTGGTGCCGCGGGTGTCCATTTCGAAGACCAGCTCTCATCCGTCAAGAAGCTCGGCGCCATGGGAGGCAAAGCAATCGTCCCGACGAATGAGTACATCAAGAAAATCATCGCCGGCCGCCTAGCTGCGGACGTGATGGGAGTGCCCACCGTGCTGATAGCGCGTACGGATGCCCACGGTGCAAAGCTGATCCGAAGTGATTTCGACGAACGGGACAAACCGTTTTTGACCGGGGAACGCACGGCTGAGGGGGATTTCCTTTTCCGAGGCGGGCTCGATGCCGCCATCTCGCGCGCCATCGCCGCTGCTCCTTACGCTGATATGGTTTGGTGCGAGACGATGAAACCGGATTTGCAGGAGGCGCGGTGCTTCGCGGAAGCGGTGCACGCGAAATTCCCGGAGAAGATGCTGGCCATCGATTGCGCTTCCCCGCTTAGCCTGAAAAAAGCCATCGGCGAAGCCAACATGGACCGGTTCCACGCCGAGCTCGCGGCGATGGGGTACAAATATCAATTCATCACCCTGGCCGGGTTCCATACGCTGAACATGTCCATGTTCGATCTGTCGCGGGAGTTTCTGACCGCCGGGGTTAAAGGATTTGCCGATTTGCAGGAGCGCGGAAGCAAGGCGGCGAAGGAGCACGGTTATCGTGCTGCAAAGCAGGCTCGATTTGTTGGAACCGCATACTTCGACGATATCGCCCAGGTGATTGCGGGGGCGGAATCAGCTCCCGCGGCGCCAAAGGATCCATGAGGACTGATCGTGAAGTCAGCTCCTAAATGCATCGCCTGGCGGGCACACCTACCTCAGGGGTTGAAACCCCTGTATTAGCGCCGTCTTTCGGCACGGCTAAAGCCGTGCCCTGACGGGGGAGCGATTTATAAGCTGGCTTGCGTCGCTACTTTTTTTGCATGGCCGCTTGGATTTTCGGGATCATGTCGCGGACCGGGGCAGCAGAAGGACCGTTTGGTTCGAGTTTCAGGTAAGTCTGAAATTCATTGATGGCGGCTTGTCCATCCCCCTTTTTTAAATCTATGTTGCCCATCAGGACGTGCCCCATTGCGAATTCGGGCTGACCTGCGATCGCTTTCGCCGCGTGCGGCTCAGCGTTTTGCCACTGTCCCAAGCCCATGTACGCACGCGCCAGTTCGTAGTGAGCCACAGGAGCAGTCGGTGCGTCCGGCTTGAGTTCCAGACCCTTGGTAAAGGCCTTCTCAGCGCCGGCATAGTCTTTTTGCTGATTGAGCGCCGAACCGAGCTGGAAAAGGGCCTCAGTGGCCTTAGGATCGAGCTGGACGGCCTTCTCGAGGGCCGCCTGTGCTTCCTTCCACTTTTTCTGCTCGTTCAAGACGGTGCCCAAAAGTACGTAGGCGTTGGGGAATTGATCGTGGAGCTCGACCGCCTTCTTCAAATGTGCTATGCCAGCGTCCAAGTCGGGCTTCTGCAAAGCTTCCTGGGCGAGAACAAATTCTTTGCGCGCCGGCTCCGGAACTGACAAGTCCGCGGCTGAAACCGTGGAGCCTTTTGCGTCAATTGAAGCAACGGGCGGGGTTTGCGCCGGATCGGGCTTCAACACAATATTCGCGAGTCCAGACTGTGTGTTTTGAAGATCCAGCCGTGCGCTACCCTCCAAGAAACCAGGTTGCTTTACTTTGACAAGATACACCGCGGGGCCCGTGCCCGGAGAGAACTGGCATCGTCCGGAGCTGTCCGTCTGACTCTGGTCAACCATCTCGCCGTTTTGAAGCTCAAGCTCCACGAATACGCCCGTCCCGGCGGAAGTACCGTCGGCATAGCGGACATAGACCTGCACGTGCACGCTATTTTTCTTGAGCCCCTGGCCTAAAAAATCAGCGGGAGTGGACAAACTGGAGAGCACACCAAAACAAAGCAACCATCGGAGGGATTTCACGCGCGCACCTCCCGATTAACCTGTGGAAAGGAAATACAGGGGGAGCGAAAGCGCTCCCCCTGGTATTGGTTGCAGTTGACTAGAACTCCAACCGGGCAAACACCCGCGCGTTGAACGGAGACTGAATTCCAGTCGCCGAGGCGATGGGTGCGAACGGAATGTTCGCCGGCTTGAGGAAGTCAATGTTTGTGGTTCCGAATCCCAGGTCAACGTTCTGGTTTATGTACAGAATGCGCTTGGTGTTGGCGATGTTGAACATGTCAACGCCGAAGCGCAGGTGGGCTTTTTCGGTGATGTTCATGACGTAGTCGGCATGGAAATCAACGTTGCCCGTGGTCGGTGTGCGGCCTTCCTTTCCACGACCGCCGATGGGAACTTCACCGGCGTTCTGATAGACCGGATGAGCCGCAAGCTCGTTGATGGGAGTTCCGGTGGAAACTCGAATGCCGGTTCCCAGCGTGAGGTTTTTCAGCATGCCATGATCGAAGACATAGCTGAAGTAGCCGTTGGCTACCTGCTGGCGGTCGGTGTTCAACACACCGGGCAGGAACTGATCGCCCAGTTGGTTGAAGCTGCCCGGGGTGAAGTCGAACAGCGAGCTGATCCCCGGGTCGGACTGACCGTTGTCGTTGCGGAAAGCGCCCTCGAAGTTGCCGAAGAGCTTGGCAACCCGGTAGTTGGCGCGCAACTGCCAGTTGTGAGAGAACGACTTGTTGACCTCGATTTCAAAGGCCCAGTAGCGGTGAATGGGATCCGTGAAGCCGTCCGGAATACCATCAGGAATCGGGGAGCCGGCTGGCTTCCCATTGACACCGTTGTCGGCAAAGCAAGCTGCGGTGTTTCCCTGAGAATCGGTAATCGCATTGCCGAAGCTATCAGTAATTGGGAAAGCAACCAATCCCGCATCACAACCTGCGGGGACATTGTTCACTTGTCCGCCAGCGCCCGTTGTTGCTTTGAAATCGGTCTGGATCGGGTTAGTAAATATGTCAAGATTCTTGCTGGGATTGGTGATGGAGAACTGCTGGGTGACGCCACCAAGCGCAGCTTCCGGCGCGATTCCGCCCGTGTCCTCAACGATTCTCCTCAAACTCCGGCGGATATAGCGCGCCGTGAGGATCACACCGTGAGAGAACTCGTGCTCGCCGCCGAAGACAAACTCATCCTCGTAGGTGAGCTTCGTGCCGGAGTGAATGAACTCCAAATTGCCGCCGGTGGACGAAGCAGGTGTTGTGGTTGGAAACCCGCCAGTCAAGAGGTTTAGGTTGTGCATCTGGTCGACGACCGGGTTCACTGAGCCGAAGCTATTCAGATTCACGCAGTTGTTGAACGTGTTTCCGTTGATTGTCGTCGGGGCGCAAGTTCCGCCGGTGGTGAAATCTGGCGCGAAACGGAACCCGGACAGGTCCAGTTCGTTGGTGAGAGACCGTTCTGCAAGGTCGAGCGGGAGGTTGTAGCTATACCGCCCGAAATTGAAGAAGATCTTGTTTTTCCGGTCGCCGATGGGATCGATGTCAACTCCAAAGCGCGGAGACCAATCGTCGGTAAAGGTGTACTGAGAAACTGCTCCGACCATGCGCTCCTGCTGCCAGCGGATCCCGGCATTCAGGGTCACGTACTTGTTGATCGTCCAACTGTCGTTGACGTACGCGGCGTGTCCCCGCGAATGCGTGCCAAAGTGTTCAAACCCGTCTGAAGACAAACCGAATTCACTGCGGTTCATCCGGAGATAAACGGGTTGTGGCACCCCATTGAACCCTGGAATAAGCATTGTGGGACATAGTGTGCACGCCGGTCGCCCGGATGTGTCTCCAGTGAAACCCGGAGCCAGCCGCAGGAACCAAGCATAATTTGCAGTTAGGCCGTCCCAAGCGCATGCCCCACCGGCAACCGCGGGACACAGGGAACCGCCTGCCTCATTGATGATTGGTGCTGGACCCGCCGGACCTGTGTAGGTACGCGACCCATCATAGTAGCCGCGGATATAAGCGTATCCGACGTCCAGCGAGTGCTGGCCCCAAAAACTGAATATTTTGGTGGTGTTGATGTTGGCGCCGTAGCTCTCGTCGCGAGTGTTCTCGAGAAAACCATGGCCCTCCGAAAAGAATTGACCTTGTTGCCCGGGCAAGCCAGCCGTCTGCGTCTGGTCAAAAACGTTCGAGATGGAAGAATCGAAGTTGCTTTCAGTGAACTTGTTGTGCTGCCAGGTCACCGATGCGTTCACCACCCAGGTGGGGGAAAGCGCGCCATTGTAACGAGCCACAGCGTCGCGGTTTCCGTAGGTCAGCTTGCTAAAGTTCGTCGTGTTGGGAATGCCCCTGACGCCTTGCACCAAAGTGACCCAGGGATAGTCATTCGTGTGCGCAGGATCCCCGAACACTGACCCTTCGATGGAATGCTTGTCGTTGAGCTTGTAAGTGAGCTTCGCCGCGTAGTTGTAAACCCAGGTCTTGCCCGTCAATTCACCGAGTGCGAAGAGTCCCGTCGCGGCGGGAGCAACCTGGTACGTGTTGTTTAGGGTGGGATCAAATGATCCGAAGAAAAAGAGGTTGTTACGCAAATGTGGTACGGACCCGCCGATTTCTCCGGAGACATCCGCATTGGCATTGTGAACCAGTTTGCCAAATGGATTCGCCAGACCGAAATCATCGGGGTTTATCCGGTTTGCCTCAAACTGCTGGGGCTGCCAATAACCTGCGACCGCACCATGGTAGTCGTGCCCGCCGGACTTGGTCACGATCTGGACCACGCCGCCCGTCGCGCCGCCGTATTGAGGCTGGAAGGCCCCCGTCTTCACCTGGACTTCCTTGATGAAGGCGAGGTTGATGCCCGTCCCTACCGAACCGTACACGCGGGAATAGATCCCGAGACCGCCAAACGCCGTGTCCGTGATGCTCACGCCATCGGCTACGTACAGGTTTTCCAACCCTGATGCGCCGCCAATCGATGGATTCGAAGCACCCGTGCCGCCGCCGCTGACCACGCCGGGAGCCAGATAAAACAACCCCGCGACGCCGCGCTGCACCGGAAGTTTGTTATAGAAGTCGTCACTCAGATTCGTGGCGACCGCGCTGGTTGTGGTGTCTACGCTGACGGCCGAGGACACAACTTCCACGGTCGACGTCACGCTGCCCGGCTCGAGTTGAATGCGGACAGCCGAAACGCGTCCCACGTTTATCGTGACGTCGGGCACTTCCGCCTTGCGGAAACCCTTCATCTCGATGGACAGCTTGTAAGTGCCGGGGATCAGGTCCTGGTAAACAAAGGTGCCGGATCCATTGGTAACTTGCGACTGCGTGCCCTGTTGCCCGGTTAAGGCCGTCTGGGCGCCGACAATCGCCCCGCCGGTGGAATCAACGACGGTGCCGTTGAGCGAGCCTTTCGCTGCAGATTCCTGCGCCATCACGCTGGGCGCAAAGGCCACGACCACGGCGAGGAACAAAATTCCTACCATCCACGCCTTTTTCATATTCATCTAGAACACTCCTCACGAGCAGTGATTGAATTCCTTCGAGTCAAACGAGCGAGTCTTGCCCCGCGCCCCGTTCACAGAAAAAGTCTGCAAAAGGAGAAGACCTAGCCGGTGCTAAAGCAAGTTGAGCGGCAGATGGCCGGATTGGAGACGGAATTGCAATAAATTGTGAATAACAAGGTAAACGCATGAGAAAAAATGGCTTTGGAATCGAGATGACAACAACTGATAGAAGATGGACACAACGCCAGCAGCCTGCTGGGACGCGCTCAGCACCAAATCTCCGGATTACAGTAGAGGATTACCAAGTTCGGAATGCAAGGCAGTCCGTTATTTGGGACATGCGACGTTCGATATTCGAGCGCGATTGCATTTCTGGGGCGCGAATCACGGAACTCTGCGAGAGATTTTTGCGTAACTTCCAAGCACTCCAAATTCAAATGAATGCGTCTAACGAAATAACAAATTGCGTTTAAAGAACTTTAAGACAGTCGAGACTGATTGTAATTGAGGGACCACAGCTGATGAGTGATTCGCCGCGATCATCGGAGAGAGTCCGATTTGGCGACTTTGAGGTGGATCTGCGCACCGGCGAAGTTCGAAAGCATGGTTACCGAATTAGACTGCAGGAAAAGTCGTTTCAGATTCTTTCATTGTTATTGGAGCGTGCGGGCGAGGTGGTGACTCGGGAAGAATTGCAGCAACGCCTTTGGCCCGCAGACACCTTTATAGACTTCAACGAAAATTTGAATACCAATCTCAACCGGCTGCGGCAAGCTCTGGGAGATCCGGCGAACGAGCAAAACCTCATCAAGACGATTCCTCGCCAAGGCTACCGCTTTATCGCGCCGGTCAGCCGGGCTGATTTGGGGATCGAATCGAAGGTGCCTCAATCCACGCCCACTGCTGCCGTTGAGAATCCCGCGCAGGAATCTGCGGTTCGTCCCTCGCTCCGGTCGGCCAACCGCGCACAACTCCTCGCCGTCGCGGCGCTCTTCGCCATCGCCATTTTTGGATTACTTGCGTATTTTCGGTGGGTTGGGCGCTCGGCGGAGGCCGGCCGCGGCCCGCACCGAAACACAATTCTTGTTACCCCTTTCCAGGACTTGAGCGGGGATCCAGCGCAGGACTACTTGAGCGATGGGTTGACGGACGAAATGATCACGCGTTTGGGCGGCATCTCCCCTACACAATTGAGCGTCATCGCTCGAAGCACGGCGATGCAATACAAGAAAGCTGACAAGACGGTTCAACAGCTGGCAAATGAGCAGCACGTGGATTATGTCCTGGAGGGCACATTCCGCAGGCAGGGTGATCGTGTTCGCATCACCGCGCAGCTCTACAATGCGCGCAACCAAGAAAGCCTGTGGACCGAGGCCTATGAGCGCAGCGACAAGGACCTGCTGGCTATCCAGCGGGAGGTAGCCGATCGCATCGCTCAATCACTCTCGCTCGAGCTGCTTTCATCGACGAAAAATGCTCCCGTCCCCTCGCGCCCTGTAAATCCCGAGGCTTATGACGCCTATCTGAAGGGGCTGTTTGAACTAAATGAGCGGTCGCCGGCAGGTCTGCAAAGAAGTATCAGCTATTTCACCCTCGCCTCTGAAAAAGATTCGCAATTTGCCCCCGCCTATGCAGGTCTGGCCTACTCCTATAGTGTGGTTGCCGGCTGGACGTATCTGAGCCCCGGTGAAGCCTTCCCCAAAGCAAAGGCGGCGGCGCAGCGAGCCCTGGCGATTGACAGTTCGCTTGCGGATGCCCACCTGGCCAATGCGGAAGTGCTGCACAACTACGATTGGGATTGGTCCGGGGCGGAGCTGGAGTACCTGCGGGGATTGGAGCTGAACCCCAGTTCCGCCGTCGGTCACAAACTGTATGCAGAATTCCTGACGCACTCGGCCCGTTTCGGGGAGGCCCTCTCGGAAATTCGCAAGGCGCAGCAACTGGATCCCGCATCCCTGGTCACAAATTCGTTCGTCTGTTTCGTGTATATGCATGCTCGCGAATTTGAAAAGGCCATCACAGAATGCAAGAAGGATCTGGAATTGGATCCAAAATTCGTACCGGCGCACGACTGGCTGGCTTATGCTTACTTATTTACCCGGCGATATCGGGAAGCGGCTTCTGAATTCAAGAAGGCGATGGAATTGTCCGGGAACGCAAATTACTTCCTTACGGGGCTGGCTATGGCCAGCGGATTCGAGGGCGACAAATCGGAAGCGAGAAAAATCCTGGCGGAATTGAAATCGCGCGGCGGTCATATTTATGCCTCACCTTTTGGCCTGGCGGACATCCACATCGCACTAGGAGAGAAGGAGGAAGCGATAGCGATGCTGAGCCACGCTCTGGAGGAACATTCCGCAGACCTCATGTTCCTCGCAACGGCACCTGAATTCGACACTCTGCACGACGATCCAAGATTTCGAGCAATGATTGCGCGTATCGGCTTCCCACAGGCGGAGTTGAATGCCGCCGAGTGGAAGCTGCCCGCCCACTAATCCGCACCTCTACTTGGCCACGCCGCTTCAAGACTGCGATTGTGTCTCGCCTTCGCCATAATTTGCAGTGGCTAGGACGCGGCAGTTTTGCTTAGGCACCATCAGTTCTGCGGCGATGAATTGTGGGTGGGTGCGTCCGAGGGCGAAGCCGTCGAACCGCCCTTATAGAATCGCCGGAGATTCGGAGACCCGGCCGGCTGGGAATTTTCCGCCATCCCCGAGTGCGTCTTGTCCAACGGCGGGTGGGCGAACTGACCTCCGCCGGGCTGGCTGCGCAATACGAGCCAGTCTTTTGCGTGGCGGGACAGGAAGTAGGACATCTGCATTGTTGTTCCACCCTGTTTGAGGCGGAATGTGACGTTGGCCTGCGCTTGCTCCCCTTGAATGGAAATCGAGTCAATCGCCATGTCCATTGCCGACATGTTGATTCCAGAATTTTCCTTCAGATGGCGCTCGATTGCTGCTCCGATGGCCGCCTCGTCGGGTGAGGTCGCAGATACGGCTGACGTCGGGGGAGCGGCTGGGGCAACGTTCGCAGAATTTGCACCACCGGTGACGGAGTTCTGCGGCGCGGATTGCTGGACTTTCCCGCATCTGGCAGCGCAGAACACGATAATCGTCAATCCGATGAAGCCTCTGCGAAATTTCATGCCCGAAACCACTCCTCGAATCGGGTAGCCAGTACAACGTGTAGCCCCGCGATTATTGTCACATGACTACGCGGCCATCTGCCAAATCTCTCCTCAGCAATGCCGCGCTCTTCATCTCTTCGCCGCCTTCGGCGGTCATGTCACGCATTCCGAATTTAACCCCAATCTTCTTCAGGAACGTGTTGGGGGGATCGCCCCCGGCGAAAATCCAAACATAGTCGTTGGGGATTTCCTGCGGGACCCCGTTGACGTCGAGAACTGCCGAATTGGTCTTGAATTCGACCGGCAGCGAATTGAAAATGACTTTCAGCTTCCCCTTCCGTATGCACTCGGCGATGCGTTGTGAGTTCCTCTCCTTGATCCGTGAGAAAGCTTCCTTTCGATAGGACAGTGTCACATTGTTGCCGACCTGAAAAGCCAATCCCATGGCGGCCTCTACCGCACTGTCGCCTCCACCGACGACCAAAATGCGTTTGTTCACATAGTGGTCCGCTTCAATCAGCCGGTACATCACTTTTGGCAATTCTTCACCCTTCACGCCGAGTTTTCTGGGGCTGCCTGCCCTGCCAAGGGCCAGAATTACGGCGCATGCCCGGTGTTGCGACTTCAGAGTGCTGACGTTAAAAATTCCGTCTTCGCCTTTCTTGATGTCCTCTACCTTTTCACCCTGCCGGCACTTGAAGTCGGCGCGTTCCATCACGTTTTTCCAAAAGCCAATCAACTCTTCCTTGGTCAGCTCGGTCTTCTTAAATTTGCCGTACATGGGAAACTCGACCGGGCTGGTCATGACCAGTTTTTGCCGTGGGTATTTCGCCACCGTCCCACCAATCTCGGATTCATCCATGGTGATGTAATTGAGTTTTCTTTCCACAGCGCGTAACGACGCGCTGATTCCCGCGGGTCCGGCGCCGACGATGAGCACATCGTATACACCCGCGGAAGCCCGGCTGGTGCGATTGCTGGAAATGCGACTGGCGATGGTGTCCACGCACTGCCGGCCCTGCGTCACGGCATTTTTGATCAAGGCAAGCCCGCCGAGTTCTCCGGCGATGAAAAGATTCGGAACAGTGGTTTCAAATTCGGAGGTCAAGTAAGGCATGTCCGCGCCCATGCTGGGATCGGCCATCACCATGGTGATGGCTCCGACGGGGCAGGCATCGGCACAGAGACTGTGCCCGATACATTTGTAGCCGTTGACGATAGCTGCCTTGCCCCCGACCATGGTCAGGACATCTCCCTCCGGGCAAACGGTGGTGCACGCCGCGCAGCCGATGCAGTAATTAGCATCTATATGCGGATGCTGAGCGCGCGGACCATCGGATCGCAGCTTCCCTTGCTCGGTCGCGCGCATGGCCGCCGCTTCAGTCTTCTCGAGCCCCTTCAAGTAGCCGCGCATGAAAAACAGCACGACGGCCGCGGCAAATAGAAATGCGAATAGATTCTCCATGTTTTTTTACAAGTACCCGAAGAGCATGGCCGTGGCAATGTGAAGAATCGCCAGCACAACGAAGGCATAGCTAAACGGGCGATGCACGATATGCCACAGCTGGAATACCTGCTGTGAGCGCGAAAGAAATACCATGCGCTTCGACAGGGCCGCTTGACGGCGAGCAATTTGCACGATGCGCTCGAGCTCATGATTTTGTGAGGAAAGAATTCCGCCAATGGCCGCCAATGACCCGCCGAAACTCAGCACGCGGCGGCGAAGCGCGGCCACCCGGAATGGGCGCGCCAGGTCTAGCACGAACATCCACCAAAGCGCGCCAATCGCGGATTTGTGGCTCACTTGATCAACGCTCGGAATATGAAAGGCCGCGGTGAGCTGCTGGGGCTTGAACATCTTCTGCCCGCTGAGAAGATGTGACAGTTGAAGTTGCTCATCCTGAAGTTCCTGCCAGGTGAGCTCGGCTGAATTCAAGCGCCTGGGAATCTGCGCGTAGATGTAGCGGCCCACGACACCGCTCAATGCCACCGCCACCATGATCCAAAAAGCCATGCCCGCAATCCCGCGAAATTTGAACGCGGCGTGAAATGCAATGATGACAGGGGCGCTGATCCCCAGCACGATGTGGAAGTCGAGCCAGTGTTTGGTGGTCCCGAGGCTACCCAGCCAACCCCAACGTTTACGGAAATAGTAGAGGTAGATGAGCATGAACAACGCCACACCGAAGATTCCCAGATTGATGCCGATGGCGCCGCTGGGACGCAAAAGGTGATGCTTGGGCGAATGTGGGCGCTCCAAGCCGGCGAGGGAGTAGTAGTCGTAGCCGTAGATGGCAACGGTGAGGCAGAACGCGCAGGCGATGGCCCAGGCGCCCGCGAGCCTCAAATGGTGGCCTCGTTCTGGATCAGGCGCGGTCCCAGCCAGGGGGCCAATGGTGGTGTTGGTGATCATGGTTTTTGAGTCTCCACAAGTCTTACATCCACTCGATATTTGCGGTAGTCAGTGAAACGATGGACGTTTCGCCAGTGTTGGCGGGGTGTTTCCAAATCCACGGTCGCTGAGATCGGCAGCCACTGCAGTTCTTTTTCATCCCGCAATGGAATTGGGCCGTAAACGAGTTCAGCGCGAATGGCTTTCAGTCCCATATCCGTTATGTTAGTGCCGACTTCCGCGGAAATGCGATGGATCGCTCCAGTTCCTGGTTCGATCCAGGCAATGCCTGTCAGGATCATGGGGCGGTCGGTGGCAACCATCTGGTAAAGCGCAGGTGCCGGGTTTTCAGGAATCTGTTCGAAGGCATAGCGGGCCAGTTGCGCGCCCTGCCATGTGTCGTCGGTCAGGCGGGTAAAGGTAAAGCTGGATTCGTAGTAAGGGTGAAAGATCATTGCCAGGCCCGAGAAACCATAGGTTTCAAGCAGGGGCCGGGATTCGACATGCGGCGGCTTCTTTTCAAGCAGTCGCTGCTCATCCACTCGCAGGGCGCCGTCGTCAAAGCGCATGCGCAAGATGGAGTCGTAAACAATCTCCTGCTTGTATTCGACTTTCGAATCACCCTTAATCTTTTGTTGCGAAATATCTTCTTCGTATCGAAGCGTTCCAAACTCCTCGAAGAATTGCTGGACGCGCGCGCGCGCTTTTTCGAGCGTGGGGTCGAGTTGATCATGATTCTGCGCCGACACACTTGCCGGGAAGCGCAGGATGAGGGCCGCGAGAAGGAGAAAGCACACGACCAATCTGATCAGGATGGGCCACGCCCATGCAGCTTTTGCAAAGTGTCTCACGGTTTCCCTTAAAACCTCTTCCCGACGATGAATTGGATCTGGTCGTAGTTCATTGTCCCGCCGCGTTGCCATGTGTAGCCCGCTTGGAAAAACACCACTTTTGCGAGCCACCAGTCCAGATAAGTGCTGATGAAATGGGTTTGTGACGTCTGCGTGAGCGTGGAATTGAAATTTTGAAGTCCGCCGAGGAGTTCCCACTGGAAATTTTCGCGGAAGGAGCGGGACAGCGAGATGGCCTTGTATTCTCCCGATCCGAAGGAGCTATTGAATTTCGAATAGCGAAGATCAGCGCGTATCCCAGTCTTCTTGATTTCCCCGAGGGTGATGCCGTAGAGCTGATTCCAGGAGCTCTTCGAATCTCCGGTGCGTGAACTCTGGCCGATGGTCGTGTACACGGAAATTTTCTGCGGGAGATTGACGCGCACGCCTCCGCTGATGCCCTGGAAGAGATACTTGTCCAGCAAACCAGTGCCGATCAGATTCGTATCAAAGGTGGGGATGTCGCGGAAGTACGTGTCATTCAGGCTGAATTCCAAATGTTTGTTAGGCTGAAACCGCAGCGTCAGGTAGCTGCGGTTCAAGCCACCGTTGCTTGTGACTGTTGGTGGTGTGGACCCGTCGGTGCTCGTGGGAATGACAATGGTATGAGGCGTATCGAACTCAATGGAGTTATAAAGTGTGACTTTCGGACCGAAGAAGATTCCGGTCTCCTCGAACAGGAAATCGCGGTTGGCGTGCCAACCAAGCGTGCTGACGCCAAGCCCAAACGTGGACGTGTAGCGGACACCGCCGAAATCCCCACCGGAAAAGTTGACGAACGCGCCGCCAATTCGCTGATTGGGATTGTAATCATAGGATGTAGGATCGGGCGTAGAACCCGCAAAGATACCAACGAAGGTGTGGTCACCTGCTCGCCGCCCGAAGTAGCCGCCGTCGATGGTGTCGAGGCTGGTGGCCCAGGGGAGGTAAAGCCGCCCGCCACCGGCTACCCAGGGTGAATTGGGATTGTCGTAATTCATGGCCAGATGGTAGGTGCGGTTAATCATTTCGGTGATGGTGGCCGGCTGCGCGGGGCCGCTCAACGTCGTGAACCGGCCGCGCCAGTAGCCATTGAAATCCCAGTAGGTGCCGCCGATTCGTCTCATATCCATCCGCGCAACCATGCCTATTTCCGAACTCGTACTCGAGGCACTTCCCCGCGTAAAGACGGTGCTGTACTCGACACCGATCATGCCCCGTGTGCGGTTTATTTCAGGCGATGGCGGCCGCGGAACTGCGGCGCGCGCCTCCTCCACCGCAGGGTCGCCCGAAGTGAAGGAGATGACTTGCGGGTAGGCGCGGCCTCCTGTCAAACGTTCTTGCTTCTTCTGCTCTTCGTGCTGCTGCTTCACTTCTTCAGCTGCGAATCGGGCAACGTCACCCACTTCGACCGGATCCGTGGATGAGGCGATTTCACAGACGGCCGATGACTCCGCCACGGAAACGACGCGCAGTGTGGCGATCAAGCCCGATGGAGGAGTCGGACCAGGCGTGGTCCGATTTGCGGAAACGGGCGCCAGCATTGGTTGGCGTTCAATCACCAATTGTTGTCCCTCTTTTATTCCCGCCGCCCGGCCGCGATCGAGATAGACCGCGCCTTGCGCGACATATTTCACCCGAAACGTGGCGCGTTCGAGGGCCTCTTGCCCTGCCGCAAAAAAAGGAAACGCCCCGATGAGCATCGGGGCGACGGACAATAACAATAGTCTCTCCCTAGTCATCCCCTCCGCCCCCGTTTTTGTGACAGGCATAACAGTTCACACTGTTGTACACGTATCCCGATATGCCCTGATGGCGGGAATCGGTCTGTGCTTTGGCGTGGCAATTGGTGCACTGGAAAATCGCATAGTTGTTGGGGTTGGTGTGGCGCGTCGGGCAGGCGCCGTTGGCTCCGCCGTGATTCATCGACCACCAGGTGTGATTAAACGTCGCACCCAACCAGTTCGTGGTGATCCAAGTGGTGTGGCAGGTGACGCACGTCGTTGGGAAACCGGCGGCCGTGTGGTTCGGATCCGTCGTCCCCAGATAGTCCGCTTTGTGGCAGGAGTAGCAATCCGTCGGGGTGCCGGCAAATACTCCGCCGATGTGGCACTGGCTGCAGGCGACCTTTGTATGCGGACCCTGCAGCGGGAATGGGGTGTTGTTGTGGTTAAACGTTGCGTTCAGCCACGTCGTCGTCGTGTGGCACATGGTGCAATCCTGCGGGAATCCGCCGGTGACGTGATTGGGAATACCGGCCATGTTCGCAGTGTTGTTGTAGTCCTGCTGGTGGCAGCCGATGCATGTGGTCGGGAGCGTCCCCTTGTAATTGTCCGTGTGGCAAGTGGCGCACGGGACATTCACGTGCGCGCCGGTGAGGGGGAACGTGGTGGTGCTGTGGTCGAACTTAGCATTGAGCCACGATGAAGTGTTGTGGCACACGGTGCAATCCTGCGGAAAATTCAAACCCACGTGGTTTGGAACGCCGGCGATCGTCGCGGTCTTGTTGTAGTCCGGTTGGTGGCAGCCGTAGCAGGTGGTCGGGGCACTCGCGTAACTACCTCCCGTGTGGCACTGCGTGCACTGCAAATTGGCATGCCCGTTGGTGAGCGGGAAGAACTGGTTGTGGTTGAAATTCGCCGAAGCCCAGCCGGCCGTGGTGTGACAAGTAGCGCAGGCTGATGCCGCAAATCCGGCCTGAGCGTGCGGCGGATTGTTTGTCGCGTTGTAAGTGGCCATGTGGCACGAAGCGCAGTCCGCGGACAGGCCTTTGTATACGCCGCTGGAATGGCAACTATTGCATGCGACGCCGATATGTTTTCCGGTGAGCGGGAATGTTGTTTGCGTAGTGTGGTCGAATTTCCCGTCCGCCCAGGCGATGGTGTCGTGGCAAGTCGCACAAATGGCCGGAGGAAAGCCGGCCTTGATGTGCGGCGGATTCGTCGCGGAGTTGAACTTATCAATGTGGCAGCCGCTGCAAGTCGAGGGGGCGTTGGCATAACTTCCGCCCGTATGGCATTGCGTGCACTGCAATCCCGCGTGCGCATTGGTCAGCGGGAAGAACTGGGCGTGATTGAAGGATGCCTGGTCCCATCCCGCGGGCGTGTGGCAGGTCGCGCAGGCGGCGGCCGTGAAGCCTGCCTGCGCGTGCGGCGGATTGTTCGTGGAATTGTATTGCGTCATGTGGCAGGAGGCGCAATCCGTCGGTGTGTCTGCGAATTTGCCATTGATGTGGCACAGGTTGCAGGCCACATTTACGTGCTTCCCGATCAGCGGGAAATTGGTGAACTTGTTGTGGTCAAACGTGGCGTTGAACCACGTTGTCGTGTCGTGGCAGGTCTGGCACTGCTGCGAGAAACCCGCCTGCACGTGCGGGGGATTGTTTGTCTTATTGAAATCCGGGGCGTGGCATCCGTAGCAATTCGCCGGTGTGCCTTTGAACTGGCCGTTGATGTGGCAGGCCGTGCATTCCAAGGACGCATGTGCACCGGTTAGCGCGTAACCGGTAAACTTTAAGTGATCGAACTTGGCATCGAACCAGGTGTCCGCGCTGTGGCACGACTCACACGTGGTGGGAAAACTGGAAGCCTTGTGGTCCGGATTGATGGCTCTCTGGAAATCCGCGGTGTGGCACGAAAGGCAGGTCGTTGACAGCCCCTGGAACTGCCCCACCGCTTCGCCCTTGTGGCAGTCCGCACATTCAAGCGTGGCGTGCATTCCAAGCAGCGGAAACCTGTTGCTGTGCTGCTTCAATTCCTGGGTGTGAATGTTCCAGCCTTTGACGGTGTGACACTGCTCGCATGCGGCGCCCAATTGTCCGCGATGGATGTCCGCGTGGCATGCGGAGCAGGCCGTGCTGATCTTCTTGAACTCGAGGTTCGTATGGCATTCGGTGCAGCCCACTTTTTCGTGCATGCCGAGAAGCGGATAGCGAGTGCGGTTGTGGTCGAATTCCGGAATACCGCGAATCGGTTTCCAACTGGTGTTGGTGTGGCAGTTTTCGCAGGGGATGTTGATGACGCCGTGCGGATTCCGGCTAGATTTTTTCTGCGCGTGAACGGAATGCAATCCAAAGGCGAGGAAGAGCCCAGCAACGACTGCCACCTGGATTAGGCTCGTCTTCAACATGGACACCAGTTCCGTTCGAACCGTGCGCATGGGCTGGGAAGGATGTTGAAAAGCCTACAGTTGTTAGCCACGCCTCTCAACTGGCCCGGAGGTCAGTTTTGGGACAGTACTAAATCCAGAACGCCGGCTGTGCTCCTTCGACGTACCGTTTCCTTTGGTGACATGGACGCACAGCAGCGCCGTTCTCCTGGCCAACAAATCAGTCCGCACCAACAAAATAAACATCGTCACTCAGGCCAAGTAACGAACGCTTCGATTCGCTATCGTGATGGTTGGGTCGTGTGAATTGTGAAAAAATTTTGAATTATTCTAATTTGCCATTTTTTGCACGCTGCGATTTGGAGAGGAACCAATTGTGGCACCGCAGTCCATGATCAATTGTGACAATCAACACAACGGCGCGGCGTGGGTTTGTAGAAAAGCACTTGCTTTGCTCCGACAACTCGAAAGCCTTTGTGACATTCATCACAGCGAACTTTTTCGTGAGCGCCCTTCAGTGAAAAATCTGTTTGTGTTTCATGGTTGAAAAGCGACGGCTTCCACGTGTTTGAGTTGTGACATTCCTCACATTTCCGTGCCTGACCGGATTTTGTGAATTGGCCCGCATGAACGTCCTCGTGGCACCCGGAGCAAGCCGTCGGCGCGGTTTTGAAGGACGCCACACTGAGTTTTCCTCCCGGGTCAGCCGGCTTGTGGCATTCGTCGCATTGCAACTTTATGTGCGCGCCGATTAGCGGAAAGGAAGTCTTCGAATGATCGAAGCCGGGTAGATCCATCCATGACTTCAGCGAATGGCAAGCCTCGCATCCCTTTGCAACGCCGGACGGCCCCTTTTCAGCCATGCGGTCATTGAACTGGCCGTTGTGCGGATCCTTGTGGCAGCCGGTGCAGGTGCGGTCCTCGAATTGGTACGGCACGACTTTGGCTGAGTAGCCGGCACGATCCTTCGTGTGGCATTCCCCGCAAGTGATGGCCAGGTGCGCGCCCGCCAGCGGGTAGCGGCTCTTCTGGTGCTGTGCGATGGAATAGGAGGAAGGTTGGAAGCCCGCAACCACATGGCACGGTTCACAGCGGCCGTTGTAAGGCGCCTTGGCGAATTGGCCGCCGTGAACATCGGCGTGGCAATCCAGACAATTTGCGAAGGCAACCTTGTAGCGCGTGGCCGCCCCGGCCGGAACGTGACATTTAGCGCATGGAACGCTGGTGTGCTTGCCATCGAGCGGATATGCCGAAGTCCTATGCTGCAAGACTCCGAACCCCGACGGCTTCCAGCCCTCGACGGTGTGGCACTCGGCGCATTCGCCCTTCTGCTGCCGCTTGGCGAACTGTCCGCTGTGCGGATCCGGCGTGTGACAATCGGAACACTTCTCAAATGCGACGGGCTTCTTGAAATTGCCGCCGGCGTGGCATTTGAGGCAATCCACTTCGACGTGCTTGCCAAGCAACGGATATTTTGTCTTCGAGTGGTCGAACTGCTGGCTGGCCGGAATCCTCTTCCAACTGGCGGTCGTGTGACACGTTTCGCAGACTTGTGGAAATGCGCCGTGATGCGCGTCGGCGTGGCAATCGGAACACTTGACAAAGGGAATGCCAGTCAGGCGCGCGGGACTGCCGGGAGTCACCGGAGTGTGGCATTTGGCGCACGGCACATGCGCGTGCAATCCGGTCAGCGGAAAGCGCGTCTTGTTGTGGTCAATCTTTGTGGCTGCCTTCCAGTCCGAGAAATTATGGCACTGCGTGCAATTCTGCCCGAGCTGTCCTTTGTGCGGATCCTCATGGCAACTCACGCACTCCTGCGAGAGGCCCAGGAATGATCGGCGGAGATCCTTCATCTTGATCTGCGGTTTTACACTGGCGCTGATGCGCGCCGGCATGTGGCAGCGGTTGCAATCGATGCCCGCGTGTTTGCCTTCCAACAAGTAGCCGGTCTGATTGTGATCGAATTCCTTTTGTGACGGGACCCAATGGATGAGCGGGAAATCCGCGCCGTTGTGGTCGGAGTGGCATTTGGCGCAATCTTCCTTGTTTGAGAAGCGGGCGTGCAAGCCGCGGCCTTGCGCGAGCTTCTGCGCAATCTCCGTGTGGCATTCGGTGCATTTCAGGCTTGCAGTGCCTTTGCCGAAGGCGTGACAGGTTGTGCATTGCATCGGTCCGTTCAGCGACTCGTGCGCCTTGGCCAGAGGCCCGGGAGAGATTTGCGCGCGAGTGATTTTACCGACGCACAGCAGGAGCAGAAATGTCGCCACGGTAACTCTGCCGAGCAAGGCGAGCGCCCGCATGCGCAAGAACACCAATGCTCGGATGAGATTCATGTTCCCGAGGATGGTTCCATTTCTATTTTTTGTGGAATCGAGCAGGGCTGAGAATTGAAATGGTAGCAGGTGATGCGGCGAGAGAATCAAAAAATCGCTGCGGCGTTCGTGCACTGCAACCGCTGGTGGAATGTTGCCGCGGCTGCAAACATTTTCGCGGGTGAAACTTTGCAGAAGAGAAAAACCAATCAAATGCTGGGGAAGGGGTGGTGAGCCGCGCAGGACTTGAACCTGCAACCCGCTGATTAAGAGTCAGCTGCTCTACCAATTGAGCTAGCGGCCCAGCAAACCTGCATTTTAACACGAGACAATCTTTGCCCCAACGGCTTCCCGGCGGCTTCATGGATGCCGCAGCTTGGCCGCGATTTCCTTGGCCACTTGACGCGCGTGGACCAAATCGCCGGGACCGAGCGAAATGGCGGCGACGCGGGCGTGTCCGCCGCCGCCGTATTTCTCGCACAGTGAGGCCAGATTCACTTCTGAGGAAAACTCCTTCCACGGGCTGGTGCCCACGGAAACCTTCGAGCGCATGGGCGAAGCGCTCACACCCACGGAGTACAAGGCATCGGGGAACAGATAATAAGGAATAAATTTGTTG
>Ga0210408_10001274_pt1 | contig 26975 bp, 19 predicted proteins | sample IncBWH4MmetaG_FD_155471 | JGI IMG/M metagenome (GOLD analysis project Ga0210408, IMG submission 155471) | Forest soil microbial communities from Barre Woods Harvard Forest LTER site, Petersham, Massachusetts, United States - Inc-BW-H-4-M | ecosystem: Environmental > Terrestrial > Soil >...
GTCGTACGCGATCCCCGACAGCGGGTACCCCATTCCCCCCAGCGCCTTGGAGAGCACCATCACGTCCGGCGTGACCCCGTCGTGCTCGCACGCGAACATCGTCCCCGTGCGCCCGAACCCCGTCTGGATCTCGTCCACGATCAGCGGCACCTCGTGACGGCGCGTGATCGCCCGCACCTCCGCCAGCCACCCCGCCGGCGGGACCACCGTGCCCCCCTCCCCCTGGATCGCCTCCACGATCACCCCCGCCGGCTTGGGGACCCCGCTGAAGGGGTCCTGGAGAGAGTTATCCAGGAGCTTCGCGCACGCCATCCCACACGTCTGCGGGCGCAACCCCAGCGGGCAGCGGTAGCAGTAGGGGAACGGCATGAAGTGCACCGGCGTGTCCAGCGGCCCCCCGCAGCCCACATCGCTCGTGACCGACAGCGCGTCCGCCGTCATCCCGTGGTAGGAGCCCTGGAACGCCACCACCGCACGGCGACCCGTGTGCGCGCGCACCAGCTTCAGCGCCGCCTCCACCGCGTCCGACCCCGTCGGGCCCCCGAAGTGAAAGCGCGCCGTGCGCCCCAGCGCCCCCGGCATGATCTGCTTCAGGCGGCGCATCAACGTCAGCTTCGGCGCCGTCGGGAAGTCCAGCGCGTGCACCAAACGCCCCTGCTGCTCGCTCGCCGCCGCCGCCACCACCGGGTGGCCGTGGCCGAGGTTGAGCGTGCCCGCCCCCCCGAAGAAGTCCACGTACGTGTTGCCATCCACATCCTTCAGCGTCGCCCCCCGCCCCTCCTCGAACGCCACCGGCACGCTGCGCGGGTAGGAGCGCGCACGGCTCTCCAGCGCCGCCTGTTCGGCCAACATCCGCTGCGAGCGCGGCCCCGGCACCGGCCCCGACACCGCCGGCGCGGGAGCGAAATGCAGGCCCTCGAAGCGCTCCCCCGCGGGCTCCTGCGTGTCCGCCGTCGACGCCGGCACAGCCGGACCGCGCACGCTGGATGGTGCCTCCGGCAGACGAGACCCACGCGACACCTGCGCCGGTCGCTTGCGCAGCCCGCGTGCGAGCCGCGAATCCGACGGCGGCGCCGGGGTACCCCCGCTCACCGCACAGCCCCCCAGCCCGCCACCGCCGCCTGCCCCAACGCCACCCCGCCGTCGTTGGCCGGAACGCGACGGTGGGAGTGCACCTCGAAGCCCGCCGCCCCCAGCGCCCCGTGGCAGCCGCGCAGCAGCAGCTCGTTCTGGAAGACCCCCCCGCTCAGAACCACCCGCGCGATGCCCGTCCGCGCGCGGATCGCCCGGCAGGTCTCGCGCACCATGTCGATCACCGTGCAGTGGAAGCGCAGGCTGAGCTCCCGCGCGGTCCTGTCCCCACGCAGCACCTCCCCCGCCAGCTCCCGCACCATCGGCGCCGGGTCGATCCGCCACGGCCCCTGCTCCGGGCCGCACAGCTCCCACGCGAACGGCCGGCCCGCCGCGCCCGGCTCGACCAGCTGCTCCAGCTCGATCGCCGCCTGCGCTTCGTAGCGGCAGCGCTCCCGCACCCCGATCAGCGCCGCCACCCCGTCGAACAGCCGCCCCATGCTCGACGTCAGCGGCGAGCGCACCCCCGTCTGGAGCATCCGCCCCAGCACCCCCAGCTCCTCCGGCGCGCGCTCGCGCACCACCGGCAGCTCCAGCTGCGCGAAGTCCCCCCCGTAGGCCTCGTGCAGCAGCGAGAGCGCCACCCGGTAGGGCTCTTCCACCGCCCGGTCTCCGCCCGGCAGGCCGAAGTAGCTCAGGTGCGCCGCCCGCTCGAAGCCCACGTAGTCCCCCACCAGGAACTCCCCGCCCCAGATGTTGCCGTCCGTCCCGTACCCCGTGCCGTCGAAGATCACCCCCACCACCGGCTCGCCCAGCCCGTGCTCGCACATGCACGCCGCCATGTGCGCGTGGTGGTGCTGAACCGCCACCGTCGGCAGCCGCTCCTGCCCCAGCGCGAAGCGCGTGCTCAGGTAGCCCGGGTGCATGTCGTGCGCGATCGCCCCCGGCGCCACCTCCAGCAGCATCGACAGGTGCTCGATCGCGTGCTCGAACGAGCGCATTGTCGCCTCGTTCTTGAGGTCCCCGATGTGGTGGCTCAGGAACATCTCGTCCCCCCGCGTGAGGCAGATCGTGCTCTTCAGCTCCGGCCCCACCGCCAGCAGCGGCGGCAGCTGAAACGGCGCCCGCACCGGCTCCGGCGTGTAGCCGCGCGCGCGCCGGATCGGCGTGGCCTCGTCTGCGATGACGCGCACGATCGAGTCGTCCACGCGCGTGTAGATGTCGCGCTCGCCGATCAGGAACGCGTCCGCGATCCCTGAGAGGCGCCCCAGCGCGTCGTTGTCGCGGAACGCGATCGGCTCGTCGGAGACGTTGCCGCTGGTTGCCACCAGCACGTCGAAGCCCTCTCCAAACAGCAGGTGGTGCACAGGGGTGTAAGCGAGCATCGCCCCGTAGCTGCGGTTGCCCGGTGCGATCCCCGGGGCGAGCGGCCGGTCCGCGCACGCCCACTCCCCGCCAACCCCGCCACCCGACTGGCCGTCCCCCTGTCCATTCCCGCGCTTCTTGCGCACGAGCACGATCGGCCGCTGCGGGCTGCGCAGGAGCTCGGCTTCCCGCTCCCCCACCCGCGCGTAGCTCCGCACCGCCTCCAGGGTCGGAGACATCACCGCGAAGGGCTTCTCCTCCCGATGCTTGCGCGCGCGCAGCCGCGCCACCGCCTGCTCGTTGCGGGCGTCCACCATCAGGTGGTAGCCCCCAATCCCCTTGATCGCCACGATCGCCCCCTCGCGCAGCAGGGCCGCTGTCGCCTCGATCGGGTCCGGCCTGCCGGGCGCGGCGCCAGGCAGCTCCCGGGACGGGCGCTGCCACGGGGGCAGCCGAGGTGGGTGGGCTCCCGAATCAACCAGCGCCACCCGCGGGCCGCACTCCCAGCAGGCCGTCGGCTGGGCGTGGAAGCGGCGGTCGCGCACGTCGTGGTACTCCCGCTCGCAGCGCTCGCACATCGGGAAGACCGCCATCGTCGTCATCGCCCGGTCGTAGGGGACCCCGCGGATGATCGAGTAGCGGGGGCCGCAGTTGGTGCAGTTGATGTACGGGTAGCGGTAGCGGCGGTCCGCGGGATCGAGCAGTTCCCGCAGGCACTCATCGCAGACGCAGGAGTCCGGTGAGACCAGCGTGCTCGCCTGGGCGGAGCGCTCGCTCACGTGGATCTCGAAGCGCTCCACGATCCGCTCCTCGTAGCGCTGCTCGATCAGCGCCACCGATTCGATTCGAGCAAGCGCTGGGGCGCTCGTGCGGACCTCCACGATGAACTCCTCCAGCACCCCCGGGTGCCCCTGGACCTCGAGCACCACGCCCTCCGAATCGTTGCGGATCCAGCCCCCCAGCGCGTGGCGCTCGGCCGTGCGGAACACGAACGGGCGGAACCCGACCCCCTGCACGATCCCGCGGATCTGGTAGCGACGTGTCTCGAGCGCGGTGCGCTCCATCAGCACAGCCTTGGCAGCTCCGCCCCGTAGAGCAGCTCGACGACCGCCTCGCCACCGTCGGCGCCCACCATCGTCACCGGGCTGCCCACCCGCTCCCGCACCGCGCCGACGATCTGCGCCGCATCGCCGTGGGGATGCGTCCGCACCAGTTCGAGCACCGCCTCGGCGGCCTCCGGGGCGACGAACATGCAGATGTTGCCCTCGTTGGCGAGGTACAGCGGGTTGACACCCAGCATGTCCGCGGCCATCGCCGTCTCGCGCTGGATCGGAAGGCTGCGCTCCTCGATCTGGATCGAGACCCCCGCCCCCTCGGCCAGCTCGTTGAGCACCGTCCCCAGGCCCCCGCGGGTGATGTCGCGCATGCAACGCACCCACGGGGCGTGCTCCTCCAGCACGCTCCCCACCAGGCCGTCCAGCGGGGCGCAGTCGCTGAGCACCCGCTCCTCGAAGCCCAGGCCCTCGCGCAGGGAGAGAATGTGGATGCTGTGGTTGCCCAGCCAGCCCGTGACGATCACCGTGTCCCCCGGGACGATCCGCCCCACCCCCAGCTCGATCTCCCGCTCGAACACCCCCACCCCGGCCGTGTTGATGAACAGCTTGTCCACCTCCCCCGCCCGCACCACCTTGGTATCGCCCGCCACCACCTCCACGCGCGCCGCCGCCGCCGCATCGCGCACCGAGTCCAGGATTCGCTCCAGGTCGGCGATCGGGAAGCCTTCCTCCAGCACCAGCGAGAGCGTCAGGTAGCGCGGGACCGCACCCGCCACCGCGAGGTCGTTGACCGTGCCGCACACCGCGAGCTTGCCGATGTCCCCGTTGCCGAAGAAGATCGGGTCCACCACGAACGAGTCCGTCGTCACCGCGATGCGCCTGGAGTCGAGCTCCAGCACCGCGCTGTCCTCCATCCGGCCCGAGTGCACCGCCCCTAAGCGCGGGGCGATCAGCTCGCCGATCAGCTCCTGGCTCATCCCCCCGCCCGTACCGTGGTCGAGCTGGATCACCGCGCCGGTCATGGAATCGGGACCACGCTGAACTCGGGCAGGTCGTCCCTGGCGATCGCGTCCACCAGCTCGGCGGTGCTCATCACCGTGGCGCAGTAGGAGCCCAGCCACTCCAGCGCCCGCTCCTTGTCCTCCGGCCGCGCGGAGACGACCGCATCGGGGGGCACCACCACGTTGTAGCCGCGGAAGAACGCGTCCGCCGCGGTGGTCTGCACGCAGATCTGGGTCTGCATCCCGGTGATGATCACCGTGTCCACCCCGAGCTCCTGGAGGCGCTCGTGCAGCTGGGTCTCGTAGAACCCGCTGTCCTTGTTCTTCTCCACCAGCACATCTCCCTCGGCGAAGAACTCCTCCAGGATGCGCGCCCCGTCGGAGCCTTTGGTGACAGGCAGCCACCCGTCGTAGCGCTCCGCGTGGGGGTCGTCCTCGAGGTTGATCAGCTGCAGGTGCACCACCGGGACCCCGAGCGCGCGCAGCTCGTCGAGGAAGCTCCGCATCTGCGGGGCGAACTCCGCCACCGCCGCCGTGCGCTCCTCGTTCTTGTTGACGAGGTCGTACTGGAGATCGTTTGTCAGGACCGCGCAGCGTGCCACCGTGTCACTCCTCCTTGTGTTTTCTCTCGCGGCTCATCGTTTGTGTGTTGGCCAGGGGTCCCAGCTGTTGGTCGCGGGCCCCCCTGGCCGGCCAGCGGGATCGACCCCGGGCCGCCAGACGGGGCCACCCCCGCGCCTCGGAGCTCCAACAGGAGCCGCGAGAGATCGGGGGTGACCGTCGTCCGAGTCTGGCAGGACATCAGGCAGGCATCAACATATCGGATGAGTTTGAGCCTTTCTGGACTTCCGGTTGGCGATCCGGTAGCGTCGATGATCATGAACGGTTCCCCGATCGACGCAACCCCCTCGACCAGCCCGCCGCTTGCAGGGATTCCCACAACCAGTGACAGCGCCCTCCACGCGCCGCGGGAGCTCCTGGAGACGGACGCCAGTAGCCCCAAATCGTTTTCAACTCGGGGCGCCGACTACAGCCCCGGGCCGATCGAGACCCGCTGGCAGGCGGCGTGGATGCAGGCGCGCGCGTTCGCCGTGCCCCCGCCGCAGGACGAGCGCGAGCCCGCGTATGTGTTCGCGGGCTGCCCCTTCACCTCGGGCGACGCCCATATGGGACACATTCGCAGCTACACGATCGCCGACGCCTACGCCCGCTTCCTGCGCGCCCGCGGGCGGGCGGTGCTGTTCTCACTGGGCTTCGACTCCTTCGGGCTGCCCGCCGAGCTCGAGGCACTGCGCCGCGGCATCTCCCCGCAGGCATGGGTGGCGCGCTGCTGCGAGCGGATGCGCGGCCAGTTCGAAGCGCTCGGCTACTCCTGCGACTGGGAGCGCACCTTCGTCTCCTCCGAGCCCGAGCACTACCGCTGGACGCAGTGGCTGTTCTTGGCGATGCTCGAGCGCGGCCTTGTCTACCAGCACGAGGCGCAGGTCAGCTGGTGCGACTCCTGCCAGACCGTGCTCGCCACGCTGCAGGCCGAGGACGGAACCTGCTGGCGCTGCCACTCCGAGGTGCGCTTCGTGCGCCTGCCCCAGTGGTTCATGCGGATCACCGCCTACGTACAGGACAACGAACGGGGACTCGAGGCGCTGCCCGGATGGGACCGCGCCGCGATCGGCGCCCAGCGCGCGGTGCTCGGACGGGTGGATGGCGTGGAGCTCGACGCCCAGACCTTCGACGGGGGCGCCCTCACCGTCTTCACCCCCCACCCCGAGGCGATCGGCAAGGCGGCGTTCGTCGCCGTCTCCCCCGCCCATCCCGACGCGGACCGCTGGATCTCAGTGCCGGACGTAGCCGCCCAGCTCGCGGGGATGCGCGAGGCCGGCTGGCGGCGCGAGGACCGCGAGGCGGAGCAGGTCCCCGTGGCGCAGACCGGCGCGATGGCCACCGTGCCGGGGGTAGCGGGGATGCTGCCGATCGTGATCTCCCCGCTGGTGGACGCCCGCTTCGGCCCCACCGCCGCGCTCGGCATCCCCGAGCTCGACCCCACCGACCGCTCGATCGCCGAGCGGCTCCCCGCCCCCGCGGGAACGACGTGGAAGGCCGGCAAGGCCAGCGGCGCACCGCGGCCCGCGGTGCGCTACCGCGCGCGAGACTTCGCCATCTCCCGCCAGCGTGCCTGGGGAGCGCCGATCCCGCTGGTCCACTGCCCCGCGTGCGGGACGGTGCCCGTGCCCTTCGCGGATCTCCCCGTGCGGCTCCCCGACGACCTGCAGATCTCAGGCGAGGGCGGCAACCCCCTCGCAAGCCGCCCCGACTTCTACGAATGCCTGTGTCCCCGCTGCGGGGCGGCGGCGAAGCGGGAGACCGACACGATCGACTGCCACGTGGACGGGATGTGGATGTGGATGCCCATCTGCGTGCCCCCCGAGGGCCGCTCCACCGCGATGTTCAGCCACCCCGAATACGCGCGCTGGCTGCCCGCCGAGCAGATCGTGTGGGGCGCCGACGCCGGCGGCTACATGTTCGACCAGCGCCTGATCGGCAAGGTCCTACAGGACCTCGACCAGCTCCCCGCGCTGCCCGACCGCGAGCCATTCGAGAAAGCGCTGATGCACCAGATGATCCGCCTCGAGGGGCGCAAGATGAGCAAGCACCTCGGCAACGTCGTCGATCCCAACGAGCTCGTCGCCACCGTCGGCGCCGACACCGTGCGCCTCGCCGTGCTCCACGCCGCCTCCCCCGGACGGATCTTCAACTGGAACGAGCAGCCCGTGCGCTACTGCCAGATCTTCCTCAAGAAGCTCTACGGCTACGCCGAGGGCCGCCTGCGGGAGTGGAGCCCGTCGGCCCCCTCGCCGGCCGAGCAGGCCTCGACGACGGGCGCGACCACCGGGGCAAATGGCGCGAGCGACGGCCGCGAGGCGGGGGCCGACCCGCGGATCGATCCCTCCGACAAGCTACGCCGGCGCCTGGCCAACTGGTGCTCGGTGGCCTGCGAGAAGGTCACCGAGAACTACGAGGGCCTCGAGATGCAGCGCGCCGCGCACAACACGATGCTGCTGCTCACCCGCATCCAGGACTTCGAGCAGCGCGCGCTGGATAAGCGCGGCGGGGAGCTCGAGGACGCCGACCGCGAGGCGGTCGTAGCCGCACTGCTCACGCTCGTGCAGATGCTCGCCCCGATCGCCCCCCACGTCGCCGAGGAGCTGTGGTCGCTGGCGGGCCGGGACACCCTGGTGAGCAACGCGCCCTGGCCCACCCCGCGCCCGCGCGAGTCCGAGGGGACCGAGCCCGCGCCACAGGCGGTCCAGTCCGCCCCCGCGCCACGTCCCGAGGAGGCGGTGCCCACCGGCGGATAGATCATCCTGCGTTCACGCGCGTCCGTAGCTCAACGGGTCAATGGCAAAGCGAGTATCCGGCGAGGGAGGGTTCCGTGTGAGTCATTCAACCGGCGGCCTCGTCTGCCAAGCCGGCGGCTCAATGCCGCGTCCCGCGGTCGCGGTGCCCAAAACGGCCAGAGAAATCCAAGCCTAAGAGCAGCGGCCTTTGGAGCCGCAGATACGGGTTCGAGTCCCGTCGGACGCATCCCTGGCGAATCTGTCAATACATTTTCACCATGAGAAAGGATGCAACCTCAAAATGATATCTAAGGGGAAGTTGTCATTACTGTGCCTGCTTGCGGTGTTCGCCGCGAGCCTGGCGGCATCGTCAACGGCCGCGGCGGCGGAAGTGCTGCCTTCCTTCATAAGCGAAAAAGTGGAGCTCGAAGAAGAACACGCAGGAGTCGGCAAACTGAAAGAATTCTTTTTCGAAGTGAAAAATCTAAATTTTGGGGTAGGCTGCTTTGGTGTAGACAACAAAGTGGAGATCGGGGCGGAAATGCACTCCAAACTGACCATCGAATTCACGGAATGCTTTGTGTACAACCTTTTCCACGAAGTTCAGAATCAGTGCAAAGTAAAAGAGCCGATCGTCATCAAACTACGCGATCAGCTCGTCTACAAAAATCACAAAGAAGGGGAAGAAATCTTCGATATCTTCTACCCGGATGAAGAAGTGGGAAAAAGTAAATTCCACGCGGGAGTCATGACCACAGTCACAATCGAAGGAGCACTCTGCACGATAAAAGGCAAATACGAAATCAAAGGCAGCGCAATCGCGGTGCCTTCACCCAACACACCGGGCAAAGAAGAAAGAGTGGTCAAAATTAATTTCAACGGAAAAGAAGCGCCCACGGGCACATACGAAAACGAGGAAAGGAAAGAATTGGAAGAAGCGGGTAAAATGGTCCTGAATGGAGAAACCGTCTACCTCAAAGGCGACATCGAACAAGAATTGAAAACCGGAGCGAAATGGGGGGCTGAATAACCCCACCCGTCCGCCCCGCGCGGCGCCAACTCAGGGCGCCGCGCGGGGGCGCTAGCGGCGCTCGCGCAGCGTCGGGAACGGCACGACTTCGCGGATCGACTCGACGCCGGCGAGGATCATCAGCAGCCGGTCCACGCCGAGGCCGCCGCCGGAGGTCGGGGCCATCCCATATTCAAGCGCGCGGACGTAGCCCTCGTCGTAGGGGTGGGGCTGGTCACCGTCATCGCCGGAGCGCTGCTGGCGCTGTTTGACGAAGCGGTCCCACTGGTCGAGGGGGTCGTTGAGCTCGGTGTCGCCGGAGAGGACCTCCATCCCGCGGATCACCGTGTCGAAGTGCTCCGCCAGGCGGGGGTCCTGCGAGTGGCGCTTGCAGATCGGGAAGAGGTCGAGGGGGAAATCGAAGACGTGCGTAGGCTGCATCAGAGTCGGCTCCACGTACTTGGTGTAGACCGCTTCCACGAGCTTGGCCCACGTCTGCTCGGGGTCGACGGGCTCGGCGAGCACCTCGATCAGCTGCGCGCTGGAGGCCTCCAGGTAGTCGATCCCCACCGCCGCTTTGATCGCGTCGCGCAGCGTCACGCGCCGCCACGGCGTGGCGAGGTCGATCACCTGGCCGTCGTACTGCTCGACCTTCGTCGTCCCCAGCGTGCGCAGCGCCACCTGCTCGGCCAGCTCTTCGCACCACACCGCCGTGTCCCAGTAGTCGGCGTAGCTGATCATGCACTCGAGAATCGTGAATTCCGGGCTGTGACGGTGGGAGATGCCCTCGTTGCGAAACGCGCGGCCGAGGTCGTAGACGTTCTCCAGTCCCCCCACGATGCAGCGGTTGAGGTACAGCTCGACCGAGATCCGCAGGTGGACGTCGACGTCCAGCGCGTTGTGGTGCGTGGTGAACGGGCGCGAGGAGGCTCCGCCCGCGAGCGTCTGCAGCATCGGGGTCTCCACCTGGGTGAAGCCGCGCTCGCGCAGGAACTCGTGGATCGCCTCGATCGTCTTGGTCCGTTTGAAGAACATCTCCCGCGTCTTCGCGTTCGCCAGCAGGTCGAGCTCGCGGTAGCGGTAGCGCGTCCCCAGGTCCTCCATCCCGTGGTGGCGGTCCGGCGGTGGGCGCAGCGCCTTGGCCAGCAGCGTGCACCTCCTCACCCCGAGCGTCAGCTGCCCGCGCTGGGTGACGTACACATCGCCCTCCACGCTGACGATGTCGCCGATGTCGAGGTCCTGCATGCGCGCGTAGGTGTCCGGCCCCATCGCCTCCTGGCGGGCCACAACCTGCATCGAGCCCGACTGGTCGCGCACGTCGAAGAACGTCGTCTTCGCGTGACCCCGGCGCGCGATCAGCCGCCCGCAGATGCGGTAGCCGAGGCCCCGGTGCTCCCCCGGTTTCAGCTCCACCGGGTCGTGCGCCGCCTGGATGTCCGCGATCCACGCACGCGGGACCTCGGTGGCAAGGTATGGGTAGGGATCCAGGCCCTCCGCGCGCAGGCTCTCCAGCTTCGCCCGCCGTTCGTCCGCGCCGACCGCCTCGGCCTGCGCCGTGTGCGTCCCGTTGGCCTCGGCTGCCAGGACCTCCCGCGAGCGCGCTCCATTTGCCTCAGCCGTCGTGCTCGCAACCGCAGTTTCGGGCGCGGCGCTCACTGCCGGAGGCTCCTCGGGAGGTGTGGGCGCGGCGCTCATGTCGAGCGCACCCGCGCGGCCGGCGATACCTGCTCAGAGGTTGCTCCGTTGCGCTCCCCGCCTGCGGCCCCTTCCCACTCCAGGCGCGCGGCGAGCTCGCGCAGGAGGAACGTGGCGAGGTGGTTCGGGTAGGTGCCCCGCGAGAAGCCTGCGTCGAAGCCCAGCTCCTTGGCGAGCTCGTTGGAGATGCGCGAGCCACCGCACACCAGCAGGGTCCGCCGGCGGCGGCCCTCGGCCTCGACGATCTCGACCAGCTCGGTCAGGTTCTGGACGTGGAGGTTCTGCTGGGTGACCGTCTGGGAGACGAGGATCGCATCGGCGTCCAGCTCGATCGCCTTGGCGACCAGCGCGCTGTTGGCGACCTGGCTGCCGAGGTTGTGCGCCTCGAACGCCCGGTAGCCTTCCAGGCCGCGGTGGCCGTGGAAGCCCTTGAGGTCGAGCATTGCGTCGATCCCCACGCTGTGGGTGTCCGAGCCGGTGCAGGCCCCCACGACGACGACCGGGCGCCCGATGTGCTCCGCGGCGAACGCCTCGATCTCGTCTTCGGCGAGGTACTCGAGGTCGAGCTCGTCCACCTGCTGGGCGGTGTAGTCGAACGTGTGGGGGCAGTGGCCATACACAATGAAGTGGGTGTAGCCGTCGAGCAGGCGCTGGTGGTGGGTGACCTCGGGGCGATCCAGGCCGAGCCTGCCCGCGAGCTCGAGCGCGGTCTTGCGCGCGGCCTGCCCGTGGGGGACGGGCAGCGTGAAGCTGAGCTGCACGATCCCATCCCCGAGGTGATCCCCGTAGGGCTTGACCCGTGTCAGGTCGACGTCGAGCATCTGGCCAACCTTCGCCATCAGAGGACCCCCGCTCCCCACCGCAGCTCGACATCCAACATCCCGCCCACCATCGCCATCAGGCGACCCCCGCGCCCTGCATCAGCTCGACGGTCGGGTTGAAGTACCCCTCCTCCGTGGCGATGATCCCGTCCATCCCGCGGCCCTCGTCGATGCGGCGGCGCACGTCGCCGAAGGTGCCGTCTTCGATCGCCCTGAACATCCCCACCTCGGCGATCCGCTCCAGCAGTTCGTGTGCCTTGCCGAGCACCTCCCGTGCGCGCGTCTGGATCAGCCCCCCGGGCTTGAACTGGATCTCCTCGCCGATATCGCGGGCGTAGTTGAACACGTAGTCCACGCACTCCAAGCCCACCACGCGGTCGTGCAGGAGCGGGGTGAAGACCCCCTCTGTCGGTACCCCCGCCGTCTGGATCCCCTGCCCCGTGGCGATCGTGATCAGGTTGAAGAGCGTGTCGCAGGCGTGGGTGCGGTAGAGGTTGCCGTCCATGTGCCGCGTCGGGGGCATGAACTTCACCGGGCAGTTGGGGAACAGCTCGCGCGTGAGCTGGGCCTGGGCCCACTCGTAGAGCAGGCCGTTGGTTGTGGGCGGGTCGATCTCGAACGCGTCGCCGAGCGCGATCTGCTCGTCGGGCATCCCGGAGTCCAGCGCCAGCTGGTGGTTGATGAACTGCGAGGCCGTCACCGACGGCGCCGCCTCCAGCGCGTCGGCGGTGCGCAGGTAGTTGTCCTCACCGGTGTTGATGACGATCCCGAAGTAGCCGTTGATCATCCGCGAGACGCGCTGGTCGATCAGCGTGCGCAGCATGTTGATGTCGCGGTAGAGGATCCCGTAGAGGGCGTCGTTGACCATGTTGTCAAGGCCCTCCATCGCGCCCATCGTGGCGAACTCCGCCATGCACAGGCCCGAGCAGAAGCTCGACAGGCGCACGTAGCGGCCGTTGCGCTCGCACCACTCGTCGAGCCCTTCGCGCAGGATGCGGAAGTTGGCCTGCGTGGCGAACGTCCCGCCGTAGCCCTCGGTGGTTGGCCCGTAGGGCACGTAGTCGAGCAGGCTCTGCGCGGTGGAGCGGGTCAACGAGACCACGCCCCCGCCCGTCTCCGCCACGGCCACGGAGTGGACCAGGTCCTCATACACGTTGCCGGTCGCCGTCAGCACGTAGCGCTGCGGCGGGGGGCCCTCCCCCAGCCGCTCGCGCAACGTGTGGCGCTCGTCCATGCGCCGCGAGACCTCGCCCATGCGCCGCTCGCATGCGCGCGCCACGAGCTCGCGGATCGCGCCATCCTCGGCCTGGGGCAGGCCGCACAGCTCGAGCTCGCCCGCGCTCACAGCCGCGGCGATCTCCTGCGGGCCGCGCCCCGTCTGGAGCATCGCGTTGCCCAGCCAGTACGCCACTCCCCGGCCCAGGCCGCCGCCGTCGCGGACGTGGTCGACGAGCACGTTGGGCAGTGGGATATCGAGCTCGTTGATCCCGTCCACCCCGAGGAAGCGGGCGACCGTCCGCTCGACCGACACCGTGGTCTTGCCGGCAGTTTCCTCGGCGATCCGGTCGGCGATCTGGGCGGCTGCCCGACGGCACGACTCGATCACCCCGACGTCGAGGTCGAGCTTGGAGTCCATCGTGCGACGAGCCTAAACGGTGGCGCGCCCACGATCTCGATATCCGGGCGTCGTCCGCAGGATGCACGCTCACGCATCGGTCGGTTGAGCCGAGATGTCTCTCTCTTTGCCCCGATGTCGGAGACGATCCAATCAATCTGGCCGGGAGGCGTCCCTCCTGTACAGGCCTTGGTTTTGCGGCGGGGATCGCGGTTCGGGCCACCACCCGCGCCGAGCCGCTGTTTGACAGCTCTCCTCCCAGCATTAGCCTCGCCCCACCGTCATGGCCACCGACACCGCCCCCCTCGACCTCTCCTCCGCGACGCTCGCCGCGCAGCTCGGCGACGCGCGCATCGCCGAGCTCGGCGGCACCCTGGAGGCCGGTGACCCCTCCGCGCTGGCCGGCGAGGAGCTGCTCGCTGGGGCGCACTACATCGTGGACTTCTGCGATCCCAGCCCCACCACCGCGCTGCACGCCGGCTACCTGCGCAACATCGCGCTCGGCCACGCGCTCGCCGGGGCGCTGGAGGCCGCCGGGGCGCACGTGGCCCACCAGACCCAGATCGCCGACGCCGGACGCGACATGGGCGAGGCGATGGCCGGCTATCTGCGCCACGCAGAGGAGGTGGACCCCGCCACTGCGGGGGAGAAGAGCGACCACTTCGTCGGCCGCCTGCACGCGCTCCACGCGCACGAGCCGCACACCGACGGGGACCTCGCCGACTCGCTGCTCGCGCGGCTGGCCAGCGGCGAGCGGGAGATCCGCGACCTCTGGCAGACCGTGCGCGACTGGGCGGTGAGCGGGCAGAACGAGACGCTCGCGCGGTTGGGCGTGCGCTTCGAGCGAGCGATTTTCGACTCGCAGTACGCCCCCCGGATCGAACCGCTCGTGCGCCTGGCGCTCGCGCAGGGGGTGATCGACGGCTCGCCGCGGGGTCCCCTGGGGTTCGAGACCGGCGCCCCGGGACGCCCGCGCCTGCCGCTGATCGGCCGCGACGGCTTCCCCACGCGCGACCTGCGCGCGCTGACGATCTGGCGCTCGCTGATGACCGAGATGACCGACGTGACCCTGATCCGGCTCACCAGCGAGGAACGCCGCGACAACCTCGACGAGATCCTGCGCGGGTTGGCCCCGGGCGCGCCGGCCTACCCGCTGGCGGTTCTGCACGCGGAGGTCATCACCGATCAGGACGTCGGTCCCGGCGGGGAGAGCACGCTGCTGATCGACGACCTGCTGGACATGCTCGTGCAGAACGCCGAGCTGCGCGCGCTGGCGATCGACGGGCGGCCCTCCTGCGCGACCCAGGATCTCGCGGCGATGGTGCTGATGGGCATGTGCCTCGACCACCCTTTGGCCGCTCCCCTCCCCCTCACCGCCAAGCGGGTGCTCGACGACGGGGCCAACGCCGGCTGGAGCTTCGCCCGCGCGTGGATGAAGGCGTGGGACCCCGAGAACGACGGGCCCCCGCTGCCACAGCCCGAGGACGACCACTACCGCTCGGTCGTCGCCCAGTCCCAGCTCTACCGCCAGCTGCTGGAGCACGCCGTCGAGGAGCTCGACGTGCTCGCGCTCGTGCGCTTCCTCGCCGATATCGGCGCGTGGTACCTCAACATCGAGGCCGACCCCCCCGTGGGTCGGATGATGCGGACGCTGCTCGGCGGCGTCCTCGGCAGCCTCGGGCTCGTGCGGGCGCCCGAGCTGAGCGGGTGAGGATCGTGAACGACCCCACCTCCAGCTACGAGACCTCGATGGCCGACCCCAACGCGCTGGAGAACGACCTGCGCTCCTTCTACCTGACCGGCAGCGAGGAGCAGAGCCTGTTCGACGAATGGGAGCGCGGAATCCCCCGGGGAGACTCCACCACGCCGTCGATCTGCTCTCCCACCTACCGCTGGTGGATCCTCGAGCACCTGCGCAACGCGCTCAACCGCGACCGCAAGAACCTGCTGCTCAGCCTCGGCGCCGGCAACGCGTTCGTGGAGCGCGTGCTCTGCCGCGAAGGCTACCCCGTGCTCGCCGTGGACGCCCTCGCGGAGGCCGTCGAGCTCGCGCGTCACGCCGGGGTGCCCGCGATCTGCCACAACCTCTACACCTGGGAGGCCCGGCCGGCCTACTGGGACGTGATCTACGCGGACGGCCTGCTGGGCCATCTGCACGACGGCCACGACGGCGCCCACGTGGCGCTGCGCCTGCTGCACAGCTGGCTGAAGGCGCCCAGCGGGACCATCGTGATCTCCAACGACTCCCCCAAAACCGACGAGCCGGTGCAGCAGTCGGCCAACGTCCCCGGCTTCTACTGGCTTTCCGAGGGCTGGATCGCGGGTGAACTGAAGCGCGCCGGCTTCACGCGGATCTCGACTGCGTCGATCACCTACAGGCGCCCGCTGTCGGGGCTGCGGACCCGGGCGATCATCACCGCACACCGCACCGAGTAAGCGCGCAGGCGGTACACGGAGATGCCGATCAGCCCTCACTTCGCCGAGCGCCTGGAGGCGGACCTGCCCGCGATCGCCGAGCACTTCGGGACGCCGTTTCACATCTACGACGAGCGCGGGATCCTGACCAGCGCCGAGCGCCTGCTGGACGCCTTTGCGGGACTGCCCTTCTACGAGTACTACGCCGTCAAGGCGCTGCCCAACCTCACGATCCTGCGTATCCTGCGCGAGCACGGGCTGGGCATGGAGTGCAGCTCGATCGCCGAGCTCGAGCTCGCCGCGGACTGCGGGGCTTACGGAGAGGAGGTGTTCTTCACCTCCAACAACACCACCCGCGCGGAGTTCGCCGCCGCGCTCGCGCTGGGGGCGATCGTCAACGTCGACGACATCTCCCTGATCGCCAAGCTCCCGGGCGCCCCGGCGGTCACCTCGTTCCGCTTCAACCCCGGCCCCGAGCGCGTCGGGGACCGCCTCATCGGCTCGCCGCTGGAGGCCAAGTTCGGGCTGCGCCGCGACCAGCTGGAAGGGGCTTACGCGCAGGCGCGCGAGCTCGGGGCGGAGCGCTTCGGGGTGCACGCGATGATCGCCTCCAACGTCCTCACCGTGCAGCCACTGCTGGCGACGATCGCGATGCTGCTGGAGATCGAGGAGCAGCTGCAGCGCACGCTCGGGATCGCCCTGGAGTTCGTCAACGCCGGTGGAGGCCTTGGCATCCCCTACCGCCCCGGCGATCCCAGCCTCGACGTCGAGGCCCTCGGGCGGGGCGCGGGGGAGCTGCTGGAGTCCCACGCGGCCCGCAGCGGCCGCCACCCGCAGCTGTTCCTGGAGGCGGGGCGCTTCATCACCGGTCCCCACGGGGTCCTCGTCACCCGCGTGATCAACCGCATGAGCAAGTGGCGCGAGTACGCCGGCGTGGACGCCGGGATCGCGGCGCTGATACGCCCGGCGTTCTATGCCGACGCCTACCACCACCTCACCCTGCACGGCGGCCGCGGCGAGCGGCCGCTGGAGCGGATCGACGTGGTGGGTTCGCTGTGCGAGAACAACGACAAGTTCGCGATCCAGCGCGAGCTGCCCCAGCTGCGCGAGGGCGACCTCCTGCTGATCCACGACACCGGCGCACACAGCCTGGCAATGGGCTTCAACTACAACGGGCGCCTGCGCCCCCAGGAGCTACTGCTGCGCAGCGACGGCAGCGTCGAGCTGATCCGCCGCGCCGAGGAGGTCAGGCGCGATTACCTCGCCACGCTTCAGTTCGAGCGCGACGTCCTCGCACCCGCCGGCGACGAGGCCCGTGGCGAGCGCCGCCGCATCGGACCGCCGGCCCGCATCGGACGCCGCCGCGGGGCCCCTCCGGCGCAGGTCGGCCGTTCCGGCGCGGCGCGGTTGAGCTGACGATGGCGAGCACGCCGCAGATGACGAGGAGTTGTGGACGTAGCCCCCGGCTGGCGCGGGTGAGCTGACGATGGCGAGCACGAGCGCCACCGTCGCCGACGCCCTGGATGTGGAGTCGCTCAGGGGCGAGGTCGCGGAGCTGTGGGAGCGCCGCGAGCAGCTGGGCGACCGCGACGGCGCGGCGCGGGCGACGGTGCTGAGCGCGATGGAGCTGCTCGACCGCGGGCTCCTGCGCGTGGCCGAGATCGGCCCCGACGGCGAGGTGACGGTGCACGAGTGGCTCAAGCAGGCGATCGTGATGCTGTTTCGCCTCTGCCCCATGGAGCGCACTGCCGCGGGACCGATGCTGTTTGCCGATCGCCTCCCCCCCAAGCGCAGCTTCCCGGACGTGCGCGTCGTGCCCGGCGCGTACGCCCGCTTCGGCTCGCACCTCGCACCGGGCGCGATCCTGATGCCGAGCTTCGTCAACGTCGGCGCCCACGTGGGCGCCGGCACCCTGGTCGACACCTGGGCCACCGTCGGATCGTGCGCCCAGGTGGGGGAGCGCGTGCACCTTTCCGGCGGCGTCGGGGTGGGCGGTGTGCTGGAGCCACTGCAGGCCAATCCCGTGATCGTCGAGAGCGACGCGTTCATCGGCAGCCGCTGCATGCTGATCGAAGGCGCCCGCGTCGGGCGCGGAGCGGTGCTCGGCGCCGGCGCCATCCTCTCCCCGACGATCCCCGTGATCGACGCCGCCAGCGGCGCGGAGCTCGCCCGCGGGCACATCCCCGACTGGAGCGTGGCGATCGGCGCCACCCGCGCGCGCAGCTTCCCCGGCGGGGAGTTCGGGCTCCCCTGCGTGCTCGTCCTCAAGCGCCTCGCCGCGGGCGAGCGCCACGACAAGGTCAGGCTGAACGCGCTGGTGCGCGAACACGGGGCCACGTTGTAGGGGCCGAGGGCATCCCATCGTGTCTTCGCCTCGCGGCCACCGGCGCACTCGACCACGGCCTACGCGGCCGCCGGCGTCCCGGCCCCGAGCAGCTCCGCGGCGCGCGTGAGGCGCTCCCGGGGGGGTGTCAGCGACACCCGCAGGTGGCCCTCCCCGCCGGGGCCCAGGTAGGAGCCGGGCACCACCAGCAGCGAGCGCTCCAGGAGTAGCTCGAACATTCGCTCGGCATCGCCGTCGGGGACGCGCAGCCACAGGAAGATGCCCGCCGGGCCGCCCACGTGCTCGAGGCCCGCGCGCCGTGCGGCGGCTGCCAGCAGCGCGCGCTTGGCGGCGTAGCGTTCGCGCGCCGCCACCACGTGCTCCTCCTCGCTCCACGCCACGATCGACGCACGCTGCACGAGCACCGGCGGGGTGGTGCCGATGTCGCTGCGATGGCGCCGCACGCGACTGATGATCTCGGGGTCGCCCGCCATGAAGCCGGAGCGCAGACCGGCGAGGCCGGAGCGCTTGGAGAGCGAGTTGAATACGACCACCCCGGAGCGGTCCCCCAGCTCCAGGCCGGACGTGGGCGGCTCGCCATCGAACCAGAACTCCGAGTAGGTCTCGTCCACCGCCAGGATCGCCCCGCTGCTCCGGCAGCGCTGCGCAAGCTCCTCCAAGAGCGCGGGGGGCGCAATCGCGCCGGTGGGGTTGTGGGGGTTGGTGACCCACACGATCGCCGCCCGCCCCCAGGGGATCGCGTCGGGGTCGGGCAGCCACAACGTTGCGGCGCGCAGAACCTGGGCGGCAACCGCGAGGCCGGCGGCGCGGGCGCTGCGCTCGGGGATCGGATACGCGGGGCAGGCCAGCGCAATCGTGTCGCCCGGCCGGGCGAACAGGCGGGCGAGCAGCGCGATCGGCTCCTTCGCCCCGAGCGTGGGGAGCACCTCCCGGTCAGGGTCGAGCGTCACCCCGAAGCGCCGCGCGATCCACGCGGCGATCGCCTCGCGCAACTCGGGGAGCCCCACCGTCGCCGGGTACTCGCACAGCGACAACGTGGCCGCGGCCCGCGCGAGCGCCTCGCGGACCGCCGGGGGAGCGGGGTCGGTCGGCTGCCCGAGGCTCAGGTCGATAACCTCGATGCCCCGGGCCTGCGCCGCCCGCCGTGCCTCGGCGACACGCAGGAACGGGTTGCCGGCTGCCTCCTCGACGGCGGGATTCAGGCGCACAGGAAGGACTCCAGCACGCGGTAGGCGCGCACCAGCGCGGCCGTGGCGACGCGCTCGTCGGGGCGGTGCGCGAACGCGGGATCCCCGGGGCCGAAGTTGACGGCCTCGATCCCCGCGGCGGCGAACTCGGCCACCGGCGTCCACGCCTGCTTGGCCTCCACGGAGCCCCCGCCAGCGGCGAGCAGGCGCTCCAGCAGCGGGTTCGCGCGCGGCGGGCGGGCGCCGGGGGTGTTGCAGAGCAGCTCGATCTCCCCGTGGGGCTCGCACCAGCCGCGCAGCGTCCGCTCGGCCTGCGCCGCCCCCACGTCGGGGGCGTAACGGAAGTTGACGTTCGCGCGGGCCTCCCCGGGAATCACGTTGCGCGCGACCCCCGCGTGGAGGGTGGTGACCGAGACGACCTCGGTGAAGTCCAGCCCATCGAGCGTCCGGGGGAAGGGCCCGATCGCGTGCAGCGCCCGAACCCCGGCGGCGGCGCGGTTGATCGCGTTGTCGGCCAGCCACGGACGGGCCGAGTGCCCCGCCCGCCCATGAAAGGTCCACGCGGCGTCGAGGTTGCCCAGGCAGCCCGCCTGCACCGTGTTCGCCGTCGGCTCCAGCACGATCGCCAGATCGGCCTCGCGCAGGCCGGGCTCGCGGGCGAGCAGCGGCCCGAGAGCGCCCTGGGCTGCGGGGAGCTCCTCGCGCCCGAACAGCACGTAGCCGACGTCGAGATCGCTCGGTGCCGCGGCGAGCGCGAGCTCGATCATCACGGCCACCCCGCCCTTCATGTCGCAGGCGCCCAGCCCCTCGACGTGCTCCCCGGTCGCGCTCACGCAGCCGGGCAGGTTGCCCTGTGCGGGGACCGTGTCGAAATGGCCGGCAAGCAGCACCAGCGGGCGCTCGGAGCGACTCGTGGACCCGGCCAGCACGCACGTGTCGCCGGCGTCGCGGGCGGGCACCCCACCATCCCGCAGGACCTCCAGGACATGCCCGGCGATGTTTCTCTCCGCGCCCGACTCCGAGGCGATGTCGATGAGCTCCAGCGTGCGCGCCGCCAGGCGGGTCGCAAGGTCTGTGGAGAGGATGCCTGTTGGTGCCATCGCTGTGGGCCCGCCGCGGGGTCCCATCGCGCGGCCCGGGAAAGGCCCCGCAGGACATTTTCGCTGAAGTCACCTTCGCCGGCCGGCGTTCCCGCTCGCGCGGTACCGCGTCACCGCCACTCACCAGACAGGCGCGGCGTTCCGCGGGGACAGCGGCGGCTCAGCCCACGCCGACGGGCACCGCGCGCAGCCGCACCGCCGCGGCAAGCACCGCCTCGCGGGCGTCCTCGGGCTCGAGCACGGCGGCGTCGCCGGCTTCCTTGAGGACCTCGCGTACGAGCCACTGCACGCCCGCGAAGCTCAGCTCGACCACCACCGCGTCACCGGGAAGCTCCTCCACCACGCGCCGGCTCTCCCGCGCCCAGCGGGCCCGCTCGGGTGCGACCCACAGGCGCGCCGTGCGCGAGGCCTGCACCTCGCCGGTGCGCATCCACCCCTCCACTTCCGCGGCGGGGTCCACCTCGGAGCGGGGCTCGAAGCGCTTGTCGGTCACCTCCACCCGGCGGATGCGATCGAGGCGGAAGTGGCGCATGTCGCCCCGGGCAGGGTCGAACGAGGCCACGTACCAGCCCTCGCGTCCGTTGACCAGCGCGTAGGGCTCCACCACCCGCTGGGAGAACTCGTCCTCGTTCTCCTTGTAGTAGTCGAGCTCGATCAGCCGATGCTCGGTGATCGCGCGCGAGATACGGCGGGCCACGTCGGAGTCGTCACTGCGGCCGTGGGCCACCTGCAGGCCCTGCTCCATCGGGTCCTGCCCGAGGGCGGCGACGATCTTCTCGCGCGCGGACGCCAGGGAGCCCGCGGGGACGTGCTCCCCGAGCAGGTCGATCGCCGCGATCAGCGCCTTCGCCTCGACCGGCAACAGGCGCGCGGGACGATCGAAGTTGTCGCTGTAGGGTTCGGGGTCGACCTCCACCACCTCCCCCTCCTCGGTGTCGAGGATCTCCGCGTACAACACGTAGGAGCCTCCACCGAAGTTGACGATGTTCAGCACGTCGATGTCCTCGCGCAACTCCTCCTCGCTGAGCTGCAGCCGCTCCCGCAGCTCCGCCACCGACTCCTGCCGCCCCGCCCGGCCCGCGTGGATCAGGATGCCCGCGAGCGTCACCAGGCGGGCGAAGCGCTCCGGGCGGATGGCCGCCTCCACGCGACGGGGCTCCTCGGCGGTTGGCTCCTCTCCCTCCGGGCTCCCCCCGCGCCTGCGGCGGGCCTTGACGACCCTCCCCCGCGCGGGGACCTGCGCGGCTCGCTCCCGCGCCTCCCCGCCGCCGGCCAAGGTGGCCAGCGGGCTCTCGGCATGGCGGCGCTCCAGGAGCTCGAGGCGCCGGGCGAGCTCGTCCGTCAGCTCCGGCGGACCCAACAGGCGGGCGTGCTCGCCCAGGCCCAGCACCCAGGAGACGATCATGCGCGGCACCGCGTAGGGGGTTATGAAGACGCGATCGCCCTCGCGATCATCCTCCACCTGCGAGCCGCCCTCGGTATGCAAGGGGGAGGGCGCCTCCCCGCGGAGCTCCCCGGCGCCAGCCTCGTCCACCCACCGATCCCCATCGCCCGCCGGACGGATCTCCCCGTAGCGGCCGAAATGGCGCTCCACCTGCCACGCGATCCGCTCGGACAGCACGATCTCCGCGACTCCCCGCTCCTCCCCCAGCTGCCACTCCGCGCGGTTGGCATACGCCCGGGGGTCGAAGTCCGTGGGGCGGCGGAAGTCGTGCTCGGCCTTGGTGGCGTATGCCACTTTGCCGCGTATCCGCGAGAGCCGGAACACGCGGATCGCCTTGCGCTCGTGGGCGTGGCCGAGCAGATAGAACTCCCCGCCCTGAAACAGCAGGTGGTAGGGATCCAGCCGCCTTGGCCCCTGCTCGTCGCGCTCCATGGTGTAGTAGTCGAAGGTGATCGTCTTCTGGCGGAAGATCGCCGTCTCGATCTTCGCCAGGCGCGCCGAGAGCTCGTGCCCCCCAGCCGACGCGGTGATCCCGAGCGCGACCGAGCGCTGCTGATCGGGCGCCCGCAGCGGGCTGGGGCGCCCCCAGGTGATCTGCTGCAGCGCGAGGCGCAACGGCTCGGCGTAGGCGAACTCGCCGTCCAGCAGGTGCAGCGCGGTCTGGAGCGCCGCCAGCTCCTCGTCGCTGAACTCGATCGCCGGCAGGTGGAAGCTCTCCGAGCGCAGCGAGTAGTTCTCCTGCTCCGCCGCCGCGTCCGCGGGGCGCTCCACCGTGAGCTGGATTCCCAGCGATTCGAGCTCCGCGCGGTCCGCGTAGAAGCGCCGCGCGAACGCGTCCTCGTTCATTGCGCTGTACCCCTCCACGTCGCGCCGGATCTCCAGGGCCGTGACCGGCCGACGCTCGGCCATCAGGTAGGAGATCAGCGACAGCTGGCGGATCAGCTTCTCGGTGTCCTTCGCCATGTCCTCGCCTGAAAGATAGAACCCGCTGGCGAGACGATGATCGCGGGCCCTCCTGCGCTCCGCTATTTGCGGATATTGCGAGCCAGGCTACGCCGCCTCGCGCTCCCCCGCCTCCGCCTCGAGGCGGGTGGGGAAGAACGCGGCCGCTCCCAGCGCGCGGTCGAGTTCCGACCAGCTGCGGCCCGGGGCTAGCTCCTTCTCCAAGCGGGCGAAGCTGCCCAGGCGCCCCCCGAGGTTGTCGATCATGTGCACCAGGGTGGCCTCCCGTGTGCACGGCACCACCGGGCTGCCGTGCTCCAGCGAGCCGTGGTGGGAGAGGATGATGTGCAGCACCGCCCACTCCAGCTGCGCCGGGAAGCCGTCGATCTCCTCGATCGTGCGGCGGATGCGGTAGTACCCGAGCGCGATCTCCCCGTGCAGGCGGCCCATGTCGGTGAGATCGATGATTCGGTCCCGCCCGCCCTCATCTGCCGTGTACGCGTCGAGCTTGCCGATGTCGTGCAACAGCGCCCCCGTCACCGCCACGTCGCGGTCGATCCCCGGGAAGGTCGCCGAGATCGCACTCACCGCCTGCGCCACCCCCAGGCAGTGCTCCAGCAGGCCGTGGGGGTAGGCCTGGTGGTAGTACTTTGCCGCGGGCGCCATGCGATAGTCGGCCCACAATCGCGAGCGCTCCCCCAGCACGCGCTCCAGCAGCGTGCGCAGATGGGGCTCCTGGACGGTGTGGATCAGGTCGCGCAGGTCGCGCTCCATCTGCCCCACCTCCCGCAGCGGACCATCGAGCAAGTCGCGCGGAGAGAAGCTTCCAGGCTCCGCCGCCGCGAGGTCGCGCAGGTTGATCTGCGGCCCGAAACGGGGGTGCACCGCATAGCGGCCACGTACGTGCACGGGCTCCCCCGCGCGCGCCAGCGCCGCGGTCTGCTCGAGGCCCTCCCACACCATCGCGCTCACCGCTCCCGTGCGGTCGCCGAGCATCAGGCGCAGGCAGTCACCGCCGTCGCGGCGTGGGCGGCGCTCGAGCTGGCGCACCAGCAGCACCTGGTCGATCTCCATGCCGTCTTGCAGCTCGTTGATGAGCATCGATCTGAAGGTAGAGGCCGCCCCGGACGGTACGCCGGTGCCGGTGGCGAACCGCCCGTACCACTCCCGTGGGGGACGCGTCGCACCCACCGTGCCCGCGCCAACTCCGCCAGGGCGCACCACTCACCGCCACCCTCAGGCGAGGCCACCTGGTTTGGAATGGCGCCGTACCAGTGCGGCGTAGCCGCCCCGAGGCTCGCGGCGGAGCCCTACGGGCTGGATACAAATAGACCTTGCTGCCATTGATGGCCCTAGCAAACAATGTGCCAAAAGGTCCAACCGCCCAGAGCGAAATGGGCCTCGCGGTACCTGGACGTTTGCATCTACCCTGGGTATCTTTGTAAGGCAGTGTTTTGTAAGTCAACGTTTATTCGTCCTTGCCAGAGCCAAAAAAGCCGGGAGATGGGGATCAGGACATGACCGAGAATCTGCGAGTCATCAGCTGGAACGTCAACGGGATCCGCGCCCGCTGGCCACGCCTCAGCGAGCTGCTCACGTGCGAGTCCCCCGACGTGGTGTGCCTGCAGGAGACCCGCTGTCCCGCGGGGCGCTTCCCGCGAGAGCGGCTGCGGGAGATGGGCTACCAATCACGTCACAGCCCAGGGCAGCAGCACGGGGGGGGCGTGGCGATCCTGGTGCGCGATGACCACCGGGTCACCGACCGCAACGTGGAGCTCGACCACCACCGCGATATCGCGGAGGGGCACTGGATCGAGCTCACCACGGAGGGCATCACGATCGGCTCGGTGTACGTGCCCGCCGGGGGGGAGCGCGGAGAGTGCAGCGACACGGGCAAGCTCGCCTTCCTGGAGGCGGTCGCCCATCAGGCTTTTGACGAGCACTCCCACCCGCTGCTGATCGCGGGGGACTTCAACGTGGCCCCCACCGACGAGGACCTCTACGAGCCGGCATGGTTCGCGGACTCCTACCAGGCCGGGGAGGCCGAGCGGGCCGATCTGCGGGCGATCCTCGACGAGGGAGAGCTCGTGGACGTCTACCGGCGACTGCACCCCTACGAGCACGGATACACCTGCTGGGAGCAGCGCGAGGGCCACTACGCCCGCGACTACGGGCTGCGCATCGACCTGATCCTCGCCAGCGAGCCCCTGGCTCCGCACATCGGCAGCTGCGAGGTCAATCACACCTATCGCCGCGGCTACCGCCCCTCCAACCACGCCCCCGTGGACGTGGAGCTCCAGGACGTGCGGGCATGTGCCCACTGCCTCGGGGGGCCGGTGCAGGAGGAGCTTGTCCTCGTTTGAGGGGAGGAACCCACCAGGGGCCGCAGTCGCGCTTCCCGGCACCACACCAGCGACTGCGGCCCCGCCGGCGGGCGGTGGTACGAGCGGCTACTCAAGCGAGGCGATGCGCCAGCTGCCGCCTTCCTTGACCAGGCGCAGGGTGGCGAGACCGAGCTTCCCCGACCAGGTGCTCTTTACGATGGCCGTCGCGGTGGCGCCGCTCACGGCGACCTTCTCAACGGTCACTTCGTAGCCGTCGATCGACCCGATCTGGCGTTTGACCGCCTGTTGACAATTTCCGCCCCCAGTGTTCAGCCGCGCCCGCACAGCGCGCGCGAAGTCCTGGTTGCACAGCTTCTGCTCGCTGGCGGCGGTCACGTCGGACTGGAGGTCTGAGATCCGCTGGGCCACCGCCTGGGCTTCGCCCTTGAAGCTGCTGGTGGACACCGTGCTCCCGCAGGCCCCGAGGCCGAGGGCGAGCAGGGGAACGACAATGAGTGAGCCGGCGCGCTTCATCGTGATCTGACGATAGCCCCCATCGGGCCCTACGGCTCCAGGCGGTTGGGGCCGCGGTAGAGGAAGGTGACCTCGCGCACGTTGTCCTGGCCGAGCATCTGCATCAGCAGCCGGGTGAGGCCGAAGCCGAAGCCGCCGTGGGGCGGGGCTCCGTAGCGGAAGAAGTCGAGGTAGTACTGGATCGGCTCCACCTCCACGCGCTTGTCGCGCGCCTGCTCGAGCAGGGTGTCGTAGCGGTGCTCGCGCTGGGCGCCGGTGGTGATCTCGATGCCGCGCCAGAGCAGGTCGAAGCTCCGGGTGAGCGTGGGATCGTGGGGGTGGCGCATGTGGTAGAAGGGCCGCACCGAGGTGGGGTAGTCGGTGACGAAGGCGAACTCGTGGCCCCCACGCTCCTCCGCGATGATCGCGCTGAGCGCGCGCTCGCTGGGGGGGTCGAGGTCGTCGTCGGGCCCGGGGACGTGCTCGTGGCCGCGCGCGCGCAGCAGCTCCTTGGCCTCCGCGAGGGTGATCCGGGGGAAGGGCAGCGAGGGGACCGTCACCTCCACGCCGAAGGTCTCGCGGATCTCCTCGCCGTGCTCGGCGGCGACCACCGCGAACACGTGGGCCAGCCAGGCCTCCTCGAAGGCCATCACGTCCTCGTGGGACTCGACCCAGGAGATCTCCACGTCCACGCTCGTGAACTCGGTGTCGTGGCGAGAGGTGAAGGACGGGTTGGCGCGGAACACGGGGCCCACCTCGAAGACCTTGCCGAAGCCGCCGGCCATCGCCATCTGCTTGTAGAACTGGGGGGACTGGGCGAGATAGGCGGTGCGCTCGAAATACTCCACCTTGAACAGCTCCGCCCCGGACTCGCTGGCGGAACCCATGAACTTGGGGGTGTGCAGCTCGATGAACCCCTGGTTGCGCCAGTGCTCGCGCATGGCGTGCTCCACGGTGCTCTGCACCTCGAAGATCAGCCGCCGGTCGGGGCGACGCAGATCGATGAAGCGCCAGTCCATCCGCTTGTCCAGAGCGGACTCCGGGGTCACGGGAAGCTCGGGCTCGGCGAGCGAGTCGATCTCGAGCGTCTCCAAGCGCAGCTCGATCCCACCGAGCTTGACGCGCTCGTCGGCAGCGACGCTGCCGGTGATGGTGACGGCGGACTCGGGGGTCAGCTCGGAGAGCAGCTGGTTGAGTGCGCTCGGGGGATCGGCCTTCTCGAGCACCACCTGGGCGAGCCCGGTTTCGTCACGCAGGATCAGGAACTGCATGCGCTTCTGATCGCGCACCGCGTTGACCCACCCGCGCAACCGCACGGACTCGCCCACCTTGGACTCGAGATCGGCTATCAGAGTGCGGGCCACGCGGCGGGATCGTATAGAAGGCAGGGGCCACCGGCGGCGCGATCTGCGACGGGGTGCGGAGCGCTGCCCGCAGCGGCGCTGCGAACCGCGGAGGGGATTCGGGCAAGCCGGCGCATTGCATCTCCGGCCGCGGTAGTGGTGCACGTCCCCGGCGGGCGTAGTGGTGGTGCGAAGTGGATTCGGGCAAGCCGGCGCATTGCATACTCTCGCAAAGACACCCCCCAACCGCTAGCCTCCCAATCTGGGATGAGCCGCCGGGAGCAGATCAAGATGGACAGCGGGGAGGTGGCGGGATTCCTGACGCAGGAGCGCACCGTCGTATGCGCCACCGTGGGGCCGCGGGGGTGGCCGCACCTGATGCCGCTGTGGTACGTG
>Ga0210408_10001276_pt1 | contig 26954 bp, 28 predicted proteins | sample IncBWH4MmetaG_FD_155471 | JGI IMG/M metagenome (GOLD analysis project Ga0210408, IMG submission 155471) | Forest soil microbial communities from Barre Woods Harvard Forest LTER site, Petersham, Massachusetts, United States - Inc-BW-H-4-M | ecosystem: Environmental > Terrestrial > Soil >...
TTACACGCACCTCTTGCGAGATTTTGACCTGCTCGTCTATGGGCGTAAAACCTATCAATTGATGGTTCCTTATTGGCCTGATATCGCAAAAAGCCAGTCCGAGACAAAAGCGGATATCGAATTTGCTTAAACCTTTGTCTCCAAGAAGAAGATTGTTTTTTCACGATCGTTGGCCAGCGCTGAAGATGAAAATACAAGAATTTGTCGTACGAACCTTCGCGACGAAATACTTAAACTGAAGCAAGAACAGGGCAACAATATTTTGGTCGGCGGTGTAGATGTTCCCTCACAACTGATGGAGCTTGGCCTGATTGACGAATATCGTTTTGTCGTTATGCCAATCATTGCTGGAGAAGGCAGACGATTGATGGAGGGCGTCAACCTGCCCGAGAAATTGCAATTGAAGCTGGTTGAGTCGAAGCCTTTTAAATCAGGATGTGTTGCGCTTCGTTACTTGAAACAGTGAGAGAGAGCTCTGCAAGGCTCTGCTCGCCAAATAAAAGTCAACGGCTGACCGACAGTCAGCCGATGGTTCTGTCCTACTGGCCCGTATCGTCGGGATGAGTGCTGCACACAGTTGGCACACAATGCTTGTTCATGGCATCGGTAAACGCGGTTCGGGGAAGTGAAAGAGGGCATTCCCACTTCGACCACGAAACGGTACTGATTCGCGCAAGATATTTAGACGCGACGACAAGTTTCTTGAAAGCCTACGGTTTACGATAGCGATTGCCGGAGGATTCCAATACGGACTCACTAGCCACGAACAGGTCGCGCGAATGGAGCTCTTTGCGGGTGCAATTGGCTCCTACAAAAACCCTCCCTCCCACCGGGAAATTGACCTCAGCGATCCGGTCGAGGCCCTCGAGATTATCTTGTTTGCCAACCATCTCCTTCGCATCGTTGACGCCCGTGTGAAGGGAAAAGGTGCTCCCTAGCAGCACCCCGTGCACCCTCATGGCTTGCAAGAGAGGCACACTTCGCGCGCACTGCCAGCAACGCAAGGCGTGATTTTATCGGCAGACTGGACGAAGAACGACTGCTGGGATGTCGGTCGGAATCGCTTCCCAGAAGCCGACTTCTGGACAACTTCACGTCTCGTTCGCCGAAGACCACCGATGCGATCCAATGTCCGCTTCGGATAACTTCAGGTTTGCCCGTAACCTAGGACTTATCCCCAATCTGATCGGCGAGACTTAAGCTCTGACCCAGATGGCGCTCTCTCCCGGCGACGAACTCGGTCCGCATGAAAGAAACTGTTGCGCCTATTGTTAAGGGCGGCAAGGGGGCGCGCGATGCGCCCCCGCGAGCCAGGAAAAGCGACGGCTTCGGCTTAGCCGATCCAAACAACAGCAACAGCACAAAGTTGGCAACTTTCTTTTTCGCCGACCTCAGGCAAGGTCGTAGCGATCAAGGTTCATTACCTTGTTCCACGCAGCCGCGAAGTCCTTCACGAACGCCTCCTTCGAGTCGTCACACGCATAGACTTCTGCGAGTGCCCGGAGTTGGGAGTTCGAACCGAAGAGGAGATCGACGCGCGTGCCGGTCCACTTGATTTTGCCCGTCCCCCGATCGTGCCCCTCATACACGGCTTCGGATGTAGAAGAGGGCTCCCACTTCGTGTTCATGTCGAGCAGGTTGACGAAGAAATCATTCGTCAGCGTCTCGGGCCGGCTGGTGAAGACGCCGTGCTTGGCCTGCCCGAAGGTCGCATTCAGCGCGCGCATGCCGCCAACGAGAACCGTCATCTCGGGAGCAGTCAGTGTCAGCAACTGCGCCCGATCCACCAGCAACTCCTCCGCCGACAGGATCTGTCCGCTGCGGAGATAGTTGCGGAACCCGTCAGCGATCGGTTCCATTACGGCGAATGAGTGCACGTCGGTCTGCTTCTGCGAAGCATCCGTGCGCCCCGGCGAGAAGAGAAGCTTCACTTTGTGCCCGGCCCTTTTCGCAGCTTCCTCGACGGCTGCGCACCCGCCCAGCACGATCAGGTCTGCGAGCGAGACCTTCTTCCCTTTGTTCCCGTTGGACTGCGAGCTGTTGAACTCCTTTTGGATCGCCTCCAGCTTCTTGAGAGCCTTCGCCAGTGCGGCAGGCTGGTTCACTTCCCAATCCTTTTGCGGCGCGAGGCGAATGCGTGCCCCGTTCGCCCCACCGCGCTTGTCGGAGCCACGGAACGACGCCGCCGACGCCCAGGCAGTCGTGACCAGCTGGGAGATCGACAGTCCGGACGCGAGGATCTTCGCCTTGAGAGCGGCAATATCCTGCTCCCCGATCAATTTATGATCCACGGCGGGAACAGGGTCTTGCCACAGCTGAGGCTCCTTCGGCACGAGCGGGCCAAGGTATCGCGGGATCGGCCCCATGTCGCGATGTGTCAGCTTGAACCATGCCCGCGCAAACGCGTCTGCGAACTGATCCGGATGCTCGTAGAAGCGCCGTGAAATCTTTTCGTAGGCAGGGTCAAACCGGAGGGCGAGGTCAGTGGTCAGCATGGATGGCGCATGACGCTTTGAGGGATCGTGCGCATCCGGCACCGTACCATTGCCTCCGCCATTTTTCGGTGTCCACTGGTGCGCCCCGGCCGGACTCTTCGTCAGTTCCCATTCGTAGCTGAACAGGTTGGTGAAGAAGTTGTTGCTCCACATGGTAGGCGTCGTGGTCCAGATGACTTCCAACCCGCTACCGATAGTGTCGCCACCAAAACCTTTGCCAAGTTTATTCTTCCATCCGAAGCCTTGATCCTCGATGTCGGCACCTTCTGGGTCGGCTCCTACATATTGCGCGGGAACGCCAGCACCGTGCGTTTTGCCGAAGGTGTGACCGCCCGCAATGAGCGCAACCGTCTCCTCGTCATTCATCGCCATGCGAGCGAAAGTCTCTCGGATATCCCGCGCCGCAGCAATCGGATCTGGCTTTCCATTCGGCCCTTCCGGATTCACATAGATCAGGCCCATTTGCACGGCAGCGAGCGGATTCTGAAGATCACGGTCGCCGCTGTAGCGCTCGTCCGCCAGCCACTTGCCTTCAGGCCCCCAAAAAATGTCCTCTTCGGGCTCCCAGACATCCTCGCGCCCGCCGCCAAAACCGAAGGTCTTAAAGCCCATTGATTCGAGGGCGACGTTGCCGGCGAGAATCATGAGGTCGGCCCAGGAGATTTTCCGCCCATACTTCTGCTTGATCGGCCACAGCAGCCGGCGCGCCTTGTCGAGGTTCACGTTGTCCGGCCAGCTATTGAGCGGCGCGAAGCGCTGCTGACCAGATCCGGCGCCGCCGCGGCCGTCGCCGATGCGATACGTGCCCGCGCTATGCCACGCCATACGAATGAAGAGTGGCCCGTAGTGCCCAAAGTCGGCCGGCCACCAATCCTGCGAATCCGTCATCAAGGCAAGCAGGTCCTTGATCACAGCATTCAGGTCGAGCGTCTTGAACTCTTCCGCGTAATTGAACTCCTTACCCATCGGATCGGACAGGGGGGAATGCTGGTGCAGGACCTTCAGGTTCACCAGATCCGGCCACCAGTCCGCATTCGAGTAGGCTTTGCGAGCACCGTGCGCTACTGGGCACTTGGATTCGGTTGCGGTGTTTTTTCCCTTAGCTTCGGGGACAACACTCCCCGATGAAGTCGCGAGTGTATTTTCCATATGTTTTCGTCCTTCGAATCTTGATTGAGTACTGGGTGAAAAAAATTACTTTTTGGCGCTGCAGCGGCGGCAGAGGCCAAAGACCTCGACCAAGGGCTGCGTCAGATCAAAGCCATCCGGCAGATGCCGGGATAGCCGGTTGAAATCAATGAACTCTCCTTCGATGTCCTGCACCGATTTGCAGCGGGAGCAGACCAGATGGTGATGAGGTTTGAGATTGCCATCCACGCGCAACGTGGTCGCATGAGGAGTGACCTCTCGCAGCAACCCGCACTCGATGAAAAGCCGCAGATTGTTGTAGACCGTGGCCAGAGAAATGGATGGAATGCGACGCCGGACCGCGGCGTAAATGTCTTCCGGAGAATAGTGTCCGTGGGAAGCGATGACGGCCTCATAGACCACCTGACGCTGGTGGGTGACCGCCAAGCCGTGCTTCTCGGCCAGCTCACGGAACTGTTCATGGGTGAGGCGCATGATTATCGGATGAGAATCATTATAAAACGATAGAGAACAGTGTCAACGCAATCTTTCCTTTAACCTCGAAGAGGGCGGCCGGCCGCAAGACCAGGCTCTGCTCAGCTACCACGACCGGCATCGGGACCCTCTTCTGGATGGATTGTCGGCAACCCTTCCCTTATCGGATTACGCAAGGGTTGCCCGTCATTCGGAGTAGCAGTTGTGGGGACAGTCAACTGCTTCCTGAATAACCGGCTTCTAGCGGCTTTATCGAACGCGCACCCCAGTGCCGCGATTCGCCCCCATCTTTGTCGTGAAGGCGCGCCTCCGATAAAGCGGAAGCGTCACCCACAAGGAATCCAGGCCCACGATAACCGGCCTATCGCGAGTAGGCGAGGCGGGTGCTCACATTTTTACTGGCGAGCTATGACTCGCAACACACTGCCACTGTCCGTTCGACATCTTCATCCATGTATCGGTCCAGCGCTCATGAACATCGAGAGGCTTTCCCGACGCATCGGTGCCCTTAGCTTTGAAGCCTCCCATCGCGATGGCCGTGTCGCCAAATGCTGTCACTTTCACGTCGTCGTAATCGACACTGTCATACTTGGTTGCTTTTGCATTTGCAAGCGACTCGGCCTTGCCCCTGACTTTCCCCTCGCTATCCGTGCCCGTGAACTTGTCGGCGAGCAGCGGGGCCACCAGGTCAGGATTATTTGCCTTTTGGGACTGAAGCCATTGCTGTTCCAGTGCTGCGACAGCCTTCTCGGTCCCGCCGCCGGCCTGCTTGTCTTGCGCCCATGCGACGCTCCCCAGTGAGAGCAAACCGACTAAACACCACATCCAAGTTCTCTTCATAGACATCTCCTTATTTGTTAAGATTTTCGAAACAGTTGGCCTGCGGTCCTTAAGGCCTTGTGCGCCGGCCCACTGTAGGCTCCTGCGCCGCGCTTGTCAAAGGAAGCCTCGACTAGCAACGGTTCTTACACCAGCCGTGATGCTGGGATGGATCGTCGGCAAACCTTCCCTTACCAGATTATGGAAGGTTAGCCCGTGATACGAGACCTTACTTGCCTGTGTGGTTGTATAAGACGGCCAAGTGTCGAGATGCTTTCATGGCTTGGGCATCGGAATTACCGCAGCTTCGCGTACCCGCCTTTGGCTTGGTCCGGAAAAGATCGCCGCAGGAGCCGTGAAGACTATGAAAAAAGTTCGCTTACTTCAAGCCTTCCACGAGATAGAGGTCGGACAGAATACGGTGATAGCCATACAAGCAGGACTTGCCGTCCGGCGTGATAAGGATGGGACCAATGCGGCTTACGCCTGCTGAATCGGAAGGCATGAGCTCCTTCCACAGAGTCTTGTGGCCCGTCGACAAATCCAGCCGGTAGACTTTAGCGGGCAGATCTCCCGGCTTGTAGAAATAGATTGCCTTTGCGTCGTCACTCCATTGAATCGGTTGCTCTCCCAGCTCAATGCCTGGAACGGCCTTAGGTTCTCCGCCTGCAACCGGGTAGAAATACGCCTTCTCATCGGGTCCAACGCCAACTACCTGCTGACCGTCCGGAGAAAGGACCAGAACGAGAGGATCGATTCCTTCGGATGAAATGGGCACCGGCTTTGCCTCGGAGGAATCCTGGAGGTAAATACGGGCAGCGTGACCTGGTTCCTTGCCGGAGAAAAGGAAGCGGCGGCCATCTGGAAGCCACCTTGCCCGGCTGTGATTGATGGAGTCGTGAGTGAGAGGCTTGGCCTCGCCCGGACCAGTCGGGAGAAGAACAAGTTGGGCGGGAGTGGAAGGCGGACTGGCAATAACCGATTTGCCATCAGGTGACACGCTGATGGCAAGGCCATCCCCCAGGCGGACAGCCGAGATCTCACCGATCTTTCGCTGATAAACGGAGTAGTTCGGGCCTCCGCCTTCACCCGCCTCGGTGAAGAGCAACAGCTTGCCATCGGGCGAGATGTCCGATGGGTACGAGTAGTCGAACCACGACAGATCGCGCTCCTTGCTTTCACCAGCGGCGAGGCCAATGAGTTCCCGCCGCCAGGTGTCGCGGGAAAGGAGTACGCGCCCATCCTGCCAAATATCCTGTAGCGACAGAGTGTCAGGAACCCGTGCAATGAGCCGATTGTGTCCGCTCAACGTGGCACCGTAGACGGCGCGTTTAAGGCCGAGCCGGTCAGCCGTGAACCATATTTCCCGGCCGTCAGCAGACCAAGCTAGTCCTTGTATGGTTTGGAGGTCCGTAGCCAAGGTCTTGACGTTTCCGCTTAGGTCTACGACGCGAAGAGAACCTCCGTCATCGCCGGGCAGCGGATGGTCCAAGAACGCCACCGAATCGCCTTTTCTTGAAACTCTTGGATGGCTGATCCAGCCTGAGGTTTCGAAAAGCACCTTCCCGATGGGAAACTCGAGCCGGTTTCGACCATTCACATCCCGCACGATCGCCAGGTTGTTTCCATCCGGCGACCAATCCGCCCACTGCACGTTTTCCAGTACAGGGCGTGGAGATCCACCGTTGAGTGGCACTCTGGCCAGCGTGCCCACCTGGGCATAAACTCCGGAGGGCCGGCTGTCCATCGATATCGCAATTTCGCCGGAAGAGGAAATAGCCAAAAGCGCAGCTCCACCGAGATTGAGGGACCGCGATTGCGGGCTTTCGGGGCTGGTAATAAATAGATCGGTTGGAGATCCCTCCCAGGAAGCCCCGTATACGACCGACTGCCCATTGGGCGTAAAATGCGCGGACCGAATGGTACCTCGGCGGAAGGTGAGCTGATGGTAGAGCGGCTGTGACGTCGGCATCCAACCGGCGCGGAGAAACCAGCCCGCAGCGGCGCCCAGAATGAGGACGGCACAGGCGATCAATCCGGTCGATCGGATGGAATAGCCTTTTCTGCCTGCGGCCACCGGTCTCACAGCTCGGGCTGCCTGCGCCGCTGATACCGCACCTTGCGCCGCGGCACTCCGGTTTGAGTCCACGTCGCGCTTCAACCGCCTTAATTCGGCGCGTATCTCAGAAGCCGTCTGATAGCGCAGCTCGCGGTCCTTTTCCAGGGCCCGGCCAATGATCCGGTTGACATCGGGCGGCAAGCTTGAGTTGAGCTGGGGCGGCGGCGTGGGAACGCGATTGAGGATGGCCTCGAAGATGACGGCGGAGGTGCTGCCGCCAAATGCTACTTCGCCCGTGCACATCTCGTACATGACAGCCCCGAAGGAGAATAGATCCGTGCGGACATCGAGATCTTCCCCACGAGCCTGTTCGGGGGACATATAGGCGGCCGTGCCCACGGTGCTGCCTGGACTTGTGAGTTGCTCGTCCCTAATGTCCGCTATCGTCGAGCTGTTCATCGAAGCTGTAAGATTGCGGCTCGTGTTAACTTTGGCAAGTCCGAAGTCGAGAATCTTCGCCTGCCCGCGGCTGGTGACGAAAATATTGGCCGGCTTGATGTCACGATGCACAATGCCGTGGTTGTGGGCCGCATCGAGTGCGTCCGCAATCTGAATGCTCAGCTCCAAAAACTCTTCAATCTTGAGCGGCCGCTTCTCGACCTTGTGCTTGAGTGTCTGACCATCCAGAAACTCCATCGCTATAAATGCTTGCGCATCTTGCTCGCCGATGTCGTAGATGGTGCAGATGTGGGCATGATTCAGGGCCGACGCGGCCTGTGCCTCGCGACGGAAGCGGCTGAGGGATTGTGGATCGCGCGCGACTTCGTCAGGCAGAAACTTCAGGGCGACAAAACGGTGCAGGCGCGTGTCCTCGGCCTTGTAAACCACGCCCATGCCGCCGCCGCCCAACTTTTCGAGGATCCGGTAGTGCGAGATGGTTTGGCCGATCATTCGTGAGATGCTTGGCTTTCGGGCCGCTTCATCTTACGGACACGGCATCCCCTAGTCAACGCGCGCTTAAGCCCGAGCGTGGGCGCGATGACTCCCGGGTGATCGGCAAATCTTACCTTGGGATTACTTCAGGGTAGCCCGTGATCCAGGAGTTTCTGAGATCGATTCATACAAGCCGACTTGCAGGTACCTTTAGCGGGTGACCGCATCTCAAGTTGGCGGAAGGATGAGCACGCAAATTCTCAGCAAACGCTCAGGCGCAAAGTTTGATGTTCTCGGATGGCACGCGCAAGTGGCTGTTGAACAACTCCGTTTGCCAGAATTGGGCAGAAACCGCGTCGCGTCTGGATGCCTATAAACGATCTTCTCGGCTTTTTGGATACATTTCGGCTCACAGATTCTTGGCCGGTTTTCGTTGAAATTGAATGTTTCAACGGCCACGCCTCTTATCGCTCGACATTCAGTGATCGGTATAGATCAGGTACTTTTGCCGGACCCGCATGAATTGTTGCAGATCCGGCTGATAGTCCTCGGCAATACACCGCGGATCTTTGCCGGACTTAAGCTCCTCCAAGGTCGACTCATTCCCCAGCAGATCGATCAATCGATCCAACTCCCAATCGGCGGGATAGAGCTTCAGCAGCGCGGAGCCAAGTTCCAATCCAAGTTCCGGCGCATCGAGAACAGACCGGTCAGTCACGATCATCTGCACCCCGCCAACGCGCTGTCCGCCTAACTTGGCATCTTTGGCGGGTGTAAACCAGGTTGGCACGAATCGGACACCCGGGATTTGGCGTGCATTCAGATACTGCGCGAATACCCGTGGTCTGATCCACGGCGCACCAAACACCTCGAACGGCGTATCCGTCCCGCGACCGACGGATACATTCGTATACTCCAAAATCCCGATCCCGGTGTACAGCGCGGCCTCATTCATATTCCGCATATTCGGCGACAGGTTGATCCAAACCAGATCGGTGGAATCAAACCAGTCGCTGCGCGTCCATCCCTTTACGGGAACCACCGTGAGCTTGGCGTTGATGTGGCGCTCGCTGTTAAACATCTTCGCCAACTCGCCCACCGTCATGCCATGGCGAATCGGTTCCCTCGTGTAATCGACAAAGTTGAGGTGTTTGCCATCCGAGACAGGTCCTTGCACATGCACACCGGTTAAAGGGTTCGGCCGATCGAGCACAACGACCTCGGTGCCGGTGATCGCTGCAGATTCAAGTGTGTAACCCAGGGTAGACTCGTACGTATAGAAACGGGAGCCGATGTCCTGGATGTCGATCACTAGGACATCCAGCTTCCGGAGCACGCTTTCGAGTGGATGCCGGCTCGCCGTCGTGTCGCCGTAGATGCTGTAGATATGTACGCCCGTGGCGCGATCGACTGAGTCGCCCACCGAATTGACGTCGAGTTCCCCGGTCACGCCGTGTTCGGGGCTGAATATCGCCACGAGCTTGATGCCGGGCGCTTTGGCGAGAATATCAATCGTCCTGCGGCCCTCGACATCGAAACCAGTGTGGTTGGTGATAACACCGACTGCGCGTGGGGAGGACGGGTCGGAACCCCGGACTTCCCGGAAACCATCCTGTTCGAGGACGTCGATCCCGTTCATCACGATTCCATTGTTTGGGGCTGGTCCATGCGCAGCAATTTGTGGCCGGCAGAGACCATCTCCGGAGGCTGCGCTGTTCGATACTCCGGGCTGCGATCTGGACATAAGCAAGACAGCAGTGAAGGTCACGAGAAGAAGGATTCTGGCACTCACGCGGGAATTGTAGTCGCAATTGCACCCGGGGGACAGCGAACGATTCAGTTGCGATTCGCCAAGGAGGCGTGCAACTGGGCGAATAAAAAACACTTTTGATGCACCTTATTGGAAGGGACGAGAGCAAGCCCGCTTTTACCGTTACGTCAAACGCGGTCCTGTGCAGAATGCTAGGAACGCCCGAGACCGTGTCCTATTAACACATCAGAGCAAGTAGCCACCAGGCAAGAGAGGGGTACTCCTGGCTCAAAGCATCGCCGAAACTCGTGATTCCTCATACCGCGAGCAAACCATTTCTCGACAGAGCCCATCACAGCTGTCGAATCAGGAGGTCAGGATGGAACGCACTGTTTCTACCGAAGACCTAAAAACTAAGCTAGACCGCAAAAGCTCAGTCAAAGTCGTTGAGACGCTTGCGCCAGAACGCTACCGCGAAGCCCATATTCCCGGAGCGCTGAACATTCCCCCGGAGCAGATCAAAGACCTCGCTCCGAAGCTGTTGCCCAATAAAGATGTCGAGATCGTCACCTACTGCGCAAACACTCATTGAAACGCCAGTCAATACGCCGCCCGTGAATTGGCGGCGATGGGCTACACCAACGTGGCGCATTATCCAGAAGGAAAGCAGGGATGGATGGAGGCGGGGTTGCCTGTAGAAAAAGCTCCTGCCTAGACGTACTGCCCCGCCCACTCTTTCTCGAATCAGGTGTACGCGTTTAACATTGATGGAGTTGCGCCCGCAATTCGTAAAAATGCTCCGATCGTTGGGGCTTGCCTAGTCGTGGTCGGAGGAAAGGACAAACAAGCGGAATCCCTTGCGAAGCGGTCAGCCACACAACGGCAGCATAGGCAGGCAATTCAGACTTGGAAACCTTCAGACCTGCCCGCTTGGCTCACGCGGGATGTTTACGTCGCTCAGATTCAACCAGCACTTGCGGACGTTGCGAAGTCCCGAATACGTTCGGTGCTTGGAGTGAGTGAACCGTACGCATCAGATATCCGAGCGTGCAAGCGCATTCCGCACACGCGACATTGGCTAGCGCTGGCGCAACTCGTCGGCGTTTCGGCGAATACGTGAGGCAGGTTACTCACACGGACTCGGGGCGCAATGTTAGGGACGTGAGGAAGCCGACGTCAACGTGGACGCACGCGAAACGCGGCGCAGAAGCGGCGGCGGAATTTCAGAAGGTCGTAGATCATCGTGGGATCGCTCCGACGGCGCCCGAGCATTCGCTGGCCAAGCTGGGCTTGGGCCGGGCGTACGTAATGACCGGGGACACTTCAAAAGCGCGGGCTGCGTATCAGGATTTCTTCGCCCGCTGGAAAGACGCCGACCCCGACATCCCCATCCTGAAGGAAGCTAAGGCGGAGTACGCGAAGCTGCAATGACGATCTCGTAGGGACGCAGGTTCATCGCCCCTCATCTGCAAAGTGCATTACAGATAAGAGATTCTATTCTTCAGGCTTCAACGAACGCGGACTGAGCCTGGGGTTATTCTGCCGCTGCACTCAGTACAGCACTCCCCTTCTTTTTACCAAGTTTGCCGAGCCGCTGAGCGATGACACTCTCTTCAGCGAGAAGGCCCATTAGACCAACGGTTAAGGCCTGCTCGCTACGATATTCGCTATCCAACTCTTCTTCCGTAACTCTCTTCGCGAGCTTCTGTGAGTGAGCGATTTTGCAAGCTGCCACTTCGCCGAAGACCTGACGCACTGTCTTGTCCACTTCCTCAGAGTACACATCAGGATATTGGACTCTGTGATATTCAACGACCTCTTGCAGGATAGGTGAGTCTACGTTGATTAGAACCGTTGGACCGTCGGGATCGTTGGGAGCCCAAAGTGCGAGGTGCCATGGTTTTTCGAATTCATCCTCATGTGCAAATCGGAAACGTGGCACGTCAACTGGTTGGTCGCGTTCGACGCCCTGTTCCAGGCCCGCGGGTGTCGCGCGACGTCGGAGAACCTTGACGATCTTGCTATGCCTCCTCCGTTTGACACCTTGGCGGTCACCGTCGAGCGTTACATCCTCTGGAACCTCTAGATCAGAATCGGTACTCGTGACATCCTGACCTTTGTCAGTCTTCTTCGCGACGAGCACCTTCATACGCCAACGATTCCCAAATTTATCTTGAAGCCGCTTCCGGTAATCCTCATCTTCGATGGACCCGCTACCATTGCCACGCGCGCGACGAATCGCATCAATGATCGGTTTAGGCATATGTTCCGCAAACTCCAAACCCCAATCAGAAAGCGGGAGCTCGACCCCCTTTTCTCCGTTTCCGGTGAAAATCAAACGATTGCGGCTTTGATCAGGATGGACGCCCCATCTACCGTTGCTGGCTTGGTACAGCTGAGGGTCGAGAATAATCGTAAGATTCTGCTGCACCTTGCTTTCGATGATCCCAAACCATCGAAAATGCACCTTGTGCGAGGTGAGGTGAAACAGTTCGTCTTTATACCGAACCGCGATGTAGCCACCCTTCTTCGCGTAGGAATGGATCGCTGGACGCTCTCCATCCCATAGGTACCATTCGGCGCTCACCCGGTCGTCGTCGAGCAGCATCACATCTGTGTTGCTGAGCTTACCACCCGTTGATTTCAGGTCGGCTAGATAGTAGCGTGCTCCCAAAACCTGCCTGTTGTTAGGTCGCCTCGAATCATCTTTGTCCGCGGCCCCTTGAGGCCATTGGCTTTTCTTCTCACTTCTAAGCTCTACGACTTTGACTTCTATCTTAGAGAGATCCCAAAAGCGGCTATTGAGATAGACCGATAAACCCTTAATATCTTTCTCACCGGCTTGGGGATTTCCCAGTATTGTGTCCGGATACTCCTCACTCCCGAGCAGTACGATAATCGTGCCGTGTTCGACAAGCCACGTCGGACGAAGGGCTGACCAGTCGATATCGTCGACAACCTGCGGCTCGACCACGCAGATCTTCTCGCCATCGATCTCGAACTCAACGAGCTCATAATCTCCGGAGTTGGGGTCCAGCACGATCCAGATCATCGACCCGCGACCGTTCTTGTAGGACACGATAACTACACCCTCGGGGTTCCATGGAAGCGAAGCAATTTTTGCGCCAACCCCGAAGTTCTCGTGAATGCCGCCGATTTTTCCCGCGCCTTCACCAAGAGTAGAGAAGAATTTCAGCAGCTCTTCACGACTCATTCCCGTGCCATTGTCAATAATCGTGCGCCGGTATGCACCGGTTCTCTCGACTGCGTGCCATTCGATCCCGAATTCGATCTTGGTTGCGCCCGCTTCGAGTGAGTTCTTAAGTAATTCGCGAGCCCATTGGTAGGTCCCGCAAGCCTCGAACATACGGTTTACAAAATTCGAGGCCCCGGTTATGCGGAGCTTCATGATGTCCTCCTCTAGTTTGGACTAGTGTCGGGTTGGTTTGAATCAGCGTGGGACATGGGCGACTCGCACATGGCCGCTTGCCGGTCGCAAACAGAACACCCTAATGATAGCGCTGTGTTCCAATTGTTCAAAGGAAAAATGGCCCGCAGAAACGGCGGGCGACGTAGAACCGGTAGCCAACTCGTTAGCCTGCTTCCGCGTCCTGCAATACGCCAGCTAGTTCCGCCAGAGCCTGCCGGTGCCGTGCATGCGGACGGCGTCGGCCCGCGCGGATCGGAGAATGGTTCTTGTCATTGCTCTTTCCCGAGAACGCTTTGTAGTCGCGGCACGAGAACTACAAGAATTGTTCGCGGACGGCGGAGCTGGCGAGGCCGTTGGCCTCAGAGTTGCTCTCGCGAGGGATGTGCGAAATGGAGAAGTGGAATGAGTGGGCCAACTTGCGACAGATCCAGTTCAGAGAATACAGACGCGGGCTGCGGCAACTGTACTCGCCCCTCTTTGCTTAACCAAGACTTCGGAGTCAGAGTAGACGTGAAGGGTCTCGGCTCTTAGTGTCAACGCACATTGCAGGGCTTCCAGGAGCGCAACATATTCGGCCACGTTGTTATCTTGTCGCCCGATCGATTTCGCAATTCTGATCTTGCCGTCCTGGGCACCATCCATCACCACCCCAATACCCGAAGGGCCAGGATTCCCCAGAGAGGCGCCATCTACGTAGGCTACGAGATTTGACATTGAGTCCGTGTGCTACCGCCAACATGCGTTAGATCGCTCCCACAGTCAAGCTGTTTAACTGGTTCCCATGTAACACTGCCACGATTTCCACGGAGTTGTGCAAGACTTTGTGCAAAAGCGGGAACAAGTAGATGCTAGGTTCAGTAAACGTGCGCGTTTCAACACATTGCACTTCCGAATGTGCAGGGCGGCCGTGGTCGACCTTGCACCGAAAAGGGGCATTGACAATGATCAACCAACCGTTTAACTTTCGCCCCGTCGACGATCGAAAGGATTGGTTCAAATAAAATTAGCCAGTCCGAATTAGATTGGGTGATCAGCTCGGCAGGGTAACCTGCAGGGCAACCAGACCCGAAAAAACCGACTAACTCTGCGAGGGGTAGTTGGGGTTTGGGACTGTGAAAGCAGTGATCGCATCAAGGGCTGTGACGGTGCATGCTCCACGCTGTTGGCTCCCTCGCAGGAGCTGGTAGCTAGAGCGTAACCAATGTCACAGCCTTTTCAATTTGGTTTCCCCTCCTCTGCAACGAATACCCAAAGAACTGAGCTGGCAAGCTCAAAATCCCCAAGCAAGAATCCTAGAGGCGAACAAATGGCGAATATGATAAATTGCCATCGTGGCACTTAAAGCCCGCACTGTCGTTGTCCACGATCTGAACCAGATCGAGCACGCAATCGATGTGACCGCCGAGTCCCTGTACGAAGCCATTGCCCAGGCTCTCGCCGCGCTGCGCGGTCACGACTGGGTCGGCGATATCGGAAAAGGACTGACCACCGTAACCGTGAAGGTCCGGCATCCTGAGGTTACGCATGTCGTCAAAATTCAAGATTTTGAAAACTGGCTCAACAGAGGCTGCAAGAGCCCAGCAGACACGGCGCTGAAGGCGCGGTTGCGGCAGATGCTCGGCATGGGCAAACAATAATAATAATAATAAGGAGGAGGATTCAATGCGGTGGGCCGGGGCCTTGCGCCACGAACTCAGTGCCAGAAACCAGCAGATCGCGGTCAGGAATGGCTCAATACACGAACTGACCGCAAGCGAGATGCCCAGCGTCATCTTTGGGTGCAAAGAAAGCCGGCAACATGGAAATTTCTACCCCGCCTCCTACCGGAACATCTGCGCAAACCCAGAATGGGCGCGACGGCTAGCCAAGGTCCATACCAGATCGCGAAAAGCACTGCCTCGAGCGGCCTGGAGATGGAGGGAACTGGACTGCGCGAACAGCTCGGATGCGCTGCTCATGAATGTCTTTTGTAGCCGGCGCACGCTTATCAACCCTGCCTTGAGTTCCATGCTGGGAGTCCCTTCCGGGATGGCGCCGCAGTTTGGATTTAAACCGGGAATTCCCTTTCGCAACGGGATGACGGACCGCACCGAGATCGACATGAAACTCGGAGACCTGTTGGTCGAAGCCAAGCTGACGGAGACGGATTTTCAAACGGCACCGGCAAGAATGATTGCGAGATATCAGGACCTGGAGGAAGTTTTCGAATCGGGAGAACTGATGATGTCCGGCGATGTCGTCCCCGGTTATCAGTTGATTCGCGGGGTGCTCGCTGCCTGTGCGACGGGCGGATCGTTCTGCGTTTTTTGCGATACAAGGCGGCCGGATCTGATCGAGAACTGGTATTCGGTCATGCGGGCGGTCCGAAGCTGTGTTCTCCGTTGTCGGCTGCAATTGTTGACCTGGCAGGAACTGGCCGCTGTGTTGCCCAAGTCTCTGCAGAAATTTCTGAGGGCGAAATACGGCATCGTGCCCTGAATCCGGTGGCGCCATCAGCCGGGTATCTCAGGAATGCTGCGAGCGAGGCGGCTAACCTCTGACTAAGTAGGTGCAACACCTTGCGCGTGAGAAGTCGAAAGCTGGATGAAATCGTTCGCACCAATGATCCGGAGGATCATACCCACGAGAAGCGGGAATCGTCGCCGGGTGGGGTCATGCATGATGGTTGGTGCGGAAAGATGATAGCGAACGCCGCGAGACGCAAGCTGGCAGCCGCCAGCGACTAGTACATTCCTGACCCACTCGCATTCTCGTCCGTAGGTGAGCGCGATCGGAAGTCCGTTGGGTTCTCGAAAAACGTTTACTGGTGTCCGGTAGACCCTGCCTGACTTCCGACCTACATGCGTAAGAATGCCGAAGCCGGGCAATCGGGCGGCGAATCGGCTCGTGATTCAGTTCGTAATGGCTAAGTTGAAGGCTGCAACCCACCTTTTGCGGAAGCGGATCAGGAGAATTGGAACCAGCAGGATTCCCACAAGGCTGATCAATGCGGCGATGACCATGGGCATGGGTGGTGCAAGGGCTAAGAGTGCAATGTTAGGAATGTGAGGAAGCCGACGTCAACGATGGCGGGCACACTAACGGGGCGGCGGGAAGGTCCGGCAGTTGTCGGACAACGAGGAGCCTTCCCCGCCCGAGTTCCCAACTTCCGATTTGCCAACTACTCAAGAACTGGCTGTGTCGTAACACAATTAGGTCTTGGCTGCGAGGCGAGCTGGGTCAGGGGTATCGCGAATGCGTCCGGCCTCCACATCGGCAAGTACCGCGCGGAGCCAGCGTAGATCGAGGCGACACTGCTCCGCCATGTGCTGCATCAGGTGCCGGCTACCGGTGGGCAGCATCTTTACCCATTGCCGATGCAATTTCCGGATCTCCGCCAGCCGCGCATTCTGCCTGTCGATTTGGGTGCGCAGAGCCTCGGCGACCAGGTTGAGGTCGGCGAGATGCAAGAAGAGCATAGGGCCGTAAAGAGTCTCCCGAAGGTCGCCTTCGGCGGCAAATTGCGCGTGCAGTAGTTCACGAAAGCGGTCGCGTCCGCGCGGAGTGATGCGGTACACCGTACGCATGCCGCCCCGAGCCACGCGCTGGTGGGCGACCGCGGTTAACAGGCCACATTCGGCAAGCTGGCGCACAGCGTAGTAGAGCGTGCCGATATCTACATCGGTAAAGCATTCGATCATGGCCTGGGTCAGACGCCGCTTGATCTCGTAGGGGTGAAAGTCACCGCGGTGCAGAATGCCCAAAATATATAGTTCAGCTTTCATTAGTCTAATTATACTATAATGTTTATAGTAAGGTTTACATTAAAGGAGGATGCGTAATGAAGCGTTCCATTCTCGCCTGCCTCGTAGGACTCCTCACGTGGCTTGTCGTCGTCACGGTGATCAACCGTGTGCTACGCCTGAGCCTGCCGAACTACACCGCTGCCGAGCATACGCTCCAGTTCACGCTGGGCATGAAGTGGGCACGCCTTTTGATGGCGATCGTGACCTCGCTGGTGGCTGGTGCCGTAACACGTTGGATATCCCCATCGAGCCGCTGGGCGCCGTTGATCGTCGGCAGCGTGGTGCTTGCAATGTTCGGGCCCTGGCACATCGCCAATTGGAGCAAATTTCCCACGTGGTATCACCTGACATTTCTCCTGACGATTATTCCGGCGGTGCTCGTGGGTGCACTGCTGCCACCGCGCCGGAACAAGGACCTGAACGAGGTTTACTCCGGACCGAGATAAAGTTTCATCGCCGAGTATCAAAAATTGAGCCAGCTACTGCCGTGTCCCGTGGCTCGAGGCCAGCGTATGATGTGGGGATCCTCGAAGCAAAGCCAGCTCAGGCGTGATTGCCCGCTCCGGCCCATGTAGCAGCTGCTCTCGATGAGTACATAAATCGCCAAGTCACTTGTCGAGCTCATAGTCTATGTGATTCGTCGTTCTTGGTGGTTGACGAGCAAACCGGAAGGAACCGAATTACTTCTTGTTGGCCCACTCTCCGACAGTTACCGATTACACCCACTTCTACATGCAGCGCGTGATGCACCCAACTGAAGAAAAAGCTAGTTAGAGATAAATTTTCAGTACCGTATTTTCGACGCCGAACTCACGGCTTACAAATGGAACGCACACCACTGGCAGGCTCGCGGCTTGGGACACGGCTATTGCAACGAAAGGCGCATGGCTCGATTATTTTTGTCGAATTGGGTGGTCAGGACCTTCTCGCTGCCCGGGGCAAAACTCCCACGGATGCTTCCCGATTGGTCATATGAATTATCCGCGGATAGGACACGCACACGAATAAGATGTTCTCCGCCCGCCACTTCTACCGAATCGGAAAAGTAACCCTGAACACCCTTAAGCAGGAGCATGCGCTTCTTGACGGCGCCGCGCAGAGAATAGCTATAGGTTAACTTGTCATCGATCCACACAGAAAGATGGGCGGTTCCAAAATGATGTTCAACCGAGATGCGCATTGTGGAAGGGAGGGATTGCTGTAGAGCTTGCGGAGTCTCCGCCGCTTCGCCTAGCGTCTGAACGTCCCCAGCGGAATTGCCAGTGACTCGCCCCCTTAGGCGGGTAGGCCGCCAGCGTTTCGTAGAACTTGCTTTAGCGTCCGGCGCATGTTCCGATACGGTGATAGCCAGGACAGTTGGGGAGCTGAGCGTTGTTTTGTGCAGGTCGGGAAGAACGGATTCTGTTGCGGCTACGTGAGGAGCATTGATTGGAATCGCTTGCCAAAGACCCACAAATGCCACCGTAAGAAAGCCAAGAGTGAGGAATGCGATACTCACTTGCTGCCACGGCTGACTGAAACGAACGGTTGCCACTTCCGCATTTGAGTGCGAAGAGTTCTCTCCTCGGGAGCTGCCCGTCTTCGTTGTAGCTCCGGCAGTACCCGTCAAAGAGCGCTGCGGAGAGAGGCGGACCCGGCTCGCTCGCTGGTCTTTCAAGCGCCTCGCCGGCAACGGGCACTTGCTGCTCCGTGGCGCGACGCCTCCCCGCAGGTCTTGAAGATCCAGGGCCATTTCTATTCCCGTCTGGTAGCGTTGTGCCGGGTTCTTAGCAATCGCACGTGCAATCACATGGTCGAGTTCAGGAGGGAGTTCTGAGTTGAATGCTGTGGCACGAAGCGGATCGCTGTTGACTACCTTGAACGAAATAGTAAGGACGCTGTTGCCTTGGAACGGCCGGTGCCCAGTGAGCAGCCGGTAGAGGATCACCCCCAGCGAAAACAGGTCGGAACGCCCGTCCACGGGATCTCCCCTCAACTGTTCGGGCGACATGTAGGCCGGAGTTCCCAGAGTGCGCCCGGTCTGCGGGAGGTCAAGTGCGTTCAGCTTGGCAATCCCGAAATCGGCAATTTTCGGATGACCGTCTTCTGCCACTATGATGTTCGACGGCTTGACGTCGCGGTGGACAATGCCCTGCGCGTGAGCATAATCGAGCGCTTCCGCCAGTTCCTGAGTGACCTGCAGAGCCGTATCCAAAGGCAGTGCTCCGTTCTCCGTGCAGAGCACGTCTTCCAGAGAACGACCGGACACATACTCCATCACGATGTAGGGAGTCTGGGTATATTGATCTTCAGCAACATCAAAGATGGTGACAATTCGGGAGTGAGACAGGCGTCCGGCCGCCCTGGCTTCGACAACGAAGCGCCCCCGGTATTCCTGTTCTGCATCGGGCGCCAGACCTAAAAGAGATACCGTCTTGATGGCAACTGTTCGATCGATTCTCGGATCTCGGGCGCGGTATACGACACCCATGGCGCCTCGCCCAAGTTCGGCGTCGATCTCATACCGGCCTACAAGTGTGCCTACACGTGTTGCCATGATTTGACTATTGAATCGAGCTGCCTACGTTGGCGATTACATTGCCCGCCTGGGAGCCAATCAAGCGGATCGTGCCAATCGCGATCGCCAGAAATGACAGCGACCATCACCCGCATACTCTGCGACATCCTGTCCTTCCTGCCAACAAACCTTGTCAAGAAGGTCGGCCAATTCCACACCCGCCAAAAGCAGCCATAACTCCGGCAATCGATCTTCCTAAGTGTGCAGCCTGCGCGATTTCGACACAATGGCCTTTCGGTGTAAACAGTCCTACAGTCGTAACAAGTTCGTGATAACTAAAGTCACCGACCAAATGCGCGTTTGTTCCTGCCTCGGGCTTATTTCTTAACACTCGGAGCCCACGAAGCCCCAACTCAGTTCTTAAGCAGCCGCTGTAGAGGCACCACCGTTCCACAAACTAGGGTTCGATCACACTTGAAACAGCCCGCCACGGTTGTCCATAGATCTGTGGCTTTTAGTAAGTCCTCGCGAGCACCTTTTTGCACGCCGGAATGTGTGTGCTGGCATTGGCTCAGACTGCCAAAGCAATCGAATCGTTTGGAATGGCCGTGCCGCCGATTGGGGGATGACGGGCAACCCGGAAGTTATGCCTCAGCGGCGTCCACATTTTCTGCCCAGCAATCGCCACCCGCGCGAACAAACCAGACGAGCGGGACTAACCCAAGCGGAAATCGGCTCTTACGCTAGCACGGTCAAACCGTGCGATCTGCTTCCGAAGCATCCGGCCTCGCGGCCACATATCGAACATCGCTACGACAGGATCTATGGTTGGCACGGATGAATCGCAAACGTCTCGCTTGCAGTCCGGCCTGCGCCAAGCAAGTCCTTTGACTTTCTTGAAAGTGATTGGGGTGAAGTCCGTGGGCTGGATGCTTTCACTGCACCAATCTTGTGGAATTGACCTGGTGCGTGCGCAGAGGTAGGTTTACGCCAAAGGTGGGTCACGCAATGAGTACCGACACGAAGAAACCGGTGGGGACCGTGAGGAGCGAGCCACAAGACCTCGATGAACAGATCCGACTACGAGCCTATCAACTCTATGAGGCACGGGGTCGGGAAGACGGTCACGAGCTAGACGACTGGCTCCGTGCAGAAGAGGAATTTACGTGGAAGAAGGTGCGCACTGTCGCTGCCTGATTTTCACCCACGTTCGCACAGAAAATGAGCCATGCGCGCCTCTGTGGTTGTGGGAGGTGAGGCACGCATCGTCTTCTCCAGCGAGTCTTTGAGGCTTTTGCAGATCTGCGTAATTCCTACTGAACTTCTGGACACTGAACATAGGTGTTCTAGCCCTGGCACCGACGGGCCATTCCACCGGGCCGGATCGAACGCCTAACATCGCCTCACACTCTCTGAAGCGAGACGCTTATGCATCTGGAATCGATCCGGGACGCGTTGCTTCTCACTTTGAAATGACAGCATCACTCGCCAATGAGAAAACTGTTGTCTCTATTGATCCTGACCGCAGCAACGCTCGGCTGCGCCAAGCAAAAGCCGCGCAGCACTCCCGCCCCGCCCCCAGCGACTCCACCCGCCTCGCAAGCTCACAAGAAAGCACTAGGGCCGGTTAAGATGGGCGATCTGATGGTACGAAACTGCACTGTAGCGAAGGAAGCCAACGGCAAAGCCGACTGCATCTGTCGGCAGGCCGTCACTCACATTGACGCGGCCAAAAATGGTGATCAGCCCTCGCTGGTGTGCAAATGAGCACAGTTTGGCCAGACTACGCACGAAAAGAGCGGTGATTCTAGGGACCACCTATAACGACGACGGTTTCAGCCCACCACTGGCCCCCTCTGAATCAGATCCCCCTAGCGGCCACCGCCATCTCCCAACGAGAACGAACTGGATCACTGGACCGCGCTACCTATGGACGAGAACACAGTGTTCGCGTTGGAACCAATCAATCGGATCGTACTAACGGCTATTGCGAGAATGACAGCCAGCATCACCGAATATTCGGCGATATCCTGGCCTTCCTCTTGCGACCACATTTTGCGAAGGAAGTCTGCCATATGTTTAGCTCGGCCCGAGACTGGTCAGAACTTGGTCGGCGAGCACCATTAGATTGTGGCCTTCGTTGAAACTTCACAATGGCACGTTCGTTTTTTGGAGCTCACAGTTGTAACCAGACCGTAATGACTCAGGTCACCCCCCTTACCAGCAGGGAAGGGCACTTTGTACTCGCCAAGCAGGGTAATAGCCGCTTCCAGCGCCGGATTTGACCTATAATCTCCGCTTATACCGGAGGAGGTAAACCATGAAGGACGCTTGCGAACTTCTGCGAGAGAAGGAGGCAGGCGTCGTGCGGTTGCAGCAAGAAATTGAAGCGCTCCGCTATGTCATTCCGCTGCTCCTCGATGAGCGATATGAAGCTGACGATGAGACTTCAGAATTGCAGGCACCCAATTCTCGGGGACTGGAATTGCTGGAAAGAAATTCTGGCTGTGGCGAGTCATTCCTGGTACTAGGCGTTCTGCGTGAAGGCAACGAAGGTCATGAAACGGGACAGGCTTAATTTTCCCGATTGGGAATCACGCTTGAGTGGCTCTTAGCAACTCCTGTGCCCGATTGAGAAGCGTCTTCAGGGCAGCGTCCTTGGAAACGACGACAGTGATGCCTGCGGATATTGCTTCCCGTTCAAGGAATTTATCCGCGTACAGCGTAAACAGGATGATCGGAACGGTTGGCAGCATGGGTCTGAGCACCGGGGCCGCTTCCAGACCGTTCATGACGGGCATGGCTAAGTCGAGCACGATTAGATCGGGCTTCGATTCTTCTGCTTTCTCAATTGCCTCTCGCCCGTTCCGTGCTTCCTCGACTTTCCAATCTCGCTGTTCGAATGTGCCGTTGGAAGATTCGAGCGGAGATCGGCGACGGCTGGGCCATATCACCAAACAAGGTAACTCTCTGTTGCGTTTCCTGCTGGTGGAAGCAGCACAGGTCACGGTGCGCAGCATCCCGGAATGGCGCAGTAAGTACTTTCACCTGGCGATGCGGAGGGGGCGGAAGATCGCCAAGGTAGCGATGGCACGAAGACTAGCCATTCGCCTGTACTGGATGTGGCGCAAGGGATGGGAGTACGAGCAGGTAAAACAATTCGGTTCGAACGTCGGACAGCCCAGAAATCGCCGTGGTGTGCAACAGAACACCGAGTAATTGATTGGGCGTCCCGCTCCTCTTCACGGAGGAGTTCGAAGTAGTAATCATGATCGCAGTTAGGGACCGAAGAGATGCATGGGTCGGACCGAGTTCCGATCTGACTTTGATTACAAGCGAGCCTGGGTTGGAAAAGGCAAAACCTTCAACGAGAGCGAAATGGCGCTCTTCTTCGAGTGCATGCCGCCGTGTGCTCGAAAACTGCTTGACACCGCCGACATTGTCAGAGACGCGATTTTTCGCGAACAATCGCAGGCGTTAAGCGGCTGGTGCTGTTTGACCGACCCCAGGATCATGGTCACAGGTGGACGTTTCAGGTTTCGCCAGCGGCACTGTAGCAGTAACACAAGTACCTTTACTGTTGCACTCAACCCTGAGCTGTCCGCCCAACTCCCCGACACGCTGTTTCATGCCAGCCAAACCAACCCCGACCCCCGCTCCGGTTTCGTTAAAGCTCTTGAGCGTCTCTGAAGGAATGCCTCTCCCCAAATCTCTTATCGACATGACAGCGTTCTGATCATCAGAGCTCAAACGTATGTCCACAGTTTCGCTGCCCGAATGCCGGAGAACGTTGCTTAAACTCTCTTGCAGAACTCGGTAAAGAATAAGTTCTGCATCCTTCGTCAAGCGAAGAGTAGAAAATTCGAGCTTAGTCTTAACCCCGCTGCGCTTGGAAAAGCCATCAACATACCACTTGGCTGCGGAGGAGAATCCGGCTTCATCGAGTAGCGGCGGATGGAGAAGGTGCGAAGTAGTGCGAATTTCCTGCAAAGCCTGGTCGGCAAGCGCGTTAAGATCATCCAGCAGGTTAGGAGCCTTAGGAACACTTGCTACAAGGTTTTCAAGAGATGCTAATGTCATTTTCAAAGCGGTGAGAGTCTGGCCGGTACTGTCGTGCAAATCGCGGGCAACACGACGACGTTCTTCATCTTGAAGACGAAATAGACGAGCCGAGAGTTCCCGTAGCCGCTCTTCCGTTTTCTTACGTACTTGCACCTCCGATTCCAAATTCGCGATGCTTTCGGCGAGTTCCTGGGTGCGCTCCTCAACCCTGGTTTCGAGTTCGTCATGTGCTTTGCGCAACTCAGCTTCCGCTCGTTTCAGGCCGGATAAATCCACTACGAAGCACAAGGTCTCCATAGGCGAAGAACTCAGAAGGGTACCTCCAAGAAGAATGGGCACGCGGCTGCCGTCTTTACGTATGAACTCTTTCTCGAAGGGGGTGCAAAACCCTGTTAGCTTAATTTGTAATACAGCATGCTTGTCGTTCGGAACACACTCGGGGGGCGTCATTTTCACCCAGTTGATTGCGCCTTTATCCAGATCGTCTCGGCTGCAGCCGACCAGGTTCAAGAAAGCGTCATTGGCTTCGGTAATCCTCTCCATATTCGTGCAGAGCATTGGGATTATGTTGGATTCGATGAGCCTTCTAAAGCGAAACTCGCTTTGTTCCAATCTTGCCCTGGATCGGCGATTTGCTTCCCCAAGCGCAATGATCAAACCTGAAAGAACCAAAAACACTATCATCCCCGGCACTTGAACTTTCGGATTTATAAGCGCGAAGGAACCAGCAGGGGGATCAAACCAGTACCACACCCCAAGTAAACTCAACAGCGTGGTGACGACGGACGGACCCAGACCGCAGTACCAACTTGAGAAAACGACTGCCGCCGAGACTGTGAGATAGGGATAGTTGTCTCCAAGCCAGAGTGAAAGCATCTGCCGTAGCAGAAGAGCGACCAGTGCAGCCAGCACCGCTAGAGCGTACCGTGTCGGTGTTGCCTTGCTTTCGAGTTGAAGGGCGCGAAGACTTGGCATTTTGTACCCCCGGCTTTCTTTCAGAGGGACGGAGACTCTTAAGAGGTTGTCGGGCCGCTGCTCAATTCAAAGACAAAGACACTTTCAGGCGTTATTCGATACGTTACACACTGTATTTCGAGCATTCTTATGCCGGGACGACCTACGTAGACAAACCGCTCAGACTGCCGCATCGCGGTTCGGCCGCGAAGCAGGAGTCAGGCCCTTTCGGAGCTTTTCTTCGTCGAGCTTAGTAATGAGTTGCTGAACCAGGTCGATCATCCGGTTCGGGTCTGTTTCTTGTTGGACTCGTTCCGCCAGTTCGCGCCAGTCTTGCTGGGTTGATATGCCGTTCTCGGGAAGTTGTTCAACAATCCTCTTCACCGTTTCGACAGGAATCTGCTCGAAATAAGTATTCGATTTTCTCACTCAATTTGCTCCTTCCGTCCCAAACAGTAGCAGCTTGTGATTCGTACGGGTCATATCTTTTGCACGCCGTCCTGCCTGTTTAGTGCAGGCTAAATTACTCAATTAACGGCACTTGTATGTCCACCTGTTTAAGAGTGTGGCAAGAGTCCCATCGGAAATTTAGTCTTCGTTTAACGGATCGATTTTTGCGCTTGACGATACCCTTACTAACGTATTACGATTACGTCACGTTAGTTTAGTATTGTGTTCTCAAAGAGGAGGCCAAATGAGCCCTCGGACCAACAAGGCTGCAATGAACTTCAAGACCATGGCGCAGTCGGATGTTCCCCAAGGTCGAAATGGAAAGCACAAAGAGGTGGTTACGCAGATTCTCTCGGACCTCGATCAGGTACCCGCAGGGGTTGCGATCAAAGTGCCACTGGCAGAACTAGCCGAGAGCAAGGCAAACGTACGGTCGGCGCTTAATCGCGCCATTCACAAAGGCGGGAGGCAAGTGTCCACTGCTAGCGACGCCACTTTCTTATACGTATGGAATGAGAGTGAGTAGGTTCGCGTGCAACGTATCTGGGCAGGAGATCTTCAACAATGACAACTTCAGAGTTTTCACTGTCTGGTAGCTCACCTAATCTGCGTTATCCGGAATGGTCGCTTAAATGCCGGGAAGCGCTGCTCGAAGCTGACCCTAAGAAGCTGGCTGAGCGCGTGGCGGAGGCAGAGATGGCGATCTTCGGGCGTCTACAACAATTGAGCCGCACTCAGGACGCACACGCCGAGCGAGAGGAAATCGAGGATGCAATCCGCGCATTGAGGGTTATCAAACGGGACAGGCTTAATTTTCCCGATTGGGAATCACGCATGAGTGGCTCTTAGTAAATCTTTGACCTGATTGACCAGGGTCTTCACAGGAGCGTCCTTGGAAACCACAGCAGTGACGCCTGCGGATATTGCTTCCCGTTCAAGGAATTTATCCGCGTAGAGCGTAAAAAGGATGATCGGAACGGTTGGCAGCATGGGCCTGAGCACCGGTGCCGCTTCCAGACCGTTCATGACGGGCATGGCTAGGTCGAGCACGATTAGATCGGGCTTCGATTCTTTTGCTTTCTCAATTGCCTCTCGCCCGTTCCGTGCTTCCTCGACTTTCCAATCTGGCCGTTCGAATTCTGCCCTCAAGATATGTCGTATGGAAGCATTGTCATCGACAATGAGAATGCACTGAGGCATAGGGCACGACCCAGTTGTTTACAGCTAACTCCCGACAGCTAGCACCTCGCCATCGGGTAAAGAGGGTAACACCGTGCAGGACCAACCCTTAAGGGTGGGTTTAAGCTGTCTTCTTAGGCGTCGTTGCCTCAGGCTCCGCTTCGACCGTGACCTCCACCCGAGCACCAGGTTTTAGGCTTACATCCTCGCCCTTCTCATTCTGGAGTGTGTTGTCGATGCGAATCTCTTTATATAGATCATCGCCTCCTTCAACAGCGATCTGTGCTTTTTCAGGTTCACTCGGCACAACGGGATTAATGATCTTTTCGACGGTTCCGGGCAGGGTGACGGACGGCTTGTCGGACTTGTCGGTTTCTGATTTGTCATTCATGGATCGGTAAAGCGGCGATGATATCAGAACCCGAAGAACTTAGGGTAGGGTTGCGGCTGCCGAGCATTAGGTAGAGCACATCGACGCGGCTGTGAAAGAAATTGGAGAAGCAGAGAAGTGTGCGCGGGAACATCACGATATTAAATAAGCCGGGCTGCAGAACTAATGCACCGAGCCATGTCACTTCTTTGGGTAATGCCTGCCCCGGCATCTACAAGCTCCTTCAACTGTCGAAATCAGCGATAGCGCTCAGAACCCCATCCACCACCGCCCAATCGTACGCACAATCTCGCGGTGTCGCTCTTTCGGCAGAAAACGGCTATGACTAGAACTGGCACACTGACTGTCAGAATTATGCAGGCCGCGATCTCTTGCAGGTTCAGAAGTGAATTCATTCTGTCGAGAGTTTATCCGTAACTGTTTCAATCAGATGGGATGAGAAGGTCGATCCCCGATCACGGATGGCCATAAGCTACCGTTGATCAACGCACTCAAAGGTGCAATCAGAGAATAAGGAGATCGACCTT
>Ga0210408_10001277_pt1 | contig 26950 bp, 21 predicted proteins | sample IncBWH4MmetaG_FD_155471 | JGI IMG/M metagenome (GOLD analysis project Ga0210408, IMG submission 155471) | Forest soil microbial communities from Barre Woods Harvard Forest LTER site, Petersham, Massachusetts, United States - Inc-BW-H-4-M | ecosystem: Environmental > Terrestrial > Soil >...
CGCTCAACCATCTGCTGCTCACCGATCGCGTCTGGCTGAAGCGATTGACCTGCGAAGGCGACCATCCAGGCCACCTCGACGCGATCCTCCACGACGATCGCAATGTGCTTGCCCGCGCGCGAATGGTCGAGGACTTGAGGCTGATCGATGTCATCCATGGCTAGTCCGAGAGCGACCTGCACGAGACCATTGCCTATCGGACCATGTCGGCGGCCCCGCACCAGCAGGAGCTCGGACCAATCCTGATGCACCTCTTCAATCATCAGACCCATCATCGCGGCCGCGCCCATGCATGCTGCTCGATCGCGACCGCGAAGGAGCCACCCTCGCTCGACCTCCTGCAGTTTCAGCCGGGGGGGCCCACGCCGACGCTCGCGCTATAACCCTCGCGCCGGTTTGCGCTGCGCTTCCGCTTCAGAAGCCGCTGAACGGCGACGGCAGCCTGTCGAACAGCTTGAGCCGGTCGAGACCGGGAAGCGGGCCCGGGCCCGTCTTGTCGCCCAAGAACATCGTGGTCTCCGCGGCCTCGTCGAGACGCGGCCAATGCGGCAGGCCAGGCGCGTTGGGACTGCCGCCATAAGCATAGGCCACCCAAGTCGCTTGCAAAGTCTCGGACAGCGCCCGGTCGGCATTGCTCCAATCCCGGCTCAGGACGTCGAGTGTGCCGAACAGATACGGATATTCGGAGCTGTGAAACGTGCCGAGGCCGCGCGCGGTATCGATCTCGTCGAAGCTTGCGCCAGAGCGCAATGGCTGCGGATGGCTGAAATAATAGAGGTAGGCGGGATAGCCATTCTTGGCATGCGCCCGCGCGACACTCCAGGGGCCCCAGGCGAACAGGCTGTCGCGGACGAGGTCCTTGTTGGCGCTCTTGGCCTCGTCGTCGGTCTCCGCGGGATAGAGGCTCAGCAGCCGGTCCGCGAGATCGGGATATTTCTTACGCAGCCAGTCCTGATAGGCGCCGAGCGCCTTGGCATGCGGAAAGGTCGCGCCTTCATCGGCATTCCAGCCCGCCAGCAGCGGAACCGGAGCCTCCTTGCCCTCGGCAAAGACGGCGTAGGGATTGGCCGGCAGGAAGAAGCCGTCGACGATCGGACTCATCGTCATGCGGGTCTCGAGCAGTTTAACCGCCGGAACCTGGCGCAGATCGGCGAGCGTCGGTGCCGCGACCTTCTCGCCAAGTGCAACCCCGCTCTTCTCGGCATCCAAAAGATGCGTCATGGTCTTGTTCGCGAAGCCAAAGCTCTCGCAGATGCCGTGCGCGAACATCCCGCGCGCGAGCGGCGAGGCAAACAGATAGGTGACGGCGGCAGCGCCCGCCGATTGGCCGAAGATCGTGACATTGTCCGGGTCGCCGCCGAAGGCCGTGGCGTTGCGCTTCACCCATTGCAGGCCGGCGACCAGGTCGAGCAGGCCGTAATCGCCGGAGGCATGCTGCGGTGACTCCGCTGACAGCTCTGGATGAGCCATGAAGCCGAAGATTCCGACGCGATAATTGACGGAGACCACCACGACGCCGCGCGCGGCAAGCCGCTCGCCGTTGAAGATGGGATTGGCCGCCGATCCCTGCTGGAAGCCGCCACCATAGATCCAGACCATCACCGGCAGCTTGCCATCGCGCACATCCGATGGCGCCCAGACGTTGAGATAGAGGCAGTCTTCGCTGGTCGGCTGGTCGCCGGCATATTCGTAATAGACCGATGTCTTCGAGCGCGTCGGCTGCATGCATTGCGCGCCGTAGGTGGTCGCGGTCCGCGCACTCTGCCACGGGATGACCGGCTGTGGCGGCTTCCAGCGCAGCGCGCCAGTGGGAGGCGCGGCAAACGGAAGGCCGAGAAAAGCGCGTACCGCGCTGTTCATCTGGAACTTGCCGACGACGGGGCCGGAGTCGGTCATCACCGCGACCCCGCCACTCTCGGCCCGCACGGCCTGGGCACCCACGAGCAGCAATCCCGCCAAAGCCCAAGTGAATCTTGATCGCATGGATGTCCTCCCAGTTTTCTTTTTCAAACTCAGATGCGGGGGATCGTCAGTGGCCGTGCCTCGCGCGCCTGGGCCGCCAGCCGGATCGCGGCATTGGCGGCGCCAAAGCCCTGATAGTCGCGCCGCTCCACGATCTCGAAGAAGAACCGCTCATCGAAGATGTGGGTATAGATCTGAAAGAACTCGCCGTCGCCCTCGCGGTCATACAGGATGCGGTTCTCGCGCAGCGCCGTCATGGTCGCGGCGTCGAGGTCGTACTTGGCTTCGACGTCGTCGTAGTAATTGTCCGGAATGTCCAGGAAGCTCGCGCCGCGGGAGCGCATCTGCGCGACGGTCGCGAAGATGTCCGCGCAGGAGAACGCAATATGCTGGACGCCGGAGCCGAAAAACTCCGAGATGAAGCGCGAGGACAGCGTGCGCGGCGCCGCCGAGCCATTGAGCACGACGCGCAGGCTCCGGTCGGTGTTGATGATGGCCTGGCTCTGCACCAGGCCACGCGGGTCGGCGATTTCGAGCTGCGGCAGACGATTGAGATCGAAGATGCCGCAATAGAACAGCAGCCACGACAGCATCTCGTCGTAGGGCATCGATTGCGAGATGTGATCGACGCTGAGCAGATGGTCGTTCGCCGCGCCGTCCTTGGCCGCCTCGAAATCGGTGTCCCAGTTCTGTCCCACCTTGTCGAGAAAATACAGGAGACTGCCACCGACGCCATGGATCGCCGGGATTTCCAACTCGCCCGGCCCGACCGGCTGGTAGAACGAGCGCGCTTTCAGCGCCTGCGCACGCGACAGCGCGCTTGCCGCATCGTCGACGTCGAGCGCGATAGCGCAAACGCCGGGACCGTGGGTGATGTAGTGGGAGTGCGCAAAGCCCTCCGGATCGCAGTTGATGACGAGCTCGATTGCGCCCTGCGACCACCGCTCCACGGCCTTGCTGCGATGTTGGCCAGTCCGGCGGAAGCCGAGCTGGTGGAACATCTCGGCGAGCGCCGTGGCCTTGGTCTCGTTGACCGCAAACTCCACAAAGCCGACGCCGCGGCTCTGCGCGCGAGGCACAAGCCCCTGCCCCACAGCTGGAAAGCTGCCGGCGAGCTGATCCTGCAACAGGATCAGCGAGCGCATGCCGTCCATCGCGGTGCGCGCGGCCGAGCCGGCGCGGAACTGGTCATTGAAGATTTCCAGCGATATTGGCCCGGCGTAACCGGTGGCGGCGACCGACTCCATGAAGTCCAGCACCGGCAGATCGCCCTGCCCCGGAAAGCAGCGGAAATGCCGGCTCCAGGAGAGCACGTCGAGATCGATCGTCGGCGCGTCGGCGAGCTGGACCAGAAAGATCTTGTCCGCCGGAATCGCACGGATCGCCGCGGTCGGGAAGTTCGGCGCCAGCGCATGGAAGCTGTCCAGGATGACGCCGATCGCTTCGTGGTCGGCGCGCCGCACGATTTCCCAGGCGTCGCGATAGTCGTTGACATGCCGGCCCCAGGCCAGCGCCTCGAAGCCGACGCGCAAGGACCGCTTCGCGGCAAGTTCACCGAGCGCGCGGAAATCATCCGCCGCACGGTCGATCCCGCCAAGCGCGGTCGGCGAGACATTGCTGCAGATCAGCAGCAGATCCGTCTGCAGCTCCTGCATCAGGTCGAATTTGCGTTCCGCGCGTGCAAAACCGCGCGCGCGTTGCGGCTCGGGCATGCCCTCGAAATCCCTGAACGGCTGGAACGCGCAGATCTCGAGGCCGAGATCGCGGCATAGCTGCCCCACCTCGCGCGGAGAGCCGCCGAACGACAACAGGTCGTTCTCGAAAATCTCCACCGCGTCGAAGTCGGCCGCCGCGATCGCCCGCAGCTTCTCGTCGAGAGCACCGGACAGTGAAACCGTGGCGATCGAACGCTTGCTCATACCGCGCTCCCTTGCATGGCGCCGCCCAAAAACAATTCGCCGATCCGCGGGTCGTTCAGAATCCGTTCGGCGCGGTCGACCATCCGGGTCTGGCCGAGCTCGAGCACGATGCCGAAATCGGAAATTTCCAGCGCCGAGCGCGCGTTCTGTTCGATCAGGAGAATCGTGACGCCGGCGTCGCGCAACTGTTTGAGGATCGCAAAAGTCTGCTGCACCATCAAGGGCGACAATCCGATCGACGGCTCGTCGACCAGCACCAGCGCCGGATCGAGCAGGAGGCCGCGCGCGATCTCGAGTTGCTTCTGCTCGCCACCTGACAGGGTCGAGGCCTGCTGGTTCGCCTTCCTGCGCAGCACCGGAAACTTGTCGAGCGCCGCCTCGATTCGCGCGGCAAGATCGATGTCGCGTTCGGCCGCGACGGCGCCGAGTTCGATGTTGTGGCGCACCGACAGCTCCGCGAAAATGTTGCGCCCCTGCGGCACGTAGCAGATACCGGCCGCGAGCAGCGCGCGCGGGCTCAAGCCCGTGACGTCGCGGCCCTTGAAGACGATTCTGCCCTCGCGCAGCTTCAACAGGCCGAAGATCGCCTTGAACACGGTGGACTTGCCGGCCCCGTTCGGTCCGATGATGGTGGTGATCGATCCGCGCGGCACCGAGAACGTTGTGCCGTTCAAGATCGTCATCTTGCCGTAGCCGCCGACCAGGTTTTTCACATCGAGAATTGCGTCGCTCATCGCTGCGCCTCAGTGACCGAGATAGGCTTCGACGACGGCCGGGTTGGCGCGAATCTCGTCCGGTTGCCCGAGCGCCAGCACCTTGCCCTCCGCCATCACCATGACGCGCGAGCACAGCGACATCACGAATTCCATGTTGTGCTCGATCACGACGAAGGTCGCACCTTTCTCGCGGTTCATCGCGACCAGGCGATCCTTCAAATCGGCGAGCATCGTCGGGTTGACGCCGCCGGCCGGCTCGTCGAGCAGCACCAGCCGCGGTCCGCCCATGAAGGCCATCGCGGCGTCGAGCAGTTTCTGCTGGCCGTAGGACAGGCCGCCGGCGGGCTCCGATGCAAGATGGTCGAGCTTGAAGAAGCCGATCATCTGGTCGGCTACCTTTGTCAGGCCGGCATCGGACGGACCAAACAGCCGGCCGAGCATGCTGCCTTGGTGCTCCTGGCCGGCCAGGATCAGGTTTTCTCGCACTGACAGCCGCGGAAACACCTGCAGGAGCTGAAAGGTCCTGGAGACGCCAAGCCGGTTGAGGTCGGAGGGCCGCAGGCCGGTCACCACCTGGCCGTCGATCTTCACCTCGCCCGCGCTCGGGGTAAGCTGGCCGAGAATGCAGTTGAACAGGGTCGACTTGCCGCAGCCGTTCGGACCGATCAGCCCCAGGATTTCGCCCTCGCGGACATCGAAGGACACGCCGTCGACGGCGGTAATGCCGCCAAAGGCCTTCTTGATCTCCTTCACTTCGAGGACCGCGGTCATCGCGCCACCTCCAGCTTGGGCTTGGCGACGGCGCGCAGCGCCGATGCCGCCTTGGTGCGGCGTTGCGTCAAATAGCCGTCGAGGATACCGAGAATGCCGGTGGGCGACCAGATCAGCAGCAGGATCACCGCGATCGCGTAAAGCATCAGATAGTAGCCCTGCGTGAAGCGCAGCCATTCCGGCAGCAGGACGGCGATCATCGCGCCGAGGAACGGTCCGAAGAAGAAGCCGGAGCCGCCGACGATCACCATCATCAACAGATCGAGCGAGAGCGACAGGTTGAAAGGCACGGGATCGATATATTGCGTGAGCGGTGCGTAGAGCGCCCCGGCCACGCCGCCGAGCGCGGAACCGATCGCAAACGCCATCAGCGTATAGCGGCGGGTGTCGACGCCGAGCGACAGCGCCCGCACCGGATTTTCCCTGAGCGCCATGAAGGCGCGCCCCCATGGCGAGCGAATCAGCCACCAGACCGCCACCGTGACGATCGCGAGCGCGCCAAGGCTGACATAGTAGAACGGCAGCGGCTTGCTGGTGGCGAGGCCGAAGATGTGCGGCCGCGGAATGTTGGAAATGCCGTAGATGCCGCCGGTCAGCCAGCTCTCGTTGCGGAAAACCAGGAAGGCCAGCGTCGAGAACGCCAGCGTGACGAACGCAAGGTAATGATGCTGCACGCGCAGCGCGGGGTAGCCGAGCAGCCAGCCAACCGCAAAGCAGAGCACGATCGCAACCGCGACGGCTGCGATCAACGGAAAACCCTGCGTGGTCAGGATCGCGGCCGCATAGGCGCCGATGCCGACGAACGCACCCTGCGCGAGCGAGACCTGGCCGGCATAGCCGAGCGTCAGATTGAGTCCCATCGCGGCAATCGTCATCACCGCCCACTGGCTCAGGATGAACAGGCCGTAGCGGTTGAAGGTCACAGGCATCAGGATCAGCACGAGGACCACGGCGACGCCGAACGCGACACGCAGATATTTGGCGGTCGCGGTCATACCGTGCGCTCCTCGGGCCGGCCGAGCAGCCCCTGCGGGCGGAACAGGATCACGGCGACCAGCAGGATCATCGGCACCGCCGCGCGATACTGCGTCGAGATATAGGCGGCGGCGAGATTATCGACGACCCCGATCAGGAGGCCGCCGACGATGGCGCCGCGCACCTGGTTGAAGCCACCGACAATGGCGGCGATGAAGGCCGCCTGCCCGAGCACCTCGCCGGAAGAGAATTTGGCCAGATAGATCGGCGTGATCAGGAGCGAGGCGAGCGCGACCAGGAAAGCGTTGATCAGGAAGGTCAGCAGGATCATCCGCTCCACGGGAACGCCGATGATGCGCGCGACCGTCGGATTTTGCGCCACGGCCTGCATCTGGTGGCCGATCGAGGTGCGGTTCAGCAGCGCCGTGAGGCCGACGACCGCGAGAATGGCCAGCGCCAGGACGCCAAGGCTTTGCAGCGACACGGCGCGCCCGAGGATCGAAACGTCGCCGGCCGGCACGATGGAGGGAAATGGGGAGGCCTCGGCGCTGAAAAACTGCTTCACCGCCTCCTTGATGCCGATCGCGAGCGCCATGGTGGCGATCGCGAGCGGCAGCACGCCGTGACGCAGCATGGGATCGACCAGCAGCATCTTGAAGCCGAGGCCGAGCAGCAGCATTGCAAGCAGGATGCCGACGATGATCGCGAGCCAGAACGGCGCGCCGGCATGCATCACCGCCAGCATCAGGAAGGCCGGCAGCATCACGAACTCGCCCTGCGCGAAATTGATCGTCTGCGAGGTCTGCCAGAGCAGCGTGAACCCGACCGCCACGATCGCATAGATCGCGCCGGTCGCAAGCCCTGCTATCAGGAGATCAAGCAGATTGGACATGATCGTGATGCCTCCAGCGCCGTCGTCGGCTCAAGGTCGATCGGACGAGCCTCTAGTGAAGCTTCGGCAGCACCTGCTTGACCACCTGCTTGCCTTCGATCACCTCGACCAAAAAGCCCTGGCGGTCGATGTCGCCGTTCTGGTCGAAGGTGACGTCCATCAGGATGCCGGGCTCGTCGGCGGCCTTGATGGTGAGGCCGTGCAGCGTATCGGCGAACGCCTTCGGATCGACCTTGCCCATCTTCTCCGTCGTGGCCTTGATCATATAGATGGCCAGATACCCCTTGATGCCGTTGTGATCAGGCACGTAGTTGTACTTCTTGGCGAACTTGCCGCGGAACTGCTTGATCAGTTCGACCGGCGCGTCGGTCGTCAAGCCCACATGACCGCGCGCACCGTTGGCGGCGTCGCCGGCGAGCTCGATCACCTTCTGGCCGACCAGAGTGGTTTCGCCGACCAGCGGCACCGTGACGCCCTGCCGCTTCAGCTCTTTGAGGATGCGCGCGCTTTCCTCTTCGTTCAGATAGATGAAGACGGCATCGGGATTGGCAGCCTTGATCTTGGAGACGTCGGCCGCGAAATCGGCCTGGCCGGCCTCAGTCGAGATGTCGGCTGCGACCTTGATGCCGTAGCCGCCGAACTCCTTGGTGATGACGTCGCGGCCGCCGCGGCCGAAATCATTGTTGACCCAGACCACCGCAACCGACTTCGCCTTCACCTCGTCATTGAGGTATTTCGCGACCTTCGGCATCGAGGATTGCTGGCCGAACGAGGTGCGGAACAGAAACTTGTTGCCGGCCTGCGTCAGCTCCGCGGCCTCGCCGCCCATGATCTGCGTGATGCCGGCCTCAGCGACCAGCGGCGCCGTCACCTTCACCGATCCGGAATAGCCGGGGCCGAGCAGCACATAGGGCTCGCTGTCGAGCGCCTTCTGCACCTGCGCCCGCGCCACACCGGGATTGGATTGCGAGTCGGCGTGCGTGACCTCGATCTTGCGTCCGAGAATGCCGCCCTTGGCGTTGATCTCCTCGACCGCGAGGTCGATGCCGTTCTTCCAATTGTTGCCGACGGTCGCGCCGCCGCCTGAGAGCTCGGCGACGTCGGCCAGCTTGATCGGTCCCGACGATTGCGCGAACGCGGTGCTGGCCAAAATCGCCGCGAAAAATACGGCTGCCAAATTTGCTGGCTTCATTCTCATTTTTCCTCCCTTGTCGTGTCGGCCTTGTCGGCCCTTCTTGTGTTAAACCTGGACCGCGGTCTCAGGCTGCATCCGCGCGGCCGATCGTCTCTCCGTCACGGCATCGAATGCCTGTCCCATCTCGATAGACGAGGGTGTCAGCCCTGTGAACAGTTCGAAGGCGTCGGCGGCCTGATAGATCGCAAGCTCGCGTCCGGTCATGATCCGCGCACCGGTGGCCTTGGCGGCCATCAACAGCGGCGTCCAGAGCGGCGAATAGACCGCGTCGGCAACCCACAAACCGTCGTGCAGAAGCTCTTCCGGCACCGGCATCCCCAGATTGGGAAGCATCCCGACCGGCGTACCGTTCACCAACCCGACCGCGCCGTGCAGCGCATCCGCAACGCTGCCGGCGAGGGAGATGCCGCGATAGGCAGCGAGCAGGCTCGCGAGAGCCTCGGCCTTGGTGCGGTCGGTGTCGAAGATCCGCACCTCTGAAACGCCAAGCCGTGCCAGCGCGAACGCGATCGCCTTGCCGACACCGCCCGCTCCAAGGACCGCGACGGCCCCCTGGGCGGACTCGGCCACAAGGCCGGACGCGGCGCGTTCAAAACCAGTGGTGTCGGTGTTGTGCCCGATCAGCCTGTCGTCGCGGACCACGACCGTATTCACCGCTCCCATGTCGGCCGCGGGCGGCGACAGGTCGTCGAGCAGATCGACCACCGCCTCCTTGTAGGGGAAAGTGATGTTGACGCCCGAGAAGCCGAGACGCCTGACGCCATCGAGCAGCGCGCGCAGTTGCGCGCGGTCCGCGCCGGCGACCTCGATGAGCTGATAGTGGCAGCGCACCCCGAGCGCGTCGGCCGCCTGCCCGTGCATCGCGGGCGACGCCGAATGCCTGATCGGCGCTCCGATCAGGCCGGTCAGGAAGTGCCGCTGGTCGAAAGGTGGGCGTCTGGGCACGGGGTTTTGGTCTCGTGATGTCAATTGTCGCGCTGCACGGTCGCGACGAAACGACAAAAACGATAACGCGTTCGCGATCTAACACAATTACTCATTTGGTCGACAAACATAACATGATGTTATTTTTTCCGCAGCCGGATCGCCGAGGCCTTCGCGCCGCCCCTGCCCGGTTCGAGCGCACGCATTTCCGAGCGCAGCGCCTCGATGAAATATTCGACATGCAGCGACAACGGCGCGCCATGCTTCACCGCGATGTAGGTGTCGAACCGGGTCGGCTCGGCGATGCGCAAGAGTTCGACACCGGGATAGCCGCCATGTGCGACGGTGAACTGATCGATGACGGCGATTCCGAGCCCGGCCTTGACCAGCGCGCACACCGTTGTCCCGAAACGCGCGCGGATAGTGATGTTGTAGGTGAGTTTGTGGCGGGCGAACATTTCGGCCATGATCCTCCCATAGGGGTCATTGGGATCGATCCCGATCAGGGGATAGCGCGTCATCTCCGCCGCGGAAACCTGCTTGCGGCCGGCGAGTTCATGGCCCGGCGGCACGATGCAGAACAGTTCGCCGGAGGCGAGCGGCATGAAATCGAGGCCGGAATGATCGAGCCGGTAGCTCATCGCGACGCATTCGCCGCGTCCCAGCATCAGATAGTCGATTGCCTCCTCGATCTTCAGGATATTGATGTCGATGCCGAGATCCGGGTAGCGCCGCCGCACCCGCTCGATCGCGCGCGGCACCATGACCTGGGAAATGCTCGGCACCGAGCCGACGCGCAACTCGGACAGCCCGCCACGCCCGATCTTCGAGATGATCTCTGAGAGGTCGTCGACCTTCTTGTAGACGCCGTTGATCTGCTCAAAGATGTTTTCCGCCTCAGGCGTCGGGAAATAGCGCCCATTCTGCCGCTGAAAGAACCGGATGCCGAGCGACCGCTCGGTGTATTTGACCAGTCGGCTGATACCGGGCGCCGAGACGTTGAGCAGCTTTGCCGCGCCGCCGATCGTGCCCGTCACCATCACGGCGCGAATGACCTCGACCTGGCGCAACGTCATCATGAGCGCGAATCAAGGACTGACCGCCGGTGGCACCAGCACCATCGGCGGACGCGGCTTTGGCCTGGCGAGCAGAGGACTCGGTACCGGCCTGATCTCGATGGGCGGCGGCAGTGGCGCAACCTGCTGGCTGACATTGGGCCCCGCCGCTGCGGACACATCGGGCGCGCGCGGCGCCACCACCCTTGGCTTCGGCTGCGGCCGATAGGGCGCGGGGCCTGGCGCTGCGGCGTCGCCGACAGGAGCATCAGGCTGCGCCGCGGCACCCGGAACTGCCGAGGTGACCGGCGGCAGCACGACGGCCGATGGCGGGATCGACGTGGCCAGCGGCGGTGGCGTCTCGCCACGCTCGATCGAGTCGAGCCGTCGCGTCTCACGGTCGATGACGCGCACCGCGAGCCACGAGGAGAGCGAGGTGACATCAATGGTGCGGTTCAACCCATCGGGCGTGCCCACGGCAAAGAGCTGGATCTCGGGACGGCTCTTGTCCGAGCCGACCTCGGTCGAGGCGAGACTCGCGCGGATGTCGACCTGATCCGCGGGGATGTCATACCCGCCCGACACGATCACCCGCGCACCGTCAGCCTCCAACGTGGTTGCACCGACCCGAAGCCGGCCGTCCCTGACCGTGAACGGGATCTGCACGGAGGCAACCGACAGGCTGCCACCCGACAACAGCGGGTCGACGATCTGCCGCAGCCGCGTGTCATCGGTCACCTGACCCGCATCGCTGGCACGAAGCGCGGCATCAAAGGCGCGCGGATCGAGGCCGGCGATGCTGGCCGAGTTCAGCGTCGCGACACCATTTCCCGACAGCGCGCCGGTCAAGGCTGACACGCTGCGGCCCTGGCTCGTCAGCGTCATCTGTGCCGAAGCGCGGCCTGCGGGCATTTTGAGACCGCGATAACGCAGCGCGCCGCCATCGGCATTGGCGAGATCAAGCCGTGCGCTGAGCGAAATGCCGTTGGCGCCCGGCCGCGCGTCGAGACTGGCGGTCACCTCGCCCCCGGCGATGCCGGCCTTGACGTTGTCCAGCACCAGCGACTGGCCATCGCCCGTCAGCGTGCCGCCGACCGGGCGCAATTCGATTCCGCCCGGGAGCGTTCCGTGCAGCGATTGGAACGCGACCTTGCCGCGCCAGCCTTTCATCAGGCCGCCCCCGAGCGGTTCTGCCGCGTCACGGCCGGCCGCTCCGATCGCGAGCCCAAAGACCGGCGCAAGGTCGATCGTGTCGAGACCGACTTCGCCTTCGACCTGCTTCTCTTCGCCCAGTGTCAGCGCGACATGCCCGCGCAGCCGCGAGCCGGCGGCGACGCTGTCGAGGTCCTCGAATGTCAGCTTGTTGCCCGCGAGCGAAACATGCGAAAACAGTCTGATATTCTGCGCCGAGGCGTCCGCAGGCTTCAATCCGAACAGCGGCGCCAGATTGACGCTGCGAACCCGCAAGCCGACATTGGCCTTGGCGGGGTCCGCCCACGGCTCCGCGGTTCCCTGAACGTCGGCATCAACGCCCGTCCCCCACATCCGCATCGTGATCCGCTGCGGGGCGCGCCACGCCCCGCTTGCTGTTACCTCGAGTTGCGCCGGGCCATCGCCCCCGGCGATCAAATGGTCGATCCCCATCAGCGCGAACAGCGTCGCGCCACGCTCCGCCGACAGGTGAGTCTCGACGCCGATCTCGTTGCGACCGATCTCGGCGAGATCAAAGCCGCGAAGGGACGCGCTGCTGGGCTTTGTCGTCAGCGTGGCGGTGCCCTTCAACTGCGCCGAATCGAGGTCCACGACAGCGCGCAGACTGGTGCGGTCGGCGCTGTCGGCATTTCGGGCGGCGTCGAGCGTCAACTTCAGGCGCGCGGGTCCTGTGCCCGGGCCGACGGCTTCGAGGCGGGACACCAGCGCCGGTGCGACCGGCGCGAGCCAGGCATTCACCTGACTGAGCGAGGCCGCGCTTGCCGAAAGCGCGAGCCTGCCGGTCGCCTCACCGCGATCGAAGCGACCAGTCCCCTCCATCGCGACGCCGTTGGGCTGGCCGAACTTCAACTGATCGAGCGATAGCGTCTTGGCCGTATAGCCGACCTTGGCCGTGAATGGACGTAGCTCCTGGCCGGACCAGATGGCGCGGCCGAGGTCGAGCGACAGCTGCGCCTCGTCAGGCCAGTCGGGCGCGGGTCCCGCGAGCGACCGCACGACCGCGTTGGCGGCGTCGAGATCGAGGCGATCCGCCCTCAAGGTGGCTTCGAAGCGCGAGCCGTTCGACGACGGATGCGACAGGGCCAAGCGTCCCTCGACGGCACCGCCATCGATCTCGGCCCTCACCGCCTCGATGGCGACGCGATCCGCGCTGACGCGGAGGTCGCCGCGAAAGCGCAGCGGCTTCTGATTGCGAGGGACACTGTCGCCACGGCCCTGCAGCCAGGAGACCAGGACATCGGGATCGGTGGATTCGATATCGAGCGTGCCGGAAAACAGGCTGTCGGGCGGCGCGATCAATGAGTTCGTGAAGGCGACATGGGTCCCTCCGGGCGCCCGCACGTCCAGCCAGTCGAGCTTCCAGCCCGCGGCATCGCCGTGAACGGTCACCGCGATATTCTGCAGCGGCCGGCCGCCCAGCATGATCTGTTCGGCGCCGAGCTCGATCTGCGTCGCCATCGGGGGGCTCGGCAGCGTCGCCACCAGCGTTCGCAACGCCGGCGCCCATCGCTGCGGCTCCGCGACGTCTTTCGCCTTCGCATTCCCCTTGGCGTTTTCCTTGGCGTTTTCCTTGATCTCCTTGGAGTTCTCCTTGGAATTTTCCTTTGCGCTTTCCTTCGCGCCTTCCTTGGAGCCTTCCTTGCCGGTGTCCTTGGAGCCTTCCTTGGCAAAAAGCCGGTCGGCGTCGAGCTGGCGCGCGGACAATGTCGCGCGCAGTTGCGGCGCCGCCCCGAAGCGGACATCGCCGGCGCCGGTGGCGCGCAACGCGCGCTCGTCCGCGCCATAGCTGGCCTCGATTTGCTCCAGGCGCGCCGCGGCGGGATCGGCCTTGACCTTGGCCGAGATCCGCCAGGGTTGCGGCGCGTCGCTGTCCTTCCCTCCCGGCACGACCGCAGTGCTCAAGGTCATCGTGCCTTCGAAATGCGGCACCCGCTCCGCGAGGCTGAGCAGCCCGTCGAAATCGCTGGATGGCGTGCGTTCGGTGGCATCGATGCCCAGATGAACGCGGACGCCGCCGCCATCCGGGGTCTGTCCGGACGAGATCCGGAACGGATACCGGGTTCCAGCGACCGTGACATTGCCATCGCCGCGCAGCGAGCCTGCGAGCGAGCGGACATCGCCCGAGAAGGCGATGTCCTCGAGCTCGATCGTACGGCGGCTGGCGACGTCGTTCAGCGCGATCCGGCCGCTGAGGTTCAGCCGGTCGATCGCCAGCGAGGCCAGATCGAACGTTCCGCTCGCGGTCGGCCAATCGAGCCTGCCGCGCGAGTCGAGCCCGAGATCGAGCGCCATGCCGCCGATGGTGAGTTCATTGGCACGCCATTCGCCGCGCATCAGCGAGCCGAGGCTGAATTCGACGTCGAGCCGGTCGGCGCGCGCGCGGCCGAGATCGTTGGCGCCACCGAGCGTCACGGAACGCAAGCGCAGCGATGGCGTCGGCAACAGCCGCGCATCGAGCTTGCCGGAAACCCGCACCCTCATGCCGAGGATCTTGGTCGCTTCCGCCTCGAATTGCGGCCGGAATTGGTTCCAGTCGACGAAGTATGGCCCGATCAGCGCGGCAAGGAGCGCTATGATGAAGGCAATGGCTAGTCCGAGCAGCGTCGTCTGCACCGGGTCTCCCCTGCGACACACGCTCCGGCCGCGCGATGCCGCCGCCCACCGAAGCCAGGACCGCGCCGGAGCTGCACATATATAAGGGCAAGTATGACGGAGTGACAGCACCCTTGGGATGCGAACTCCGCCATCATCGTCCGCGGCGCGGCCGTGCCTGAGCCGAAAGTCTTACCAGCTCGCTGGCAGGCGCTTCAAGCCGCGCAGGACGAAGGTCGGCCGCCACTGCGGATTGACCGCGTCATCGAGCCGCAGGCCCGGAAGGCGCTTGAGAAGGGTGGAAATCGCGATTTCGGCCTCGATCCGCGCCAACTGGGCGCCAAGGCAGTGGTGAATACCGCCGCCGAAGGAGAGTGGGCGCACATTTGGCCTGGTGATATCGAGGCTGTCAGGCCGGTCGGGATAGACGGCGGGATCCCGATTGGCCGCGCCGAGCAGGCAGAGCACGTTGTCGCCCTTGGCGATGCGACTGCCGCCGAGATCCTCGATGTCCTCCAGCGCCACCCGCCCGGACATCTGGACCGACGAATCGTAGCGCAGAAACTCCTCGACGGCGTTCGTGATCAGGTCCGGTCGCGCCTTGAGCCGCGCAAGCTGATCGGGATTGCGATGCAAGGCGAGAAGTCCATTGCCGATCAGGTTCACCGTGGTCTCGTGGCCGGCGCCGAACAGCAGGATGATGTTGGCGGTCAACTCCTCGTTGGTCAGCTTGCTGCCGTCCTCTTCCGCCTGGACCAGTTGGGTGGTGAGGTCGTCGCCGGGCTCACGCCGGCGCAATTCGAACAGTTGCTCGAAATACATCTTCGCGATCGCATTGCTGGCATTGGCTTCCGCGATCTCGGCCGGCGTCAGCGGCACCGGATCGAGAATCCGCCCGCCAGTACGCGAACTGGTGTAGAAGACCTCGCGATGCTCCTCGGGAATGCCGAGCATATCGCAGATAATGGTCACCGGCAGGCGGAACGCGAAATCCGCGATCAGGTCGATCCGGCCGCGATCGATCACCGCATCGAGGGTCTGGTCGACCACCTCGCGAATCCGCGGCCGCATGTCCTCGACGCGACGCGCGGTAAACGCCTTCACCACCAGCCCGCGCAGGCGGGTGTGGTCCGGCGGATCCTGCTGCAGCATCCAATGGCTCATGCTGCGAAAAATCGGCTCGGCCATGATGTCGGGGCCGTAGCGGCGGATGCTGCGATCGACGAAGGCCTTGCCGAAGCGCTTGTCGCGCAGCACCAGACTGACCTCCGCATGGCGGCTGGCCACGATCGCGCCAAACGGCGTGACGTGCATCGGATCCGTGGCGCGCAGGCGCTCGTAATGCGGATAGGGGTCGCGGATGAAATCCGGCGACAGCGGATTGAACAGCGGCTCGGCTTGCGCTGCCTTCGCGTGCTCGTTCATGGGAACCTCGCTTGCGTTGCCCCGAAGACCCATCAATTCAATGCAATTCGATACATACTTGTATCGAGTTGCATTGTGACCTAAATTCCGCCGATGTCAAGAGTTCGCACCAGACCGACACGGGACGCGACCCGCGAAAAGCTGTTCGAGGCCGCGGCAACCGTGTTCGAGGTACAGGGCATCGGCGGCGCCTCCATCGAGGCGATTGCCGCCGCGGCCGGGTTCACGCGCGGCGCATTTTATTCAAATTTCAAGAGCAAGGACGAACTGATCATCGCCATGCTCGAGGACCATGTCGAGCAGTCGATCCGGCGCAATCTCGACCTGCTCGCAAGACACCAGAACCTTGCGGATTTTCTCGATGCGTTGAAGACGATGGACCGCAGCCGACAGGATCCGCTCGGCCGTTCGCCGCTTCTGCACATGGAGATGATCCTGTTCGTCGCGCGCGCCGAAAAGCGCCGGCCGGAACTCGCCAAGCGCCTGCGCGCCCGGCGCAAACTGATCGCGGAGATCGTCGAAACCACGTTGAAGAACAGCGGCAACACGCCCCGCAACGCGGAATGGACCGCCGCGATCGTGCTGGCGCTGGACGACGGCTTCCGTTTGCACCGGCTGATCGATCCGGAGACCACGCCGGCCGACAGTTTTCTGCGCGCGATCTCTGACCTGCAACGGGCGATCGGCGCCTCATCGGCCTGACCTGCCCGCGACCGCGCGCACCTTGCCGGGCGACGCCCGCCAGATCGCAAATGCCGAGAGCGTGCTGATCGCGATGGCAATCGCAAAGGCGAGCGTGTAGCTGCCGGTGAGATCGTGCGTGAGCCCGGTGACCCAGGGCCCCGCGGCGCCGCCGGCGAGGCCGGCGAGCATGATGGTGCCAAAGATGCTGCCGTAATGGGCGCCCTGAAAGATCTCCAGCACCACCGCGCCCATGATCGAGGTCAGCCCGTAGCCGAGCGCGCCTTGCGTGAACACCATGAGGTAGACGAGCAACAGGCTCGGCATGAATTTGAGCGCAATCAGCGAGGCGAAGCAGATCGCAAAGCCAAGACAGCTGATCGCCCACACCGCTTCGCGCCCGATGCGGTCGGAGATGTGGCCGAGCGCAATCTGGCCGGGAATCCCGAGCAGGCTGACGACACCGAGCGCCCAGACCCCGACATTCGCCGAGAAGCCGATATCGAGCAGGAATTTGGTCTGGTGCACCTGCACCGCGTACCAGATGTACAGCCCGCAGAAATAACCCAGCGCAATCCACCAGAACCGCGCGGTCCGAAGCGCACGCGGCAAGGTCCAGTCGGTCGCAGCCCACACCGGATCGACGATGTTCGACACGGGCCGCACGGATGCCGCATGCGCCGCCGCCTCGCCGTCCGGCACGAGCCCGAGATCTTCGGGACGCTTGCGCAAGAGCAGGTTGATCGGCGCAAGCACGATCAGGATTAAAAGCCCCATCGCGGTGCAGGCGGCGCGCCAGCCGGTCCCTTCGATCATCAGTTGCACCCAGGGCAGGAGCGTCACCGAGCCGATGCCGACGCCGGCAAAGGCAATGCCGATCGCGAGCCCGCGGCGGCGGATGAACCAGTTCGGAAGGAACAGCGATTGCCCGGAATAGCCGAGACAGACGCTGCCCACGCCGACCATCACGCCGATGGTCAAATAGAGATGCCAGGGCTGCGAGGTGAGCGGCGCAAGCAGCAACCCGCCGCCCATCAGCGCGACGCCGAGCTCCATGACGGCGCGCGGGCCGGCGCGGTCCATCAGCCGGCCGATCAACGGGCTCGCGATGCCCGAGGCGACGAAGCCGAACGAAAACGCGCCCGCCGTCACGCCATGCTCCCAACCGAATTCGGAGAGGATCGGCGGATAGAACAGCGAGAAGGCGGTGCGCGCGTTGACGCCGACCGCCATGGTGATGAACGTCACCACGACGATCGCCCAGCCGTAGAAGAAGGGCAGGCGCTTTGACAGCGCTGCAATCATGGCCGCCGCGTCCAGTGCTCCGCGTTGACGGCGCCAACCGGGGCCTCGCCCTTGATGATCGCGGCCACCTGCCGCACGGTTTCGGACGCCTGATGTTCGATCGCCTGCGGCGTCAGCCCGCCGATATGCGGCGTTGCGATCACGTTGGAAAGTCCTGCGAGTTCCGGCGTCGGCATCTGGTCCGGGGCACGGCCGACATCGAGAGCGGCGCCGGCGATCCGGGCCTCGCGCAGCGCCGCCGACAGCGCGGCCTCATCGACCAGGTTGCCGCGCGACAGGTTGATGAAGAAGGCGTGCGACTGCATGCGCGCCAGCGCGGCGGCATCGATCAGATTTTCGGTCTGCTCATTGGCAATCGCAAGGCACACGACATAGTCGGCCTGCAGCAAGAGATCGTCGAGCTGCACATGCCGGATGTCGGGGTCATCAGGGGTCGCATGGGGATCGGCGACCATGACCTCCATGCCGAGCGCTTTCGCAAGGACGGCAAGATGCCGGCCGATGCTGCCATAGCCGATGATGCCGATCCGGCTGCCCGCAAGCTGCCGCCCCATGAACACCTCCGGCTTGCGGCTGGCCTGATAGTCCGCGGTCGCCCGCGACACGCCGCGCGACAGATCGACCATGAAGCCGATTGCGAGCTCGGCGACCGCCGGAACGAAGCCGGGCGAGGCGCGTGTCACCAGCACACCGGCGGCGGAGGCGGCTGCGACATCGATGTTGCGGATGTCGACCGCGCAGCGCACGAAGGCGCGCAGCTTTGGAAGCTTCGGGAAGATCCCGCCCCTGCCCTCGGTCATGCGATCGGCGACGATGATGTCGACGTCGCGTGCGGCCGCAACCAGGCCATTGGCGTCGAGCGGCACCTCGCCCCCATGCAGCGTGACCTCAGCCAGCGCCTGCAGGCCATGCAGGCTGCGCTCGCCGTAATATTGGCGCCGGAATTCGGGCGGGTGAGTCAAAAGGACTTTCACGACAACCTCATCAATAACCGAAGGCGCGCGGCAAAGCGGTCGAGAGCATCGGCACGAAGGCGATCACCAGAAGACACAGGAACAACAAGCCGAGATAGCCGAGGATCGGCTTCACCGTCTGCTCGATCGGCACATTGCCGATCAGGCAGGCGCCATAGAGCCCGAGTCCTAGCGGTGGCGCAAACAGTCCGATCCCCATGGCGATGACCAGCACGACGCCAAAATGCAGAGGATCGACGCCGAGCTTGACCGCGACCGGCAGCAGCAGCGGTCCGAAAATGATCAGCGCCGCCGCGCCCTCCAGCACCGAGCCCATCACGATCAGCACCGCGATCGAGAGCAGCAGGAACAGCCACACGCCGCCGGTCGTCGACAGCGACAGCATGAACTCGCCGACCATATGCGGCACCTGCTGCAGCGTCAGGATGAAGGCAAGGGATTGTGCTGCGGCGACGATGAACAGCACGAGACCCGAGCGCGTCGCCGCCTGCACGAAACTGGCGGCGGCCGCCTTCGGCCCGAGTTCCCTGAACATCACGCTGCCGACCACGATGGCATAGGCGGCGGCGAAGGCCGAGATCTCGGTCGCCGTGGCAAAGCCGCTCTTGAAGCCGAAGAAGATCATGAAGATCAGTCCGAACGCGGCGATCGCGCCGCTCCAAAGCCCTGAGATCGGTGTCCGCGGCGCGACCACATCGTCCGCCGCCGGTCGCTTGCCCGATGCGATCGAGACTGCGATCAGGGCGAGCGCCATCAGCGCTGCCGGCAACAGGCCGGCCACGAACAGGCCGCCGATCGAGAGGTTGGCGACGAAGCCCAAAATGATCAGGTTGATGCAGGGCGGAATGGTTTCCGCCATCACGGCGGAGGCGGCGAGCAGCGCCACCGCGCTGCCCGGGTTCTGCCGGCTGCGCCGCGCCGCCGGGATCAGCACCGAGCCGACCGCCGCGACGTCGGCCATTTTCGAGCCGGAGATGCCGGAGAACAGCACCATCGACGTGACCATGACGACATTGAGCCCGCCGCGCATGTGCCCGACACCCCGCTGCAGCAGTTCGATCAGGCGGACCGACATGCCGTTGGCTTCCATCAGATAGCCGACCAGGATGAAGAACGGGATCGCCAGCAGCACGAAATTGTCGATGCCGCGCGCCATCTGCTGGGCGAAGATGACGCCGGGCAGCGTGCCCTCGACCCAGATGAAGACCAATGCGGCCAGCGCCAGCGCGAATCCGATCGGCAGGCCGCCGAACAGCGTAACAAAGAAACCGATCAGCATCAGCACGCCCGACGACGGCACCGAATCCGGCGCCAAGAAATCCCAGGCCAGATAGAGGCCCACGATGACAGCGGCGACAATTACTCCGGAGGTCATGTCGCGCAGCGAGCGGGCACGGAACAGGTCGAGCGCGAACACCGTCATGAACAAGGCGCCGACGCCCATCGGATAGAACGTCAGCTCCAGCGGCAGCCCTGAGCCCGTGGTCTGGCCCGCTGTCAGCCCGCCCAGCTTGATGGCGTTGAACGCGACGGTGCCCGCGATCACGACCATGAGCAGCGCGGCCGTAGCGTCAACCACGGCGCGCGCGGCCGGCGGCAGCCTGTCGACGAAGAAGCGGACGCCCGGATTGTCGCCGCGGGCGAGCGCACTCGCCGCGCCAAAGAAACTCGAGCCGACCATCAGCCCGCGCGCGACATCGTCGGCCCATTCGACCGGGGCATTGAACCAGTAGCGCAGGGCGACCGAGACGCAGACCACCAGCAGGTCGGCGGCCAGCATGATCGCCGCGATCGTGTCGCTGAGCGCGAGCAGCGCAGCCAGCAGCCGGGGGCGGCCGGCGGTCGCCGTCGCTTGTATGGCGCCTGACGTCATCGGTTGCTCAGGCCTGGGTGGCGCGGATCGCGTCGACCACCGGCTTTGCTTCCGGGTGCGCCTTGATGAAATTGTCGGTCTGCGGCGCGACGCGCTTGCGGAACGGCTCCTTGTCGCATGCGATCACGCTCACACCCTTGTCTTTGAGCGCGGCCAGCGCCTCGGTCTCGACCGCAAGCCCATGGGTACGGGTGTCGCCGGCTGCTTTTTGCGCGGCGTCCAAAAAACCTTCGCGCAGCTTCGCATCCATCCGGTTGAAGGTCGCCTCGCTGAAATAGATCGCGAGCGGCGAGAAGATGTGCTGCGTCAGCGCGTAATTCTTCGAGGTCTCGTAAAACTTGCTGGCCAAGATGGTCGGCGGATCGTGCTCGAGCCCGTCGAGCACGCCGGCCTGCAGCGCGGTGTAGATCTCGCCGAAAGCGAGCGGCGTTGCGGCTGCGCCCATCAGCCGCAGGCATTCGGTGATGATCGGATTGGGCAAGGTCCTGATCTTCAGCCCCGCGAGATCCTCCGGGGATTCGACCTTCTTCTTCGCCAGCACGCTGCGCGAGCCGAAATTATAGGCCCAGGCAATGATGCGGATGCTGGCGCCCTTGAGCAGTGCCTCCTCGATGGGCTTCGCTGCGCCCGCGTCGAACGCCTTGGTCTGCTGCGGAAAACTATTGAAGAGATAGCCGAGGTCGAAGGTGCCGACCAGCGGCACCAGATTGGCCGAGATCGAGGAGCCCGACACCATCAGGTCGATGACCCCGAGCTTGACAGAATTGATGACGTCGATCTCCTGGCCGAGCTGGTTGTCGGGAAAAAAGGCGACGTCGACCTGCTCGCCAAGGCCGTTTGCCTTCAGATTCTTGACCAGATTGTCGTAGTAGACGCGGCCGTTGGCGAATTTGGAATCGTTGGGCAGCGAGGAGGAGCATTTCAGCTTCAAGGTCGCGGCCTCGGCGCGCCCAATGATCGCGGGCGAAAGCGCGAGCCATGTCGCGGCGGCCGCCGACGATTTGACCAGTGCACGACGGCTGACAGGCGGCATCTTCATGAGGCGCTCTCCCGGATTTTCTTGTTCGCCGCAATCGCCGTCGCGGCGTCTCGTTGCGCGGGACTGTAGGACCAAACGGAAGTTCCGTGCAAGGGCGGGCGCTGCACCGCATGCACAGGCGCTGACGACCGGCCGCGTATGAGGCTTGGACGCTGATCTGCGGGCCGCATCCTTCGAGACGTTTGCTCAGCCTATCACCGGGCCGCGCTGCGCGCGGGCCCGTCGGCAAGCGTCTCAGGACGAGCGCATAGAACCGCTTTATGACGCAGGAATGCCGACCCGCGACCTAACCTATCCCACGGGTTTCGCTCGCTATCGCTAGCGCAAAAACTCCGCCTGCGCGTCGCGGGGCGAGTAGTACATCGGGGCGTATCGGCGGTTACGGGGTGCGGGCACGGGCACAGCGGTGCGCGACGGCGCGGAGGGTTTTGGCCGTGTGGTCTGCTCGTCCTGCTCCGCCTTCACGATCGATCGGGCCAGCTGGTTCACGCCGGTCTTGATCTCGTCCGCGGACTTTACCGTATCCTCGCTCGCCTGTTGCTGGCCTTGTTGCTGGGCAAGGCGGAGTTCATTGACCGCCTGCGCGAGGCCCGCGATGTCGCGATCGACCTTGCGCAGCAGCGCGGCCAGTTCCGGAGAAACCGGCGCCGGGGCAGGCTTGTCGCCGTCCGGCGCGGTCCGGGACGGTGTCGCAGCCTGCGCGGATGTTGCGGCCTGCGCGGAAGCCGCGGCTTGCGCCGGCGTAGCGTCCGCCAACGTCTTTGCTGCGGCAAGCAAGCCCGGCTCGGCCGCCGGCTGCGGCTTCTCCTCCGCCGTCATCGAACTCAGGATGGCCCGGGGTGACCACTTCGCAACCGTCTGCTCTGCCGCATCAAGGTGAGACCACAGATAGGCGATCGCACCGATGAGGCTCGCCAACACGACCAAGCCAAAAAGGCCGCGGACAGCCAGCCTGACCAGCGCACTCTGATCGTCGGGACTCATACCATCGCCGACGGGCTCGTCGTCGCTTGCATCCTCGGATTGGGATTCGCCGCGCCGCGCGTCAGTCGGTTGCCGCGGCGCGTCACTCAGGCCGGCAAGCCGCTGGTCGATACGCGCGAGGACTTCGCGGGCGATCTCCTTGTAGTCGTAGGCTGGACGTTCGTTCTCGGGCGAATTCCTTGTTTCGCTGGACTGAAAGGCTTGCAGGTTCGGCGCGCGGTTCATTGGCGCTCCTTGTCCGGTACGTGGCCCCCCGGATAGGATGATTTGCGGTCTCCGCTAAATCGACCCAGCGCTTTGACCAAAGCAAGACACCGCGGTGAAAACTCCAAGGCCTCTGCTTCGCGAGATGACACTCAGTTTAGAATGGAACCGTGATTCCAGCGGAGCCGACGTGTCGCCTCACGCAAAATTCGAAAACCGATCGAGCCGAAACGCGTCGATCGCCTTGAGTTTCGGATCGAGCGCCATGTCGGCGAGCATCGCGCCGATCGCGGTGGCGAATTTCGCGCCATGGCCGGAACAGGGCGACGCCACGATGATGCGCGGATCGGCCGGCAGGCGATCGATGATGAACTCATTGCCGTCATCGACGATGACGTCGGCCTTCGCCGTGTTGGTATAGAGACAGATGTCGCGGTCGATGACCGCGCCAGCGGCGCCGGGAACGAGTTCGGCGAGCGTGGCGGACGGTATGTCCAGTTCGAGGTCGCTGGCCGGCGGCTCCCATTGGTCGGCGCCGACGACCGGCCCGTGATCGTGCTGCGCGGCCTTCACGCCGCGCCCCTCGAAGTCCGGAAAGCCGTAGACCATGCCGCGCGCGCCATCGAGGATGAAGATCGGAAATTCGCCATAAGCCGTGGTCTCGGGCCGCGCCGGCGCGAACCAGCCGACCGCCTGGCGCGTCACCATCAGATGAGGCCGCAAGCTCGGTACGAGATCCGCCACCCATGGCCCCGCCGACACGATCACCTGCGCCGCCATGATCTCTTCGCGTGTCGTGGTGATGCGGATGCCGGAAGGTGTCGGCGCGATCTGCGCGGTTTCTAAAATCACGCGGTCTTCGGCGCCGGCACGAAAGGCGCGCAACGCGCGTTCGGCCAGGAGAATGCCGCCCGAATCGTTCACGACGACGTCCCAGTCCTCGGGCAGGTTGAAGGCCGGAAACGCCGCATTGGCTTCGCGGCCATTGCGCGGCCCCATGATGCGGCTCTTGGCGGCCGCGGCCGCCGCGCGCGACTTCGCAACCAGCTCGCAGCCCGGCGGCCCCGCTTCGAGGATCGGACTTGGCATCAGAACGGTTTGTCCGCTCGCGGATTCCAGCGCGCGCCAGCCGGCAAAGGCGCGGTCGCTGAGCGCCGTATAGGCTTCGCTCTCGAAATTGAAGCGGCGGAAGATCCGGCAGGAGCCGTGCGACGAACCGCGCGCCGCGCCGATCGCGAGCGGGTCGAAGCCGAGCACGTCGGCGCCGCGGCGCGCAAGCTCATGAAGCGCGGCGCTGCCCATCAGGCCAAGACCGATGATTGCGATGTCACAGGTTTTCATTGCGGGCTCACATGTCGAGATATGCTCGTCATGTCGGCGCTTGCCCGCCTTCGCTCAGGAGCTTCGGCGCGCCTCGCTTCAGTGCCGGGTCGAGGCCGAAGGCGAAGACCGGTCGCGGGCATCCACGTCTTTCTTTTCCGTGCCTTCCAAAGGCGTGGATGGCCGGGACAAGCCCGGCCATGACGACGGTTTGATTTGCTGGCAGCGCTCACACCGCCGCCGAGAGCTGCATCTGCGCCGCCGTCGCCTCGGTGATGAGCTTGCCTAGTTCGGCGAAATGGCGCTTGCGCGGCGACGACTTGCGCCAGGCAAGCCCGATGGTGCGGCGCGGCTGCGGATCAACGAAGCGCATCAATTTGATGTCGCCGCGGCGGACCTCGAGATCGACCGCAAGCTCCGGCAGCAGCGTCAGCCCAAGGCCGTTGGCGACCATCTGCACGATGGTCGAGAGATTCGAGGCGCCGAACGTATCGATGTTGTCGACGCGGCGCAGCTCGCAGAACGCCAGCGCCTGATCCCTGAGGCAGTGCCCCTCCTCCAGCAGCAACAGCCGGTCCTGCTGCAACAGCTCGGGCGTGGCGCGGACACGGTTGATGATCCGGCGTGATTTCGGCATCGCCAGCAGGAAGCGGTCGGTGAACAGTTTTGTGGTCTCGACCTCCCCATGTTCCACCGGCAGCGCCAGCAGCAGCAGATCGAGATGGCCGTCGACCAGTTCGTCGATCAGGTGCTGGGTCTGGGTCTCGCGCAGATGCAGTTCGAGATCGGGATAGGTGTCGCGCACGACAGGCAACAACGCCGGCAGCACGTAAGGCGCGATCGAGGGGATCACGCCGAGATGCAGCGGTCCCGCCACGCCGCCGCCGCGGCGGGCGTAGTCGACGATGTCGCGCAGTTCGGCGAGCACCTTTGAGGCGCGGCCGGCGACCTCGCGACCGGCCTCGGTGAGCATCGCGCCATTGCGCGAGCGCTCAAACAGCTGCACGCCGAGGAACTTTTCCAGCTCCTGAATCTGCATCGACAGCGCCGGCTGGGTCACGGTGCACTGTTCCGCGGCCTTGCCGAAATGTGACGTGCGCGCGACCGCGTCGAAATATCTGAGTTGTTTGAAGGAGATCATTGATCAGATTTTCTTATCGTATTGCCAGATTAATACGATTGGACCTGATCTGCAACAAGACTCTAGGCTGCATTGCGTCAATAATTTCGGCGACGTCCACCGGGCCAAATCCCCCCGTCCACTGTAGGCCCGGTGGTTGTCGGCGGCGCGCAGGCGCCGCCGATTTTTTTGGTCAAGCGACAGCGGCGCCCTGCGCGGCATCGCGCGAACTGGCTCCAGCCGCCTTGAACGCATAAACGTCCATCCGCAGGATCGCAAAGGTTGCGCTGGCATGCAGGCGTTCGGCGACGCGTCGGTGCCGGCCGCGCCCAGCGCGCCAAACAGCGGCAGGAAATGCTCCTCGCTCGGATGGTTCTTGCGCGCGAACGGCGCAAGCTCGCGATAATTCAAGAGATCGTCAGTGCGCCCCGACGTCAGCGCGTCGTGGCACCAATCAGCGAAGCCCGTCACCCACGCCGGAGCCGGATCGTCCAGCCCGTGACCGCGGAATTCCGACAGGTCATGCGTCATGCTGCCGCTGCCGATGATCAGCACGCCGTCATCCTGCAGCGCCTGCAACGCGCGCCCGACGCGCAGATGGTGTGCCGCGCCGAGATGCGGCTGCACCGAGAGCTGCAGGACGGGGATGTCGGCGTCCGGATACATCAGCAGCAGCGGCACCCAGGCGCCGTGGTCGAGCCCGCGGCGCGTATCGATGTCGCAGTCCATACCGGACGCCCGCAACAGCGCGGCGACGCGTCCGGCAAGCTCAGCCGCCCCGGGCGCCGGATAGCGCATCGCGTAGAGCGGCCGTGGAAAGCCGTGGAAGTCGTGAATGGTCTCGTTGACCGCGACCGCATTGACGGCCGGCCCTTCGGTTTCCCAATGCGCCGAGATCACCAGGATGGCCTTGGGCCGCGGCAGCTGCGTTCCGAGGCCCGCCAAAAATGTCCGCGCCGGTGTCTCGGTCAGGGGCAGTGTCGGCGCACCATGCGAGAGAAACAGGCTTGGCAGGGTCATGTGGTGGCTCCGTGCTGCTGCGCGATGAGACCGGCTTCGAACAGTCGTGCTCGCTCTTGTTTACCCTCCTCTGGAGGGGGAGGGTCGATCGCGAATGCAATGAGCGATCGGGGTGGGGTGACAGTCTCTCGATCTCGAACGGCGCCCGAGTTGGAACATCACCCCACCCCGTCACTCATCTCGCTTCGCTCGATTGCGTGCCGACCCTCCCCTCCAGGGGAGGGTCGCAGACCGCCGCTGCTGCTCAGGCTGAGCGGGCGGGGCTCAGATTGCCTGGCGCGGCGCTCACGCCCGGCACGCGCAGCGCATAGGCGCCGTCGCCGAGCAGCGCCTGCACCAGTAGCGCCACGATCCAGAACGCCGGATATTCCCAGCCGCCATGCGGGTTGGAGAAGAAAAAGCCGGCCGCGCCATGCACGGTGAAGATGGCGCCGAGCAGGATCGGGGTTGCCAGCAGCGCCACCCAGCGCGTCCAGATCCCGAGAATCAGCGCGATGCCAGCCAGCACCTCCGCAATCATGACGATATAGGCGAGCTCGGCCGGGACGCCGACGCTGCCGAAGAATTTTGCCGTGCCGGCCGGGGTGAAGACGAAGATCTTCAAGGCGTCATGGGCGAGGAACAGGCCGCCCAGCGTGACGCGGAGCAGGAGCGCAGCATAGGGCGCGGTTCTCGAATCGATCATCGTTGTTTCTCCTGAGAATAATTGGCGGGAGGTATGGCTTATTCTTTTTTGGAATATAATCAGCTATATTGGAATGACAGTTCAAACCTACGGTGTGAGATAACATG
>Ga0210408_10001278_pt1 | contig 26939 bp, 20 predicted proteins | sample IncBWH4MmetaG_FD_155471 | JGI IMG/M metagenome (GOLD analysis project Ga0210408, IMG submission 155471) | Forest soil microbial communities from Barre Woods Harvard Forest LTER site, Petersham, Massachusetts, United States - Inc-BW-H-4-M | ecosystem: Environmental > Terrestrial > Soil >...
GCCAGATGGCCGGCATCGGGGCGGTGCGATCATTCCAGCGCCTCCCCTGATGGTCGAAAGTCTGTTCACGCGCACGGACGGCATCCAGCAGCGTGCGCAGGGAGGCAGTGCGGGCGGCAGCGCGGGACTCTTTGCGCGCTCGACGCGCGCTGGCGTGGTGCAGGGCGCGCGCTACGCCGCTGCGGCCCTGATCGATCGCGCAGTAGAGGAGGGTCGGGCACTCCTTGCGCGCAGGCCACTCGTGGTGCTGACCGGAGGCGGGGCTGCCGTGGTGCGACCCCTGCTGAAAAGCCCATGCGTCGGAGTGCAGGACCTCGTCCTGCGGGGGCTTGCCGTTCTCGCACGGGGCGAAGCGCCGCCGCGGCGCTAAACCACCCCAAGAAATCACGCTTGACGTGATCGGCGACACATCGGCCGGTAACCAAGACACGTGATTTCTTGGGGAGCCCGGCTAGAATCCGCCCCGTGCGCCTCGCCTTCTTCGCGCTGCTCTTCATGAATCTCGCGTACTTCGCGTGGGCGCACTGGATCGATGCGCCGAGGCCATCGCCGGTGAACGAGTCGATCACGCACCTGCCGCGGCTCAAGTTGGCCGAAGAGGTGCCCCCCGCCGAGCGCCCGCAACCGCACACTGCGCAGAAGACCTCACTGAGCTCGACGACCGCTTGCGTGTCGGTGGGGCCATTCGTCGATCTCGCCAGCAGTGTACGCGCGGCGGAGCTTCTCAAGGCCAAGGGGTTCGAGCCGCGGCAACGCGCGGAGCAGAGCCAGGCGTCGGAAGGCTACTGGGTGTACGTCGCTGGCCTCAGTCAGTCCGAAGCCGACCGGGCGCTGGTCGCGCTCGAGCACAGCGGCATCACGGATGCCCGCGTCATGCCGGAAAACGGTGAGGCGGGGCGACGGCTCTCCTTCGGGCTGTACAGCGAGCGCTCCCGCGCCGAGCGACGCGCACAGGCCGTGGGACAGGCAGGACTCAAGGCCCAGATCGTGGAGCACAAGCTTCCAGCCACCCTTCACTGGGTCGACCTGACGCCACCGCCGGGCATCAACACAGTCCCCCTGCAGGACCTCTTCGCCGCAGGGATTAACTCGCGGATCGCCGTACAACCCTGTCCGCCTGCGGTACCGGCGGCTCCCGCGACGACAGCCGGCACCGCCACGGCGACTCCGCGCCCGATGGCGTCCCTGCCTGCGACCGCCCGTTAACCCGACGGGTTCTGCCGCTGGCCCTCCGAAACTGCCCTGACACTTCAGGCTAGGTACAATCTGCGCCCCCTGCGAAAACCAACCGTGGGGCGCCTGTCAGTGCCGGCTTAGCTCAGTGGTAGAGCAGCGGTTTTGTAAACCGTTGGTCGGGGGTTCAAATCCCTCAGCCGGCAATCAGATTTGCAAATAACATCAGCACCTTAGTCAGCTCATCCTGCGGCGTACGTAAACCGATACTCGTGGGATCGAGTCTCGCCGGGCAAATCCGTGTGGACCGAAGTGGCGATGTGCGGCGTACACACTTGAGCGCCATGCGTGGACCACGCATGATCTTCGCAAGACCACCAGGAGCGTCACGCTCCGGCGGCCGGGAGATCCGAACGCCATACTGCTGCTTGAGGCGAGCTTTCCTGTTGAATTCGAGGATGAGCTCGTTGATCACGACCGGTTCATCCCCGAGGTAGCCGAGATGACGGTGCTGGTGACTGGAAGCGCGGGCCACCTCGGGGAGGCCGTGGTGCGGTACTTGCGTGCTGAAGGCCGACCATCCCTGGGCCTCGACGTTAAGCCGTCCCCGTTCACCGACGAGGTCGGATCTATCCGGGACAAGCGATTCGTCGCGCGGTGCATGCGGCAAACGCGAGCGGTCGTCCATGCGGCCACGCTCCACAAGCCTCATGTCGCAACTCACTCCTGGCAGGACTTCATCGACGTTAACGTCACGGGAACGCTGGTTTTGCTCGAGGCGGCTGTGGACGCAGGCATCGATTGTTTTGTTTACATCAGCACCACCAGCACGTTCGGCTTGACGCTGACGCCGGCTGGTTCGGAGCCTGCCACGTGGGTAACGGAGGATCTCATCCCAAAGCCAAAGAATGTCTATGGGGTGAGCAAACTCATGGCCGAGAGCCTGTGCGAGTTGGTGCACAAGCAGCGAGGCCTGCCAGTAGTGGTGTTGCGCACCTCACGGTTCTTCCCGGAGGCCGATGATAATCGAATCATCCGTGAGCAGTACGAGACCGCCAACGGTCAAGCGAACGAGTTGTTATATCGCCGCGTGGACATCGAAGATGTCGTCAACGCAGTGGTCCTGGCAGTCGAGAAAGCCGCAGGCATCGGCTTTGCCCGCTACATCATCTCGGCGACCACTCCTCTCACGGCGGCTGATCTGATGATGCTGCGCAGGGATGCTCCGCAAGTGGTGCAAAGAATCTTTCCCGACTGCGAGGAGCTTTACGCCGCCCGCGGCTGGAAACTCTTTCCCCAAATCGATCGGGTCTACGTCAATGCGCTCGCGAGAAGGGCGCTGAGCTGGAACCCGAAGTACGATTTTGCGCATGTACTGGAATGCCTGCGCACGAATCGGGAAATTCGGAGCGTGCTGGCGCGAGAGGTCGGAAGCAAGGGTTATCACGATGCGCATTTTCGCGATGGGCCGTATCCGGTTGACTAGCATCGCCCGCCAGACCACTCATGATGCAAATCCATTGGTCTGGTAGCCAGCCTCGTCCGGCTTACGTCGAGGCCATCGAGTTCTAAGTCAACCGGCCCGCCTTGGCTGCGTGTGGCTTTTCTCCGAGCAGCTCGGTGAGCGCGCAGGCAACCGTGGCAGTCGCGCCGCGCAAGTCATCCAGCCGCAGGCACTCGTCTGCCGCGTGACCATGTGCCTCGGCGAGCGTGCGTGGTCCGGCGCCGTAGAGCACGGTAGGGATGCCGGCGGCAGCGTAGTGGCGGGCGTCGGTGTAAAGCGGTACGCCGTGTTCCGCAATGGGTACGCCAAAGAAGCTCTCCCCATGGCGGCGCAGTGACTCTGTCAGTCGCTCGGTGCCGGAGACGGGGACCAGCGGCAGTGCCAGGAGAATCCTGCGGATCTCCACGCGAATGCCGCTGCAGTCAGCTGCCGCGCGTTCGACGAGGGTGTGCAGCTCTGTTTCGGCCTGGGCGGGGTTCTCCTCCGGGATGATGCGCCGATCGATGCGAAAGCTGACGCGATCGGGTACCACGTTGGTATTGATGCCACCTTCGATCAGGCCGACGTTGAGCGTCGGGTGCGTGATGCCGGGGACGGCAGATCGGCGTTGGCGCAATGCCGCACGCGAGTCGTAGATTCTGGTCAGGATCGTGGTCGCGGCTGCCAGCGCATCGACGCCCGACTCCGGCATGGCGGCGTGTCCCTGGCGGCCGCGCACCGTGACCTCAAGGTGCAGGCAGCCGTTGTGCGCCGTGGTCACCGCGTAAGAGAAGCCTGCACAGATGGCGTAGTCGGGGCGGGACAGGCGCTCTGCCAGCAGCCAGCGGGGTCCGATGTCGCCTCCAGCCTCTTCGTCATAGGTGAAATGCAACTCGACGCTGCCGCGGAGGGCAAGGCCCTCTCTGGCGAGCGCCTGCAGCGCCCGTAACGCGTAGGCGTAAGTTGCGAAATCGGACTTGCTCACGGCCGCGCCGCGACCGTACATGGTCCGACCATGCGTCGGGTCACTGACGATCTGCGCACCATACGGCTCCCGTGTCCAACCCAGACCCGGAGGTACCACGTCGCCATGGGCGTTGAGCGCGATGCACGGTCCGCCCTCGCCAAAGCGCTGGCGCACGATGAGATTGACGGCCGAAACCATGCCCGCTGCCCGGACCAGAGCAGCCGGCACCGGATGAGCTTCGACAGTGAATCCCAACTCCTGCAGCAGGCCACGGGCTCGCTCTGCGTGCGCCCCGCAGTCGCCGGGCGGATTGTCCGTGGGGACCCGGACCAGCGCGGCGAGAAAATCGCATTCGGAGGCGAAGCTGTCAGCCACGATCGCGCCCACCGCCGTCTCGAGCGGCGACGTTCCGGTCAGAGGTTTGTGTTGAGTCATCGCAATGCGCTCAGGGTGGCAGCGGAAGGTTGACCAGGAAGTCTCTGAAGGCATGAGCGGCGAGCTCGGCGTCCCCGGCACTCAGGGTTTCCGCGGGGTGGTGGCTGATCCCGCCATTGCCGCAGCGCACGAACAGCATGCCCATTTCGGTGATTTGCGCCATCACCATCGCGTCGTGGCCGGCTCCGCTCGGCAGGCGCCGCGCCTCGACGGCGTCGGTGACACGGCCGATGCTCTCGGCCCAGCGCTGCTGCATGCCGGGCGAACACCGTACGCCGGCGACATCCAGGATCTTGCGCCAGTCGATCGCGACCTGCCGGCGCGCGGCAATGCCTTCAGAGTCGGCGAGCACACTCGCGTACGCCGCGTCGCGCACCTCATCGCGGTCGGCGCGGATGTCCACACTCAGTTCGCAGCGACCGGGGATCACGTTCGCCGCACCCCCAGGAATCTGCAACTGTCCGACCGTGCCCACCAGTCCCGGCGTGCCGCTGCAGCGCTTCTCGATGGCCAATACAACTTCGGCGGCCGCAGCAGCAGCGTCGCGACGCAATGGCATCGGAACGGTTCCCGCGTGGCCCGCCAGGCCGGTAATGGAGACGAGGCTGCGTATGCTGCCGGCGATCGAGGTCACCACGCCGAGTGGCGCCGCCGCGTTCAGCAGCACCGGACCCTGCTCGATGTGTACCTCCACAAAACCCAGAAGTTTCCGTGGGTCGAGTGCCGCTGCGGGAATGGTCGCCGGATCGAGCCCCGCCGCCACCATGGCCTGCCGCATCGTCATCCCGTCGGCGTCGCGACACTCGAGTACTGCCGGATCGAACCGGCCCGCGAGCGTGCGGCTGCCGAGGAACGTCGACTTGAAGCGCACCCCTTCTTCCTCGGCAAAACCAACAATCGTCAACGTGTATGGCAGTCGCACTCCGGCCCTGCGCAGCTGCGCAACCACCGCTATGGGCAGCAGTATCCCCAAGCGCCCGTCAAACCTACCGGCGTCGATGACCGTGTCGTAGTGCGAGCCCGTCACCAGCGTGCGCTCGCTCGCGGTGGCGTCGCGCCAGCGCCCGATGACGTTACCGACAGTGTCGACCTCGACCTCGAGCCCCGCCGCTAACATCCAGTCGGCGAGTTGCGCGGCGGTCGCGCGATGTGCCGGCGTCAGATACGAGCACGCCAGGCCATCCGGCCGGTCGCTGAGGCGTGCCAGCTCGTCCGCCATGGCGATGATCGCGCTGCCGAGCGGTTCGTCCACCAGGTCGGCCAGACGAAATGCGGCAATCCGCCCGATTTCGCACAACGCCTGCCCGCGTTCGTGCTCGAGCGTGTTCGCAACTCGCCGCTCGAGCGCCGCAATGACCGCGGCGCGATCGTGGCCCCTGACGGCGAACACGAACGGAAAACCGAACTTCTTCGCATAGGCGGCGTTAAGGTGCGCGAGGCGCGAGAATTCCTCGGGCGTGCACGCGGTGAGGCCCGCGCCCTGTTGCTCCCGTGTCGATTCCGGCGTGAGCTCGCCTGCGAGCCGCTTCTTCGCGGCCAGCTCGGGATGCGCCCGAATGAGCGCCAGCTGTTCATCTGCGGCTGCCTGCTCGACGGCCGCGCACATTGCCCGGTGCAGCTCGAATCGCGAGCGAAGCGGGCGCAGCGCCGCGACGCGCTCGGCCACCCAGCTGGTACGCTCAAAGACGCCCGCCAACGCTGCCACGAATTGCGGTGCCGGGAGCGAGTTGAGGTCTTGGAGAGAAATCACGGCTGCAACTATTTCTTCGCGGTGCTCGCGGGCGATTGGGTGGCGATCCAGTGCCGGGCAATATCGATTCGCCGGCAGACCCAAACACCCTCGTGCTCGAGGGCGTAGTCGAGAAAGCGCTCGAGGCATGCAATACGGCCCGGCCGTCCGATAAGCCGGGCATGCAGTCCGACCGACAGCATCTTCGGCGCATCGAGTCCCGCGGGATCGCCCTCGCGATGCAGCGTGTCGAATGCATCGCGCAGATAGTCGAAGAACTGTGTGCCGGAATTGAACCCCTGCATCATCGCGAAGCGCATGTCGTTGCAGTCGAGCGTATACGGCACCACCAGGTGCGGTACCGTGCGTGTGGCGTCTATGCCGGCCACCTGGGTCCAGTAAGGGAGGTCGTCGGCGTAGGAGTCGGCGTCGTAGAGAAAGCCACCGTGCTCTACGAGCAGACGCCGGGTGTTCGGGCTGTCGCGTCCGGTATACCAGCCGAGCGGGGCGCTCCCGGTCAGTTCCGCCAGTACCGCGACCGCCTCCGCCAGGTGGGCACGCTCGGTGGCTTCATCGATGAGCTGGTAGCTGATCCAGCGCAGCCCGTGTCCGGCAATTTCGTGGCCCAGCGCGCGGTACGCCGCGAGCGCCTCCGGGTGACGCTTCAGCGCCACCGCGCTGGCGAACACGGTGAGTGGCAGCTTGCGCCGCTCGAACGCCCGTAGTACTCGCCACAGTCCGGCGCGCGATCCGTATTCGAACAGCGACTCCATGCTCATGTGACGCATCGGAAAAGCGGCCGCCCCGATGATCTCTGACAGGAACGTTTCCGAGTGCGTATCCCCGTCGAGCACGCAGTTCTCGCTGCCCTCTTCGTGATTCAAAACGAACTGCAGGGCAATACGCGCCTGTCCGGGCCAGCGCGCGTGCGGCGGCGAGCGGCCATAACCCACGAGATCGCGGGGATAACTTTTCTGCGATGGATTCATGGCGCGCGTCTGCCGTTGGAGAACACTGAGCGCAAATCGATGCACTTCTCGGAGACGTCCTCGAGCCTCAGATCGGCGCGGACCCGCTCGAGATGGCGCACCATGAGGCCAACTGCCCGCGACTGCCGTCGCTCGAGTGCACGGGCGAGTTCGCGATGCTCCTGCGGCGGACAGCAGGGTGCCCCGGGGACCTGGTACACGGCAATGATGAGTGACGACCGTGACACGAGGTCGCGCAGCATACCCGTCAGGACCTGATTGCCGCCAACCTCCGCAACGATGAGGTGAAACTCGCCGGAGTACTTGAGCGCGGCGCGGCGATCGCCCTGACGCCAGGCGGCATGCTCCCGTGTCACATGCTGACGAAGCCGGGTGCAATCCGCGCGCGTAGCGGACTTGATGAAGCCCGCGACCGTGCCCGCCTCCAGCACCTTGCGGGCGGTAAACACTTCATGCGCCTCGCGCACCGAGGGTTTGGCCACCACTGCGCCGCGATTGGGCATGAGCGTGACCACCCGCTCATGTGCCAGACGCTGGAGCACCTGACGAAGTCTCGTCCGCCCGAGACCGAAGATTTCGCACAGGCGTTCTTCAACCAGCCGGGTGTCCGGCGGCAGGCGGTGGTCGATGATTGCCATCCAGATCTGCTCGTAGACCGCGGCCACATCCGCGCCGTTCGCACTGCGCGCCTTGCGGTTTGCCGGCCCTGCGGGAGCAGTGCCGCGTCTTGCCGCTGTCGCCGGGAGACGCGCGGGACGCAGCGGTATCAGCGTGGAGCTCATACTGTCAGGCGCGGCGCGGCGGAGCCGGAGTACGTCGCGGCCGCGGTATGCACCTCGCGGCCGAGGACGTAAGTGCGAGAGACCGCCCGATCATCGCCCAACGTGATCAGCACCAGCAGCTTCTCAGTGAGCGTACGCGAGCGGGCCATGCGCCGCGCGATCAGCGCGCTGGCACGCAGGTCGAGAACGATGAAATCGGCCTCCATCCCGACCGCGAAGTGGCCGATGCGGTCGTCGATGCCGAGAGCACGGGCACCTCCGAGCGTGGCGAGATAAAACGCACGCAGGGGCGAGAGATGCTGGCGCGACAGCTGTGCGACCTTGTAAGCATCCCCGAGCGTCTGCAGCATGCTGAAGCTGGTGCCGCCTGCTACATCCGTCGCAACCGAGAATCGCATTCCGGCGGCATCGGCGGCGGTCACGTCGAAGAGACCGCTGCCGAGGCGCAGGTTGGAGGTAGGACAGAAAGCGGCCGATGCACCTGACCGCGCCATGCGGACGCGATCGTTTTGGTCAAGATGGATGCAGTGCGCGTAGATCGCACGCTCGCGCAGCAGGCCATAGCCGTCATACACGTCGAGGTAGCTGCGTGCTTGCGGAAACAGGCGCTTCACCCACGCCACTTCATCGAGGTTTTCGGCGACGTGCGTCTGGATGAGGGCATCCGGGTAGTCCCTGGCGAGTCGCCCGACGCTCGCCAGCTGCGCTTCCGACGAAGTGGGAGCGAAGCGCGGGGTGATCGCGTACAGCAGTCGCTCCCGACCATGCCACGCCTCGAGCAGCTCGCGTGAGTCACGCTCGCCGACCTCGGGGGTGTCGCGCAGATACTCCGGGCAGTTTCGATCCATCAGCGCTTTGCCTGCCGCCATGCGCAGGCGGCGCGCCGCGGCCGCCTGAAAAAAGGCCTGCACCGAGGTCGCATGCACGCTGCAGAACACCAGCGCCGTCGTCGTGCCGTTGCGCAGGAGTTCATCGAGGAAGAACTCGGCAACCTCGCGCGCGTGCACGGGGTCCGCGAATTCGCCCTCGGTGGGATAGGTGTAATCCTCCAGCCAGTCGAGCAGCTGCCGGCCGCCTGCGCCGATGATGTCGGTCTGCGGGTAATGGATGTGGGCATCGACGAAGCCGGGCATCAGGATGCTGTCGCCATGCTCGACCAGCCGTGCATCCTTCGGCAGCCCGGACAGCAGCGCGCTGGCCGGTCCGATCGAGGCGATCTGGCCATGCGCGGTGACCAGGAGCCCGTCGTCAAGAAACTCGAAGCTCCCGGGGTCATCGTGCGAACCGGGATCGGAACGGAAATGCAGTATCGCACCCCGATGCGCGCACAGGCTTTCCGCAGAGTCAGTGCGGTGCGCCACGTTCGATCCAGGCGAGCATTTCGGCCCGCTCCTCTTCGCTGATGCCGGTAACGTTGCCTACGGGCATGGCACGGGTCGCGAGCTGCTGACGGATCTGTTCGGTGCGCGCGAGGATGCGCTCGGGTGTATCGAGCAGAACGCCGTTCGGGGCCGCAGTGAAGCCCGCCAGGCTCGGGTGCGCGGAATGACAGCCCGCGCAGCGCAGGGCGACGATCGCCTCGATGCGCACGAAGCTCCCGGTGGAAGCCAACCCTGCATCTGTGGGGGGTGTGCCGCGCGGCGTGGGCATCAGCGCGAACGCGACTCCGGCTAGCGTGAGTACGCCCAGGGCTGCGGGGAGCAGTGAGGTGTGGCCGTTACGTTCATGGGCCTTGTGCCGCGCGACGAAGTAGACGCGCAGCAACACCCCGGCAGCGCAAATGACGATGAGCACCAGCCAGTTTTCGCGGGCACCGTACGTCATCGGATAGTGATGGCTGATCATCACGAACAACACCGGCAGCGTGAAGTAGGTGTTGTGCGTCGAACGCAGCTTCGCTGCGATGGCGCCCGTGGGGTCGGGCTCGCGGTTTTCCTGTTTGATGCGCACCAGCGCTCGTTGAGCAGGAATGATGACGAAGAACACGTTCGCCACCATGATCGTGCCGAGCATTGCGCCGAATTCCATGTAGGCACCTCGTCCGCTGAAGAGGTGGCACAGCACCCAGGCTGCTGCGCTGAGGAGCACGGCGAGCACCGCCCCGAGTGCACGGCTGTCGCGGCCGAGCGGCGAGCGACACAGGACGTCATAGACGATCCAGCCGCCAGCTATGAATGCCATACCAATGACGATGGCCACGGGTTTTGACAGCGCAGCTACCGATCGGTCGATCAGATACAACTCGGCCTGACCGTAATAGAGGAGTCCAAGCAGAAAAAGTCCGGAGAGTAAGGTGGTATATGCCTCCCAGTAGAACCAGTGGAGCGACGGCGGCAGCACCGCCGGCGCTACGCGGTACTTCTGCGCCTGGTAGAAACCCCCTCCGTGCACCGCCCAGAGTTCACCTGCCACCCCCCGTCCTGCGAGTGCCGGATCGGCCGGTGGCAGGAGGTGATTATCGAGCCAGATGAAATAGAAGGACGATCCGATCCAGGCGATGCCCGCTACCAGATGCAGCCAGCGACCGAGCAGACTCAGCCAGTCGAGGAAGTAGGCGGTCACGGGGCAGGGGACGTGCAGGCCGCACAGCCGCCGGGCGGACAGATTTCGGCAGGGTCTGGCGGCGTCGAGCAGGCGGGGAGCGCCCGGGAGCTCGCACCGGGTGAAAGCTCGGGGCTGCGCAGCAATTGGGCCGCGACGCCGACGGCAATTGCCGCAGGCCACTTGCTATCGATACCCTCCACCCCGATGGGACAAACCAGCCGGCCGATCGCCTCCGGGGTGAGGCCATCGCGGGCGAGCCGCGAGCGGAAGCGCGCCCCTTTGCTCCTCGAGCCGATCAGGCCCAGCCAGGCGAAATCGCCGCGCTCGAGGATTGCCCGACAGAGCGCGTAGTCCAGCGCGTGGTCATGGGTCATTACCAGGAAGCGCGCGGCGGCGGGCGCGAGCGGCACCGTGTTCACCGGCGCCTGCCGGCACAGCGGATGGACGTTGTCAGCTAGTCCCTCGGGCAGCAGCTCGGGGCGCGAGTCAATCCAGGTCACCTCGAACGGCAACTCGGCGAGGACACGGATCAACGCCTGTCCCACATGGCCAGCACCGTAGAGCCAGAGCACCGCATGCCCGGCCGCGACGGTCTCGATGAGGATCGTTGTCTCGCCGTCCGCGGCGAGTAGCAGGGGCGGGTGGCCCCTGGCTGATACCGCTTCCAGCCGTCGGCGCACGATACCCTGGCCCGAGAGCTCGCTGATGATCGCGGCGCACCCGCCGGCCGCGGCCAGCGTTGCCGCGCGCCGTAGCAGTGGCAGATCAAGCGGCGTGAATCGTTCCAGCCACAGCTGCACCACGCCGCCGCAACATTGCCCCAACTCCCGACCCAACACGAGCCGGCGTAGCGCGACCGAACTCGTCTGCGTTGTGGAGAGCAGCAGCGATTGCGCGGCCTGCATTGCCTGCCACTCGAGGTTGCCGCCGCCGATCGTGCCGTGGATGCCGGCACGCGAAACCAGCATACAGGCGCCGGGCTCGCGCGGACTCGAACCGCGCACTCCGGCGACGAGCACTCGCACGACCGCCGGCTCACGCCTCTCGAGCAGGCGGCAGACGGCCAGCGGCCAGCTGCCGCGCAGCGCCCCGAGCCATCGGCCGTGCGTCGCCCTGTCTGGCGCATCGCTCCTCGGCAGCATCGTCATGCTTGCCCCCTCACGCTGTCGATGGCGCGCAGCACCGCCTCGGGCGTCGCCGGCGCGGTGAGTTGCGGCAGCGCAGCCGCGGGTCCGCAGGCCGCGCAGGCGTCGCGAATGGCATGAAACACCGAGATCGCCAGCATCAACGGTGGCTCGCCGACGGCTTTCGAGCGGTGAATCGTGTCCTCGCGGTTTGGGGAGCGTTCCAGCAGGGCGATGCGGCTTTGTGCCGGCCAGTCGCGCGCCGTGGGAATCTTGTAGGTCGAGGGCGCATGAGTCTGCAGCTCTCCCTTCTCATCCCACCACAATTCCTCGCAGGTGAGCCAGCCGACCCCCTGGATGAAGCCGCCCTCGACCTGCCCGCGATCGATCGCCGGATTGAGCGACGCGCCGACGTCGTGCAGGATGTCAACCCGCAGCAGACGTGTCTCGCCGCTCAGCGTGTCGAGTGCGACCTCGGAGACCGCCGCGCCGTACGCAAAGTAGAAGAACGGCCGGCCGAGGAGCGTCGCCTTGTCCCAATGGATCTTCGGAGTCCGGTAGTAGCCGGTGGCGGAGAGCGAGATGCGCGCGGTATAGGCTTCGCGTACGAGTTGCGCAAAGGTCATGCTGCGCGTGCCGAGCTGCACGGATCCGTCGGCAAAGTGAACCTGCTCGGGGGCAACCCCATGGGCCTCACGGGCGTGCTCGACCAGGCGTTGCCGGATGGTGCGGGCGGCCGCCCGTGCCGCCATGCCGTTAAGGTCCGAACTCGATGAGGCCGCCGTAGCCGAGGAATTGGGCACTTTGCTGGTATCGGTCGTGGTGACGCGGACAGCCGCCAGCGGCACGCCGAGCTCGGCCGCCACCACCTGCGCCACCTTGATATGCAGACCCTGTCCCATCTCGGTGCCGCCGTGATTCAGCAACACGGTGCCGTCGGTGTAAACCTGCAGCAACGCGCCGGCCTGGTTGTAGTGCGTGGCAGTGAACGAGATGCCGAATTTCACCGGAGTCAGCGCCAGACCGCGCTTCACGAGCGCGTTGCGCTGGTTCCAGTCGGTAATGACTCTGCGGCGCTCGCGATAACCGCTCTGCCTCTCCAGGCGATCGACGATGTCGTGGATGAGGCTGTCCTCGATCGTCTGGCCGTAATGGCTCACGTTGCGCGGCGCGATGCCGTAGAAGTTTGCGCGCCGCACATCGAGTGGATCGCGGCGCAGCGAGCGTGCAATCTCATCGATGATGTTCTCGATGACCATCATTCCCTGCGGGCCACCGAAACCGCGGAAAGCGGTGTTGGATACGGTATGGGTCTTGCAGCGATGCGAGGTGATCTCGACATGTTCGAGGAAGTAGGCGTTATCGAGATGATAGACGGCACGATCATTTACCGGGCCGGACAGGTCCGCCGAATACCCGCAGCGCGAGGCGAGCATGATGGTCAGCGCCAGGATGCGCCCCTGCGAATCGAAGCCGACGTCGTAGTCCGCGAGGAAGTCGTGACGCTTGCCAGTCATGATCATGTCGGCGTCGCGATCGAGACGCAGTTTCACCGGCCGGCCGGCCTTCAGGGCGAGCACGGCCGCGGCCGCTGCCATCAGGCTCGGCTGGCTCTCCTTGCCGCCGAAACCGCCGCCCATACGCCGACACTGAACCGTGACGCTGTGTGCGCGCACACCGAGCGCATGGGCAACGATGTGTTGTACTTCGGTGGGATGCTGGGTCGAGCTGTGGACCAGCATCGCGCCATCCTCCTGTGGGATGGCGATCGCGATCTGGCCCTCCAGATAGAAGTGATCCTGGCCGCCGATGATCACGGTTCCCTGCCGACGATGGGGTGCGCCGGCCAGCACCGTGGCCGGTGTGCCGCGAACGAGCGTCCGGCTCGGGACAACATAACTCTGCGCCGCCAGTGCCGCGCGAATATCGAGCAGCGCCGGCAGCTCGTCGTAGCTGATACGTGCGCGTCGCGCCGCCCGGCGTGCGGTCGTGTAGGAATCGGCGGCTACTGCGAACAGCGGCTGACCGGCGTACTGCACGAGCTCGGCGGCAAGGATCGGGTCGTCGTGCACGACGCCGCCGTAGTTGTTCTCGCCGGGGATATCCGCGGGCAGCGCCACCGCCACTACCCCGGGGGTGGCGAGCACCGCACTCAGGTCGAGCTCGCGGATCCGGCCATGCGCGATGCGGCTCACCCCGAACGCGCCGTGCAGCGCGTTCGCCGGTAAGGGGATGTCGTCGCAGTACAGCGCCCGGCCGGTGACGTGCAGATGTGCGCTGTCGTGCGGATAAGACTCGCCGATCACCTCGCTGGTGGCGGTCTCGGCCTCCGGCACGGCGACCATCAGGCGAATTCCTGCTCGGCTGAAGGATCGGTCAGCCTTACGTGGTGTCCGGCTTGCGAATGTTGCAGGTAGAAGCGGCGCAACATGCTGCCCGCGGCCCTGAGGCGGTACTGGCGGCTGCCACGCAGGTCGGTGAGCGGCGTGAAGTCGGAGGCGAGCGCCGCGGTGGCCGCAGCGATCGTCGCTTCCGACCACGGCTGTCCGGTCAGCGCCCGCTCGGCAGCCGTCGCCCGCCCGGGAGTTGCGGCCATGCCACCGTAGGCAAGCCGTGCGCTCACGATCCGCCCCTCGGCCAGCTCCACTGCGAACGCGCTACAAACCGCCGAGATGTCCTGATCGATGCGCTTCGCGAGTTTGTAACTCGCGAACAGCCGTGCCGGCTTGGCTGGCGGGACGAGAACACCGACGATGAACTCGCCCGGCGCCAGATCCTTGCGCTGGTAGCCGAGATACAAGCACTCGAGCGGAATGCGACGCCGGTGCGCGCCCCGGCGCAGCTCGAGCTCGGCGCCCAGCGCGATCAGTGCCGGCATGGAGTCCCCGATCGGCGAGCCGTTGGCGATGTTTCCGCACAGCGTGCCGGAATTGCATACCGGCGGGGATGCGAAGCGTCCGGCCTGCTCGGCGAGTGCCGGATAGTCTTCGAGCAGCGCCGACCAGGCGGCGGTAAGTGTCACCGCGGCGCCAATCCACAGACCGGCGGCGTCGCGGCGGATCTCCCGCAGCTCCACCACGTTGCCCAGGTAGATGATCGGCGGCAGCTCGCGGAGCTGCTTTGTCACCCACAGGGCGACATCCGTACCGCCCGCCAGCAGCAGCGAATCCGGGGCCGCGGCCAGCGCCGCGGCCAGCTCATCAAGGCTGCGCGGGGCATGGAATCCCGGCAAACGCAGGGCGCTATCGGACCTGGTGCGCCGCAGTGCACGGAGTTGGTCGGCGCGGCCGGCGGATTGCGCGTCAGCGCGGCTCCAGCGCGGCGGTTCAGGATAACTCCCCATGCGGTCGCCGGCGTCGATGATCGGCCGGTAGCCGGTGCAGCGACACAGATTGCCAGACAGAGCCGTGAGCACCTCAGGCCGCGTCGGCGCGCTCCGTCGCAGATACAGCGCAAACAGCGACATCACGAATCCCGGTGTGCAGAAGCCGCATTGCGATGCATGGCAATCGATGAGCGCACGCTGCACGGGATGCAGCGTTCCATCGGCGGCTTGCAAGCTCTCCACGGTGATGAGTTCCGCGCCGTCGATGGTGGGCAGGAAGCGGATGCAGGAATTGATCGCACGATACTCGATCTGTTGCCCGTCTGCGGTCAGCTCACCGAGGACCACCGTGCACGCTCCGCAGTCGCCTTCGGCACACCCCTCCTTGGTGCCGGTGCGCCCGGCGCGGTTGCGCAGATACTCGAGCACGGTGCTAGTAGGCGGCACCCCCGAGACGCAGCGCAGCTCGCCATCGAGCATGAACCGCGTCGCCTGTGTGTCGGGGACGGCGTCTTTCACGACCACAGGCCTCGCGCTCGGGCAGGTATCAGCTGCCGCGATAAGTGGAATAGCTCCATGGCGATACCAACAGCGGAACGTGATAGTCCTGCTCGGGGCTTGCCAGCCCGAATGCAACGACTACCGCATCGATGAAGGGTGGCTCCGGCAATTGTGCCCCGCGTGAACGGAAGTACTCGGCGGCGTGGAACGTCAGCTGGTAGCGACCGGCGCGCAGCGCGTCGCCTTCCAGCAGGGGAGGAGCACAGCGACCCTGCGCGTTGGTTCGCCGCTGTGCCAACAGCCGCGGCGGACTTACCCCGGTGTCGTGGAGCTCGACGCGCAGCCCTGCTGCGGGGATACCCGCAGCGACGTCCAGCACATGAGTCGTCAACTTTCCCATGCGAGCGAGGGTTCGTATGAGAATGCGTTCCTGCGCAGCAGCATACGCGCCAACGGAACTGCACACAATTGCGGGATGGATTGTGCACCAACCCGAGTCACCCGCAGCGCAGCTCAGACACGCGCCGCGCCCTTCGTGCTTATCGAGGGGCCTCGTGCTAGCTTAGACTGCCATGACTTCGATGGAGGCTTTCATCGGGAGAATTCCCAAGGCTGAACTCCATCTGCACATCGAAGGTACGCTCGAGCCGGAGATGGTGTTCGAGCTGGCCCGCAAGAACCGGGTGTCGCTGCCGCATTCCTCGGTCGAGGCGCTGCGCCGGGCGTACTGCTTCACCAACCTGCAGTCCTTCCTCGATGTCTATTACCAGGGCGCCAACGTACTGCGCGATGCGGATGACTTCCATGCACTGACCTCGGCCTATCTGCGCCGGGCGCACGCGGATGGCGTCGTGCACGCCGAGATCTTTTTCGACCCGCAGACTCATACCGCGCGTGGTGTGCCGTTCGAAGCCATCATCGGCGGTATTCACAGCGCGCTCACCGAGGGGACGCAAGAGCTCGGCATCACTCACCGTCTCATCCTGTGTTTTCTGCGCCACCTGAGCGCGGAAGACGCCATGAAGACGCTCGAGCAGGCGCTGCCGCACGCCGGCATGATCGCCGCCGTCGGCCTCGACTCTTCCGAGGCCGGCCATCCCCCGAGGAAGTTCGTGGCGGTATTTACACGCGCGCGCAGCGAAGGACTGCTCGCCGTGGCGCACGCCGGGGAGGAAGGGCCGCCGGAATATATCTCCGAAGCGCTCGATCTTCTAAAGGTGAAGCGGATCGATCATGGTGTGCGCAGCGAAGAGGATCCGGCGCTCCTCGAGCGCCTGGTGCGCGAGCGCATGCCACTGACAGTGTGCCCGCTGTCCAACGTCAGACTGCGGGTCTTCGATCGCATGGAAGATCACAATCTCAGGCGGCTGCTGCAGCGGGGACTCTGCGTGACCGTGAATTCGGACGATCCGGCGTATTTCGGCGGTTACCTCGCCGAGAACTATCTCGCGGCCTACCGCGCACTCAATCTCTCCCGGGCGGAGATCGTGCAACTCGCGAGCAACTCCGTCGAGGCTTCCTTTCTCCCCCAGCCCGAGAAGGAGGGCTGGCTGCGGAAGATCCGCCGGTTCGATTGAGATGCGACCTCCGCATCCCGCTAGGCGGAGCCAGACTCCCGCCGCGCACTGACCCCTCGAGGGGAATACCGCTCAGCGCTCAGTTGTCGGCGCGGTGTCGAAGAAACTCTCGCTGACCGGTTTATTCTCGAGGATCTCCTCAGGCGTCAGGCCGTGAAGCTCGTGCGGAAATACCAGCCAGCTGTTGGTCGAGCGCACATAGAAGTCGGGCTTGAGCGAGCTGTGGTTGCGTTCCGGCTTGTAGTACACCGTCGCGATGCGGATCTGCCCGGCAAGATTGCGCCGGCAGCGGCGGCGGAGCTCCGTCATGACCGCCTCGAGGCTGCGACCGGAATCGAACACATCATCGATGATCAGCAGCTGATCCTCGAACGAGAGGCGCGATATCAGGTAATTCACCGCGTGCACGCGCACCGTCTTCGCCTGCTGATCGATACCGGTGTAGGAGGAGGTGCGGATCGCGATGTGATCGGCGTGTATGCCGTGGTACTCGAGTGTCTCCTGGACTGCGATGCCGACGGGGGCGCCGCCGCGCCAGAGCGCAGCCAGAAAGGTCGGCCTGAAGCCGCTGCGCACGATGCGCATGGCGAGCTCGATGGAGTCGCGCAGCAGCGACTCGCTCGAAACGAAGATTTTCTCAATGGCCGGCGAGGGGCTTGGCGGGTTCATGGACGGATCTTTTTTGGTGCGAGCGTGCCAGGCGCATTTTGGCACATCGCGCGGAGTCGTAGCTCGGGCCGCGTCGCCGAGGCCTCGCGCCTGGAAGCTGCAGAGGGCTGCGGTGCGCTGGCGGAGCGCGGCGCTGCCGGGACCGGCGCGGTGCCGTGCCGGCGCACGGGCTCCGTTATACTCTCGGCCCACGCTCTACCTGCCTGCCGGCGGTTCGCTGAGAGGCGCATGCCGCGAAACATCGAGATCAAAGCCCACATCGGCAGCGTCGAAGCGCTGCTGCCCCAGGTGAGGCTCATCGCCGATCAGGGACCGTGGGAGATTCGCCAGGACGATACCTATTTCGCGTGCCGCGGCGGCAGGCTCAAACTGCGCACGGGCTTGGAGAATGCCGGCGAACTCATCTATTACCGACGTGATGATCAACGAGCGGCCAAGCAATCCTTTTACCTGCGCTCGCCGAGCCCGGATCCCGCGTCGCTGCGCGAGCTCCTCACTCAGGCCTTGGGTGAGATCGGTCGCGTCGAGAAGCTGCGCACGCTCTTTCTGCGCGGCAGAACGCGCATTCATCTCGATAAGGTCACCGGCCTCGGGGACTTCCTCGAGCTCGAGGTGGTACTCGCCGAGCACGAATCGCCTGCCCAGGGCATAGCCGAGGCGAACGCGCTGCTGATGCAGCTCGGCGTGGATTCATCCCAGCTCGTCGAAGGTTCGTACCTCGATCTCATGGCCACGGCCCGGGCGGCGTAGAGGGCATGGACCGCCTCTCGCGTCGGGAGCTGATGCGTATCGCAGCGGCGGCAGCGACCCTGCCATGGCTTGGCGCACGGGCGACGACGAGCGCACCCCTCCAGGCGGCGAGCCGACGGCATGCGCCGGAATTCGCAGTGACGGAGCAGGTTCCTGAGGCCTTCGTTTCCCTGCCGTTCGAGGCGCAGGAGCTCGGCGGACTCTTCGCCGAGCGCATGCGGACTAACGTGGAAGGGCGGTTGCTGCGCGTCGACACGGAGGCGTTTCTCGCGGGCTTTGTGCACCGTGACAGTGCGGGCAGCTTCGATGCGGCGTGGTTGGGAGAGCACGCCGGTAAGTTTCTCGATGCCGCCTGCAACGCACTGCGCTATCGCGAAAACGAGCGTTTGCGGCAGATCGTCGAGCGAGTGGCCCGGGCGCTCATCGCCAGCCAGGAGCCGGATGGTTATCTCGGCACCTATCCGGCCACGCGCCGTTGGACGGGCTGGGACGTCTGGGTGCACAAGTACAACCTGATCGGGCTACTCAGTTACTACCAGTTGACCGCGGAGCCGGCGGCGCTGCGCAGCTGTTGCGGCATGGGAGATCTCCTTGCGCGCACCTTCGGCGAGGCACCGGGACAGCGCGACATCATCGCAGCCGGAGAGCACATGGGCATGGCGGCGACCGCCGTGCTCGAGCCGATGTGCCGACTCTACCGATTCACGGGGCAGCCGCGGTATCGCGAATTCTGCGGGTACCTGGTGCGCTCGTACGACCACCCGCATGGCCCGCGCATCGTGACGACGCTGCTCGAGGGTGGCGGCGTTTACCGCGTCGCCAATGGCAAGGCGTACGAGATGCTCTCCAACTTCAACGGGCTCATCGATCTCTACCGCCTCACCGCTGACGAGACGCTGCTGTCTGCCGTGCTGCACGCATGGGAGGACATCGTCCGGCAGCAGTTGTATCGCACCGGCACGCTGAGTGCCGGAGAGCACTTCCAGCCCGTGGGGCAGTTGCTCACGCTGCAGTCATCGAACGTCGGCGAGATGTGCGTGACGGTGACCTGGCTGCAGCTCAATTGGCGGCTGTTGCGTTTGACCGGCGAGGGGCGCTTCGGTCAGGAAATCGAGCGCGCCGTCTACAACCACCTACTGGCGGCGCAAAACGCCGGAAACGGCGACATCTCCTACTACACGGCCTTTACCGGACCCAAGGAATTCACCGACGCGCTGCTGTGCTGCGTATCGAGCGGTCCACGGGGCATCTCGCTCATTCCGCAGCTGACCTGGGGTCTGCAGAAGAATGCGTTCTTCGTCAACCTGTACAGCCCGGGTCGCGCGCGCTGCGAATTCGATGGCGTGCCGGTCGAGGTGGTATGCGAGACCGCGTTTCCGGCGGACGGTCGTATTCGCATCACCATCAACGCCGAGGCTGCGACCCATTTCACTCTCCGGCTGCGAGTTCCAGAGTGGACTGGCGGCTTTCATGTCCGCTCTGGCGCGGGCACCCTCGTAGGGAAACCCGGCCAGCTGCTGGATGTTTCTCGCACCTGGTCGCGATCGAGCACGCTCGATATCCGCATGGAGGTGCCGACGCGTGTGGTGCCGGGCTCACCGAGCTATCCTGACTACCTCATGCTGCAGCGCGGCCCGCAGGTGCTGGCACTGGAGCAGGCGCTCAATCCGGACGTGCCTTGCCTGCATCGCGTCGCCGTCGCGGCGGGGCTGGTAGGTCCGCAGCCCGCGCCCCCGGCGGAAAGTAGCGGCCAACGGCATGTCTATGAAGTGGCCGGCATCGTTGGTGTACCGGCGGAGGAGGGTCGGCTGCGCTTTGAGCCGCGTGCCGTTCGGCTTGTGCCGTTTGCGGACCTTGCCAACGGCCGCGTGTGGATCGCCCGGGCGGATCGCCTGCGGCCCGACCCGCCCGCGGTCACCGCGTTCGCGCGCGCGAATCTTTCGGTCACTAACCTCGGACTCGAGCCGCTCGCGGAGGGACACCGGCGCACGGACATCGCCGAGTTCCTGACTGACGAGGATCCCGTCAGTTTCTGCACCGTCAATCCGCAGGATTTCGGGCTGGCGAACTATCTTGGCGCACCGCTCGGCAAGCGCGGCGACCCGGTGTGGTTCGCCCTCATGCTGAAGAACCCGGCGACCATTTCGCGAATCGTGTTCCGCCACGGCGCGGTGAGCGCCTCGGGCGGCTGGTTCGATACCACGGAAGGGATGCCGTACTTCGAGGTCTCGCGCGGCCCTATCCCGACCTCATCGAACGACGCGTTGCCCGAGAACAGCAAGGTGCGCTGGGAGCGGGCCGCCGTGCTCGAGGACTACCCGCGAACGGATGCCTCGACGCCACCGCCGCTCGCGGACGGACGACTGTTTGAGGTACGGCTGCGCCAGGCGCTCGAGGTGTACGGCGTGCGCATCGTCGGCCGGGCGGGCGGCGAGTATGCGAGCTGCGCCGAGCTCAGCGCCTACGGCTGATGGCCTGCGAAGAACGGCGCAAGCGCATCAAGCTCGGCGCGGCGATAAGCGTGACCCACGCGAACCTCGGTGCCGAATTCCAGGTAGGGATCGCTCGCGCGATCGTAGCTCGGCCAGCGCGGGAGCCCCGACCCGTTGGGATCGCCGCTCGCTGCGAATCGCGCCCAGGCTTGACGCAGGGTCGCCGACAGCTCGAGGTCCGTGGTGTCGGGCGGCGGGTGGGGGATGAAGCTCGGCTTATCGGGCGAGCCGAACACGAACGGCAGCACTTCCGAATGAGTCGCCGGCTGCGTGCGGCCGGCCACGCCACGGCTGAAGAGATAGAAGAAGGTCTTCGACTGATGAGTTGAGAGCCCGCGCGCAATGAGACGCGCGCTCTCGCCGAAGATCGCATCGCCGAGGATGGCCGCGGCTGCCGTGTTGGCCGCGGCATCCGTCTCGGCCGGGTTGAGCGCGAGCAGTTGCTCAGATGAACCGTCGAACTTGTCTTTGACCCAGGCCCGGTAGCTCGCCAAGGTTTGCTGTGGGGAGAACATCCGGCCTTCGTCGGCCGCGATACCGACGATGGCCGGGACGGCATTCACGGTGCCAGCGGCAAACTGGGCACGTGGCTGTGCCGGCACGACAAAGCCGTCCACGATCGGCGCGGGGAACCTGAGCGACATCAGGCTGCCGCTAGCACTCTGCGGAAAGAAGTCATCGTTGTGCGCCAGCAGTTCCGTGGCGCTCAGCCGGCGCAGCGCCGCGAGATCCGCTACGAGCGTAGCGCCGCTCCGTTCCGCCGCCGCAAGAGTCGCAAGTTGCGGGAGCGAGGGGCTGTGCAGAATCGCCTGGCTGAAGAGGCCCTTCGCGAGAGGGGAGGTCATGAGCACCGCGATCGACACCGCCCCCGCCGATTCACCGAACACGGTGACGCGCTGCGGGTCGCCGCCGAAGGCCGCGATATTGTCCTTCACCCACTCGAGCGCCGCGATCTGGTCGAGTAAGCCGTAGTTACCGGAGCTCTTGTGGGGAGATTCCGCCGACAGCGCCGGGTGCGCGAGGAAGCCGAAGATTCCGACACGGTAGTTGAGGCAGACGACCACGACTCCATTCGCGGCGAGCTTCGCTCCGTCGTAAAGCGGGTAGGCGCAGGAGCCACCGATGAAGCCGCCGCCGTAGAGGAACACCATCACCGGCCGGTGTGCGCCGGGGGCGTGCCCCAGCGTCCAGACACTGACCGTCAGGCAGTCTTCGCTGGTCTTCTGGCCGGTGGAAATGACGTACGGCCTCTGCATGCAGTCATCGCCAAAGTGGCTCGCATCCCGCACACCCTTCCATGCAACGGCAGGCTGCGGGGGACGCCAGCGCAGCGGACCGACCGGCGGTGCCGCGTACGGAATTCCCTTGAAACTCTCGATTTCCCCGCCGGTCCCCGCAACGGATCCGGCCCGCGTTACGACGACAGGCTTTGCGGTCGAGGCAGTTTCCTGCGCCTGGCTCGAGGGCGTCATGCAGGCGAGCAGGGCGAGCCAGACCGTGTGTCTCGCAGAATGGGGCAGCTTCATTGCGCGCTCCGGGTTGTTTCGAGTGGCGCCAGTGCGTTCATGATGAGGCGCTGGGTCGCCTCTTCATGGAGGGTGAGGCACGCTTCGACGTTCGACGCACCACTCACCGGTCGGGTAAACCCGCGCGCATCGACTTCGATGCGCAGCGCAGTCACCGGGCAGGTCGAAGGCTCGAGCAGCCAGGTGACCGGCACGACGTCGAAGAGGGTCGGCGTGATCTGACCCCAGCTGTTGAGGAGCCGCCACTGGTGATAGAGCAGCGCCAGCGCGTCCGAGGCCGGTGACCCGTAGGCGAACAAGCGGTCGCGCCGGACCTCGTCGAACTTGATCTGGGTGGAGTCGAGCGGAAACATGCGCACCGCCACCTTGGACTGAAGGAGCGCCACGAGGCCGCCGGGGGCGGAGGCGACGTTGTATTCGGCACTCGGCTCGGCAGTGGGGACCGCGCCCCCCTGGTTGTATCCCGCATGAATCGAGCCGCCCATCATCACGACCTGGCTGAATTCCTGTAGCGCGTGGGGGTCGCGCCGCGCCAGCTCTTCGATGTTACTGAGCGGCGCGAGCGCGATGAGGGTGATCTTCCCGGGGCGTTTGTGCGCCTGCGCGCGCATGAATTCGATGGCATCGGGGGCCGGGGAGGTGTCGACCGCACCCAACGCCCACTTCTTCTGGGTGAAGGGCACCTTGTTGGCGGTGGCCGGCCCCTGGGCGACGACGACGTCCTCCCGGCCGAGTGTCGTGAGGAGCCGGCGAACCAGAAGTGTCCGCGTGCGCGTATCTCCCCAGGCGGTGGTGACGCCGATCACCTCGAGACGCGGATCTTTCAGCGCGATGACGAGCGCAAACGCATCATCGATGTCATCGCCGACATCGGTGTCGATGATCACCGGCAGTGGGCTCACCGTGGCGGCGGGCGCGGCGGCCTCTGCGGGTAGCTGCGCAACCAGCGCCGAGAGCAGCGCTAGCGCGAGCCGGGTAATCCCACGCATCCAGGGCACCTTGTCGCGCGCGCTCAAGCCAGGTAGATGAAGCGCGCGATGCAGATCGCTGCGAGCACATAGATCAGCCAATCGCGCGGCCGCGCCTCACCGCGCACCAGTTTGAGGATCGCGTGGCTCGTGATGCCAAATGCCAGGCCGTTGGCGATCGAATAGGTGAGGGGAATGATGAGCACCGTGAGGAACGCCGGTATGGCCTCGGCGGGATCCGACCAGTCGATTTCCGCGAGCGCCCCCATCATGAGCGCTCCGACCAGGATCAGGGCCGGGGCAGTCGCAGCGGTGGGAATGGCCTGCACCAGAGGTGCGAAGAACAGCGTGGCGAGAAAGAGGATCCCGACGACGACGCTCGTGAGACCGGTACGGCCACCGACGGCGACACCGGCAGCGCTCTCAATATAGCTCGTGACGGGACTCGTGCCCACGACGGCGCCGAGCAGCATCGCCGTGGAGTCCGACAGCAGAATTCGATTCAGGCGCGGGATGCTTCCGTCGGCTGCGATGAGGCCGGCCCGCTTGGTGACGGCCACCAGCGTGCCGATGTTGTCGAACATGTCGACGAACAGGAACACGAACACGATCTCGATGAGCGAGAGCCCGATCCCGCCCTTGAAGTTCAGGGCCTGGCGCACGTCGAGCTTGAATGCCGCGGCTGACAGGTCGCTGAGACTGTAAGCGCCCGGTGAGAAGTGCGAGAGACCGGAGAGCCAGGCGATCGCGGCCGTCAACAGGATTCCGAGCAGGATCGCACCCCTGACACGCCGTGCCTGCAGCGCCGCGATCACGAGCAGCCCGAGCATCGCCAGCGCGGCGGTCGGCGCGGTGAGGCTGCCCAGCTTCACCATCGTCCCCGCCGTGGGAATGACGATTCCGGCGTCCGCCAGCCCGATGAAGGCGATGAAGAGGCCGATGCCTCCGGCGACCGCCGCGAACAGCGGCCTCGGCACGGCGCTGACGATCAGTTGCCGCACGCCCGCGAGCGTCAGAACGAGGAAGGCCACTCCGGAGACGAACACGCACCCGAGCGCCGTCTGCCAGGGCAGCCCCATGCCCTTGACCACCGTGTAGGTGAAGTAGGCGTTGAGGCCCATCCCCGGCGCGAGCGCCAGCGGATAGTTGGAGAGCAGCCCCATCAGAATGCTGCCGAGACCGGACGCCAGGCAGGTCGCAACCGCCACGGCCGCGATCGGCATGCCGGCAGCGCCGAGAATCGCCGGATTGACGACGACGATGTAGGCCATCGTCACGAAGGTCGTCAGTCCGGCGAGCACCTCGGTGCGTACGGTCGTGCCGTGGCCTCTGAGGTCAAAGAGGCGCTGCAGCATGCGCGGCTTGTCAGAATCTCATCATGAGCTGCCCGCCTACGATCCGCGGGTCGTTGATGAATCCAGTGAAGTTCTCGAAATTGATACCGCCGGTGTTGCGGATCTGATCGGTACAGTTGCGGCAGAACGCCGCGACCTCGTACTTATTGTTGGCCCACGTGTAGCCGATGCGGACGCCGAGCTGGAACAACGACGGACCGGTGAACTCCAGCTCCTTGTCGAGGAAGAAGTTCATCTCCGTGCGGTAGGACACGTCGCTGAAGAGGTACAGCTCTCCGCTCGGTCCAAGCGGCAGGCCGTAGCGCAATGAGAAGTCGCCCACCCATTTTGGCGCCTGCGGCAGCGGATTGCCGTTGATATACACCAAGCCCGGGCTGCCGCTGTTCGGGACGGGCGGGTTCAACGCCGTGCAGGCGGGAACGCCCCAGTTGAAGCAGCGGCCCACCGCGAGCGTCGGATCCTCGATGCGTGTGTAATTGTAGCTGCCGGCCAGGGTCAGCGTCAGGCGGTCCACCGGGGCAAGGTGCAATTCCAGCTCCGCGCCCTTGCCGATCGTGTCCTGGGCGTTGATCAGCTGGACGACGTTGGATCCGCCGCCAACCGCGGTGAGCTGCTGATGACTGACATCGTAGTAATAGATGTCGAAGGCGATCGAGGCGCGGTTGTCTGCCGACTGGGCCTTGATGCCGAGCTCGTAGGAGATGTTGTCCTCGGAGCGGGCCACCTGAATCCCGAGTGGCGGTGGACCGGAGGTGGGCTCACCGAAGCTCGGCGCGCGGAAGCCGGTGGCGACGCGAGCGTAGATATTGGTATTTGGCTTGAACTGATAGGTCGGGGCGAGATCCCAATTGAATTTGTTGGCGCTCCCCGAGTTGTGTTGCGGCACCTGCGACGGGGGCAGCAGCGTGCTCGAGGGCACGTCGAAGGTCTTGTGATCGAGCGTATAGCGCACGCCGCCGCGCAACTTGAACGCCGAGTTGAAGGCGTACTCCAGTGAGCCGAAGGCCGCCTCGGCGTCGTTCTTCTGCTCCGACCGGGTCGTGTCCGTCACCTGCAGGGTATTGTAGACGTAGTCGTTGCCGACGCTCGTGGTGTGCTCGTAGAAGAAGAACAGGCCCGCCTGTCCCTGCAGGGGACCGGACGAGTTCGACACCATGCGGAACTCCTGCGTCAACTGGTAGTTGGTGACGTCGCCACCGGTTTCGACGGCGAACGGGATGAAGCCGGGGCCTGAGGGAGCGACTGGGTTGACGAACACTCCCGGGCCGTAGCCGCCGTCGATGTCACCGATCGTCAGGTAGTGCCGGATGGACTCGTAGCCCGTGATCGACTGGTAGGTGAAGCTTGGAGTCGTCCAGTTCAGGTGCAGATTGGCGCCGATGCTGGTGTAAGACTGACCGTTGTAGCCATCGGTGAAGATCGTCGCCGGGTCGAAGCCGGGCACGAGGGCGTTGCTACCCTGCGACATGACATTGGCGCGGAACAGACGCGCCGAGCCGCCGAGCCAGCGGGTGTGGAGGTTCAGGAGGCCGTTGAAGGTATCGCTCGGCTTGAAGAGCAGTTGCAGGCGCACGGCCCAGTCGTCGTAACCCTCGAGGTGCTGATTGCCGGGCATGTTGTTGGGGGCGTAAACCCAGTTGTCGCGATGTTGTCCCTGCGTCGAGACGCGGAACGCCCAGGCGTCCCCGAGCGGCACGTTGACCACACCCTCGATATTGGAAGTGCCATAGGTGCCGTAAGAGACACTCCCGTAGCCGGAGAACTGATGCAGCTGCGGCTTCATGGATTCGATCTTCACGACGCCGGCCGGCGAGTTACGCCCGAACAGAGTCCCCTGCGGTCCGCGCAGCACCTCGATGTCCTGCTGGTCGAATATCGGGAAGCCCTTGAGGGCGGGATTCTCCTGGACGATGTCGTCGTAGTAGAGGCCGACCGGCTGCGAAGCGAAGGTGGTGAAATCGGTGTTGCCGTAGCCACGGATGTAGAAGCGCGGGAAGGTGCGGCCGTTGGACGATTCGATGTTGAGGCTCGGCACCGCAAAGGCGAGCTGCCGGATGTCCTGGCCGGCGGTTCCGAGCACGGCGAGCGACTCACCGGTAAGCACCGCGGTCGACACCGGCACCTCAATGAGTCTTTCCTCGCGGCGCTCGGCAGTCACGATCACTTCCTGCAAGGCTCCGGACTCGGCGGCCGGGGCGCCCGCGGGCTCTGCCGCACCGCTGATGCCGGGATTCAGCAACACGGCCGCCGTGGCCGAGGAGAGCAGTGCGAGCAGCGAACGATGCCCGCGACGCGGCCGCACCCAGCGACCGATGGCGCACTGCAGTATTGAGTGCGAGTCATTGATTTCCATCGCGACCTCCCCGTGTTTTGCGTACGCGCAACACTTATCCCCTGCGCGGGCTCGCGGTCTCATTGCCGCATGGCCCGCCGAGTCGTTGTTTCTGCGTAGTAAAACGTTACACTAGTGGCTGCCGGAAACGCTACACCATGTCCGCACTCGCTGTAAAGCGCCCTGGGGTCAATACGCAACAAGTCTCTTCGGCGCGT
>Ga0210408_10001279_pt1 | contig 26939 bp, 18 predicted proteins | sample IncBWH4MmetaG_FD_155471 | JGI IMG/M metagenome (GOLD analysis project Ga0210408, IMG submission 155471) | Forest soil microbial communities from Barre Woods Harvard Forest LTER site, Petersham, Massachusetts, United States - Inc-BW-H-4-M | ecosystem: Environmental > Terrestrial > Soil >...
GGCGTCGGTGGCGCCTGCCGACGGGTGCGAGCCGATGACGCTCTCGAGTTCCCCGGGACCTGTGCAGGTGCGGGGCGCCTGGCCCACTTGGCTCCAACTGGAAATACAGCAGGTGCAAATAGAAAGTGCGAGTAATAACGAGCCCCGCAGGCGATTCCTGACCACCATTCCGGTTCCTAGAAAGTATTTTGTCCAGTGGCGCTGATAATAACAGAGGAGAGTTTCTGCGATGGCGGGCTCGCCAGGCCCGAAATATTCGCTTTCCTCTGAATGCTATCATCGGCAATAGACAATGAGCACCCAATACGTGGGTACGTGGGAGCTTCCGGCGATCGGGGCGGTCACAGCTCCCATCGCCGTGTCGGTTCGGCCCGACGGATACATCGCTCGGGGGGGGTAGACCTGACCCAGGTGGGCTCGCTGACGCGCGAACCACTTGGTTCGGACCGCCTGCTGTGGCGTCGCACACCGGCTTACAAGATCGTCCGCTTAGGCTGTGATGTGGGTTGAGCTTCATCGTTGCGTTGGGTGAATTCGATGTCACTTGAATCAGACAGACTCGAAGAAAACGGGCTGCAGCATGGGTGAAGATAACCATCATTAGCGCAGGAGAGCGATGAACGCGAGCCAGCATGAAACCGACGCCGCTGTCGTGAGGCAAGTACAGATGTTGCTTCGCGGTTGCTCGAGCAGTCGACTCGCGGTAGAAGGTATCAGTCATGAAGCCAAGTCCATGGTCGTTGCCGGTACTGAGTTTCGTGGTCTTGCTGGGCATGGTCGCAGGCAACGGTTACTGGGTCATGCGCAGGGCCCGTGCCATCCACGATGAAATGATAGAAGCCCATCAGAGCTATCTTCGAGCCGACTCACTCCTGAAGGCATTGACCAAGGACATGTACGTCGGTGAGCTTGTGGTGCGCGATTACCTCCTCGATACCCTCGCTGACAGTGCGCCGGCCTATCAGCAACAGATGACCGCGCTTCTGCAGTCCGAGCGGCACGACCTCCACGGTCTGGAGCCGGAACTCGACCAAGGAGAGACGGTCGAATTGGAACGGTTGAAGGTAGAGGTGGATGGCTACTGGCAATCGATTTCTCCGATCTTTCAATGGACGCCGGAGGAGAAAGCAAAGCAGGGACAGCAATTCCTGCGGCACGAGGTTGTGCCGCAGTGGAGTAAAGTGGTTTCTCTGGCGGACAGGCTGACGCAGCTGAACGAGGAAGATCTGAAGAAGGATCAGCAGCGGCTCGAAGCCACCCAAAATTCGTTCCAACGTTTCCTGCGAGTCGGGTTGCTGCTGACCATGATTCTTGGTGTCGTCGTGGCCCTGGCGGGAACCCAGGGATTTGTCACCCTGGATAGGCGGAAAGAGATGCATCAGCGGCAGCTCGAACGGGCTCAGTCGGCTCTCCGTCAGCTCTCGCGGCGGGTGGTCGGCGCGCAGGAAGCAGAGCGCAAGTTCATTTCACGCGAGCTGCATGACGCTGTGGGCCAGACCTTGACCGCCGTGGGGATGGAATTGGCTTCTTTGGAGTCATTGCGCGGAAGGACTGAGGAATTTACTGAGCGTGTCGATGAGATCAAGCGGTTGAACAACGAATCGCTTAGTGTGATCCGCGATCTGGCGATGGGGTTGCGGCCGTCGATGCTCGACGACATCGGCCTTCGTCCTGCGCTCGAATGGCAGGGCCGCCAAATCAGCCGGAGCTCGTCCGTCCCGGTTTCGGTGGAGTTTTCCGGCGAAACGGACGACCTGCCGGAGCTGCAGCGCACGTGCGTCTATCGTAGCGTTCAGGAGGCGCTCACCAACTGCGTCCGGCACGCTCACGCTCGCAACATTCGGGTGGCGGTGGATGTCAGGCCTGGATCGCTGGTGGCCACGGTCGAAGACGACGGCGTCGGGTTCGATCCTGCCGAGGGCCAAAGGACGGGAATCGGGCTGTTGGGCATTCGGGAGCGGGTGGAGGAACTCGGGGGCCGCGTGCGCATCGTTACTGGGCAGGGGAAGGGAACGAAGCTAATATTGCAGGTCCCGATTCCACGGGCGGTGCAATGAGAAAGATACGTATCCTCGTGGTCGATGATCACGGCATCGTCCGCAGAGGAATCAGCCTGCAGTTGATGCAGGTCGACCACTTCCAGCTCGTGGGAGAGGCGAGCGACGGCCGTGAGGCAGTCGGCGCGGCGGAAACGCTCAAGCCGGACGTGGTGATCATGGACATCACGATGCCCAATCTTAACGGCATCGATGCGGCAGCGCAGATCCTGAAGCGGGCGCCCCACGTGGGGGTCATTCTGCTTAGCATGCATTCCGACGAAAGCTACCTGGCCCGGTCGCTGGCGGCGGGGGCCAAGGGGTATTTGGCGAAGGACACCGCCGATGTCGACATCGTGCGCGCGGTGGAGACGGTAGCGCAAGGTAAGCCGTATTTCAGCGCTGCGATCAGCCGATACCTGGTCGAAGACTACGTGAGGCAAATGCAGCAGCGCGGTCTCACCGATTCCTACGATCTTCTCACCGAACGCGAGAAAGAAACCCTGCAGCTGCTGGCAGAGGGCAAATCCAACAAAGAAGTGGCCCATATCCTGAAAGTCGGGGTCTCGACGGCTGAGACCCATCGCGCCAACATCATGACCAAGCTGGGATTACACAGTACTGCGGAAATCGTGCTCTACGCCGTCCGCAAGAAGATCATTTCAACTTCATAACCTGCGAACCCCTCCTGCTCAAGCTGTCTACCCCCTTTTCTGCGCCGATCCCCCCCCTCGACAGGATGTCCTGATTCGGCAAAAGACCTTACAAGTAGTTAACGCCACCGGGGTGGGTGATGGAAAGTTCACCCTGGGTGACGGATCTGTGACACCCCCAAGTCACAGGCAGTAATCCCTCCCCACAACTGAACTGCATAAGGGCCAGTATTCCCGCAAGAAGAGAAGAAGGTGCGCCGCGGATGGCCGGAGTGTGTCCGTGCTCCGTTACTCCCGGCGCGGGGGATCCTTGGCTCGTGAGCGAGAGAGGCGTCAATGACGGCAATCGGTTGCCCGCAATGTCTCCGTGAAATGAACTGGAGCAAGGAACTCCTGCAGTGGGAATGTGTGTGCAGGTTTGTGATCCCCGTCGATCCGCTGTTGACCTGCGAACAATGCCGCAGCGAGCTCTGGTGGAACGAGCCGGCTTCATGGTGGGAATGCAGTGACTGTAGCGCAGTTGTGGTTGACCCGTTCTCAGAAGAGCGAAGCCTCGAGCCTCAGGGCACGTCGTTTCTGAGCCGGCACGTCAGTTGGTTGTCCTGAGTTTCTCCCGTGGTTCGGGACGTGGAGGCGTGCGTCACCACGCCCTTGTCATCAACAAGACCTAAGGGCTACGGGTCGAGCAGACTTTGCGCTCGATCACACGAGCGTACGTACGTCAGTGGTTGAGAACAGGTAGGAGGTCGCATGGCGATCCGCAAGCTGCACCAGGTTTATCTGCTCACTCTCGTGGTCGCGTTCGGCGCGCTTGCCGCACGCGCCCAGTCGTTTCAGATTCAGTGTCCCGCAAGCACGATCACTCACCCGACCGCAGCGAACAACAACGCAGAACCCGCGTATGTCGGCGCAACGTATACGGGCACGACCGGATACGGAACGCAGCCTGCCCACGTGAACGGCGCCATCAAGTGCCAGCAGATCTCTGGCGGCGACGGTTTCGCGACCATGGGCGACGGCACGCAGACCTATCTGTTTGCCTTCGGGCCGCTCTCCGGTCTGGCGGATATCGCCAACGGTCTTCCGGGAACAGGGTTTCCGAAGGACTTCAACTCGCTTCCCCCCGGCACACTGATGCCGGGCGATCCCGCGACGGCGAATGGCTTGACCGCCAATACTTGGCCATCCTACCCGCTTCCGACCGGAGCGTTTGGGTGGAACGGGGCGGTGGGTCTGGCGCCCGATACCGATTGCCTGGCGGATCCAGTTTGCGCCGCTACGATTCCGGCCAACGGCCTCGACGGCCACGTGGATCCGCGCTCCGTGATGGATGTCGGCGTGATGAACGGCAACATGCCGGCACCCTTGATGGCGATCGATGAGGACGACGAGTTCTTCCTCACCCTGACGAACGTCGGCCAGGTTATGCGGCCCGACCTCTTCGAGCAGCACACCGTCCATTTCCACGGGTATCCGAACGCTTCGGCCTTCTATGACGGCGTGCCCGACGCGTCGGTGGCCATCAACATTGGCGGCAGCTTCACTTACTACTATCTCGCGCCCGACGCCGGCACCTACTTCTGGCACTGCCATATCACCCCGCCCGAGCACTTACAAATGGGTATGGTGGGACAGATCTATGTGCGCCCGCGGCAGAATCGCTGGTCGGGTGCCCTCTATTCCGGCCTGCAAGCGCAACAGAACGACTTGCGGACGAAGTGCGATCGCGCCAGCGACATTCTGTGCAGCAACCCCTTGCCTGCCGTGCCGGCAGCCGGGCCAGACGCCAGCAACGATGGCACGAAAAAGTACGCCTACAACGACGGCGATGGTTCGACACGCTACGACGTCGAGTATCCCCTCCAGATTCACGGCTTCGATCCCAACTTCCACTTCGTCGGCATGACCTTCAATCCGGAGGGTTTCACCGACATGAAGGACAAGTATTTCCTGCTGAACGGGCGCAGTTATCCGGACACAGTCACGCCGGGTCCTTTGATGACTCAGACGACCGACGGGCTGGTGCATTTCTCCCAGCCGCTGTCGTCGATCGTCAACATTCCGGCCGGCGGCAAGGCGCTGCTGCGCATCGCCGACCTCGACGTCACCGAGTACCAGACTCTAGCCTCGCTGGGGATTCCGATGCACGTGGTCGGCTACAACGCCAAGCTGCTCAGGGATCAGGCCGGAAACAATCTGGATTACTACACCAACTCCATCACGCTGGCTGGGGGCGAGTCTCTGGACGTGATCTTGGACGCCAGCGACACGACGAAATATCCGTCGGGCAGCACCTTCTATCTCTACACCCCCAATTTGGACCACTTGTCCAACGACGCCGAGAACTTCGGTGGGCTGATGACCGAAGTGCACATCAATTAGGAGAGCAGCCATGAATCCGAGCACCAAGAAAACAACGATCTCAATGACACGACTGCTCCCGGCAGTACTGGTGGTTTTGGCCCTGCTGTTTACGAGGGCAGCCAATGCGGCGGCACCCGGAGTAACCGGCACGGCTTTCCATCTGACGGCCAAGCCAGCCTTCGTTTCACAGCCGGATGGCAACGCGGTTTACTCCTGGGGCTATTCGTGTGACAGCGGCGGCAGCCCGATCCCCTTCGGAGCTGCGGGTACGGCTTGTGGCGGCGCCATGCAGATTCCCGGTCCGACCCTGATCGTCACCGCGCCCGCTTCGGGGAGCGCGACGTTCACGGTGACCCTGACGGATAGTCTCCCCCCGGCTGCCGGTAACACTTCGATTCTGTTTCCTGGTTTTCAAGTGGCGACGTCGGGTGGCGTGGCTGGGCTGTTGACGCGAGAGGCCCAGCCTGGAAGTTCCGTGACTTATACCGTCACGGTTCCGTCTACGGCAGCGGGGACCCACTCCTACTACAGCGGAACGCAGAGCGACCTACAGGTCGAGATGGGCCTGTACGGTGCCATCATTGTGTTGCCCTCGGCTACGCCCCCTGCGTGTTCAAGCGGCATCCACAGCACGAACCTGCTCGCCCAGGGAGCGCACAGCGAGACCAACTTCCGGCTGGCTCCCGCCGCCTATAACCATCCGGGTGCTTGCTACGACCGGGAGTACATATTCCAGTTCTCGGAAATCGATCCCAGAATTCATCGTCAGGCTGAGGAACAAATCTTGGCCTTGGGGAATTGCGTGGCTGGAACAGCGGGATGCAGTCTCAGCGTGGCGACCGAGCCTTACGTTCCTGCTTACTTCATGGTGAATGGCCGCTCCATGCCCGACGACATGGACGCCAACTACGCTCCGGAGTACCCGCACCAGCCTTACAACGGCAATCCCCACATGCATCCCGGCGAACTGGTGCTGCTGCGCATCGTCGGCCAGGGACGCTGGCAACACCCGTTCCACGAGCACGGCAACCACGTGCGCATCCTGGCACGCGACGGCAATTTGATTAGGAGTGCGACCGATCCAGCCAACAATCTCGCTGGGCCGCTTTTGTTCACCACCACGACCACTCCTGGTATGGCGATGGATGGGATTTTCTACTGGACGGGCAAGGGCTTGAACTGGGATGCCTTTGGTCACAATACCGACCCCAACAAGACCGGTCATGCGGATTGCTTTCCCGATGGAAATGGCTATAACACGGGTGACCCGGGCGCCATCAACTACTTCGAGTGGTGCCAGGATCACAACAAACCCGTGCAAGCCGCTCCGGTTGGCAACGTCGCCAGCGGTGGTCCTGCGACGCTGCCGGATCCCAATATCTTCGCCAATGGTCCGTGGTTCGGCGGTAGTCCTTACCTGGGTCCGGATGCGACGGTGCGCAGTGTCGGTTCGACCGGCACTACGCCTCCGTCGGGCACCATCGCAAACTCGCCCACCGAGGAGGCTGGCTTTGCTTTCATGTGGCACTCGCACAACGAGCGCGAAATCACAACCAACAATATTTTTCCGGGCGGCATGCTCATGATGATGCTGGTCGATTCCCGGGAATTCAAGATTGACGAGTCGAACTAAGTGAGGAGAACAGCGATGCGATCCAACTATCTCAAAACCTTGAAGACAGCGGTCCTGGCGATAACGGTTCTCCTCCTCGGAGTAAGTGCGTCCTTTGCCCAGTCGGTGAATCTGGCCGCGGGCACGAGCAGCGTCACGTTGCCTGACGGTTCGACCGTGCAGATGTGGGGCTACACCTGCACTGCGGCGGCTCCCGCGACGTGCGCGGCCTTGAACCCGAACGCTGGAACCAGCTGGTCGCCAGTGGTGATCACCGTCCCGCCTGGCAGTCTGACCGTTAACCTGACTAACAACTTGCCCGCGTCCGTCCCAGAGACCTCTCTGGTCATCGTGGGTCAGTTGGGCGCCGGTCTTGGAAAGACGGCGACCTCGACCCCCAGCCCCACCCACACCACGCAGGGAGTTACCTGGCCCGCGGCGGATGCGGCTACGACCAACACACCGCCACCACAAGGCAACCGTGTTCAGTCGTTCTCTACCCCAGTAGGGCCCGGGGCCAGCCGGCCTTTAACCTGGAGCAATCTTAAGGAAGGCACGTACTTGATTGAGTCCGGTACCCACCCCTCGATTCAGGGCGCGATGGGGTTGTATGGAATCCTGGTAGTGACGACCGCTCCCGTAGCCGGGACGTCGCGCGGCAAAGCCTATTCGACTCCGCTCGTCAACTACGACGCCGAGATTCCGCTGCTTTTCAGTGAAATTGACCCGGTGCAGAACAACAGCGTAAGCGCTGCCGTCAACACAGCCAATTTCAGCGAGACGAAAGTGTGGTCGGGCCAGCCAGGGGGATGCGGCAATCCTGCTTCCGGAGCTGAATACCTCACTTGCTATCCGCCAGCGGTGAATTACTCGCCACGCTACTACCTCATTAATGGCGTGGCCTTCGACAAGACCAAAGTCTCCGCGTCGCTCTTCAACCCGTCTCCTGCCGCAACCAGCGGCAGCCTTCTGGTGCGCATGGTGAATGCGGGCTTGCGCATGAACGTGCCTTCGATCGTGGGATCGCTGACCGGGACCTCCGCCGTTCCCGGCTTCGGGTTGATTGCAGAAGACGGCAATCCTTTGCCCGGCGTGACCCGCGTGCAGAACGAAGTGTTCCTAGCAGCCGGCAAGACCTACGACGTCGTGATCAATGTGCCCGTAGGCACTGCCGCTCTCCCTATCTTCGACCGTTCGCTAGGCCTGTCGGCGAACGCCACCGCTCGCGATGCCGGAATGCTCGCCTATATCGGGCCTAGCGGGGCCACCCTGCCCGTGCCTAGCGTGACCGCGTCCGCGACTGGCGAAACATATTACTGCGTTGCGGGTACGACGCTGACTATGTCAGATCCCTCCCGGTCCGTTCTGGCGAACGATACCGGCGCCAACGGTGTGGTTCTTCAGGGTAACCCTGCGAATCACAGTGTCACACCGTTTGGTAGCGGAGCTGCGACCGACTCCCTCACGCTGAACCCCGATGGCACTTTCACCTATACCCAAGCCCCCGCGAACACGTCGTGCGGCGGCACGTTTACTTACCTGGTGAACGGCACGGCCAGCGCGACGGCCACGATCGCGCAGTGTGACGCCACTTCCAGTGTCGCGGCCTGCCAACTCGGGGGAGCGCCTACCACGAATCCCGACGCCTACACCAGCCGCGTGAGTCCCTCGACCACCGCGCCTTCTGCGAGACTTCAAATCGCTCCACCGGGAGTTCTGGTTAACGATACCGACCCGCAAGGCCACCCGCTCACTGCGGTTTTCGGCGGATCCTGTAGTGGCCCCGGAGCTGCACTCCCAGCTGGAGCAGTGAGCCTCGACAAAAATGGCTCGTTCAGCGCAACTGTGTCCGCGCCCGGAACGTACCATTTCTGCTACCACGCGGTGAACTCGCAAAAGACAGTGAGTGCGGCGGCGGCCGCGGTCACGCTGAACTTCCCGGCGCCCAGCAATCTTCATGTATCGTTGGTGGACGGGGTAACCAAGGTTGCCCTCACCCCTCAAGACTACCGCTGGATTATTGAGGAAGACCGCACCTTCTTTGTCGACCCCAATTGCCAGACGAACCCTCTGCCGGTGAGCTGCCCTACGGCCACTCCGCAAGGGGCACCTGCCATCTTTGGGACGAATTTCCACACCGCCTACATGCCGGTCGTGGCCCAGGGCTGCGTCGGCACGATCTCCTGCGAAAATGGCCAGTCCCTCCTCGGTGCGCCGGCGGTTTGCGACATTGGCAATGGCGCCTGCAGGCCTGGCGCCACGAAGACGCCGGTGGATCCCAGTCAGGTTGTTCTGGATCCCACCAAGCATTACTACGTCTCAGTCTTGCCGGGCGATGCGATGGATCCAGGACATGCCATGGGCGGTTCTCAGATCGCTCCCGGGCAGACCAACGTAACCGTCCTGGTCGAGCCTCAGGAGCAGCCACCCGCCAAAGTCTCAGCGTTTGTGTTCGAGGACGACCATCCGCTCAACGGTGAGCACGATGCCAGCGGCGGAATCGATTCGTTGGCGCCCAACGAGCCCGGGTTGGGAGGGTTCAACCTCACCATCATCGACCTGGTGGGCATGTCGGGCGATTCTGCCGGACAGCTGACTTACGACGAATTCGGTCAGCCCCTGTCGAACGCCCTGGCGGGAACGATCGATCCGGTCACCGGTAAGGACGCATGCCCGGTTACGGCAAATCCAACCACAGGATTTGACGGAGGGGAAAGTCCTACCGGCATCACCGGTGTGATCCCGGTCTGCCCGAAGTACGAGTCGGACGGCACAACGCTCTCCCCGCTGGCTGGTCAGGCAATCGTGGCGAACATGCCGCCCGGAAGGTACGGCATCATAGCCACGCCGGGGGCTGACCGGATTGCGCGCGGTGAGGAGTGGCTGCAAACCAACACTTTGGACGGCGGCAAGGACCACGAAGCTTTTCTCAAGGTCAACGAACCCGCCTACTTCCAGGAGTTCGGACCGGCCGGATACCACGTTTCCATCGGCTTTGCCAATCCGGCGTTCATCCGGGCAGCGGGACAAGCACTCTGCACCGGCCCTGGTGCCCCAGCCTGCACCCAGACCGTGACCGGAGTGGTCACGGGCGCACGCATGAGCCGGCCGTCGGATGAGAGATTGTACGGCAGTGGCAGCCGCGACACCTTTGGCTATACCCAGTGCTACGCCAGTTTGGGTAGCCCGGATGGCGCTGACATCGCCTTCGCGAAGTGCGACGACGCGGGGAACTTCGTTCTAACCGGCATCCCCGCCGGTGATTGGAGACTTACCATCTTCGACCAGTGGAACGATCAGATCGTAGACGGGATTTCAACACCCGTCCGCGTGGGCGGTGCCACAAACGCCACCTTGTGCCATGGACCGGGCAGCTCTGGCTCGACCTGCGATATGGGAGAAATCGGGGTTCACGGCTGGAAGAACAACCTCTCCACCCGGACGTTCTTCGACATAAACGGGGATGGCGTGTCGCAGGACAACGAAACGGGCCTCTCGCTAGTACCCACCAACATCCGGTACCGCGACGGCAGTATCTCCAACCTGAACAGCACCGACTTGCAAGGTTTCGCCGGATTTAATGAGGTCTTCCCGATCTTCAACTGGTACGTGGTGGAAACGGATTCGACCCGTTACAAGAACACGGGGACGCACGTGATCAACGACGCGGGCGGGCCGGTCGACGGCTCCACCGGCTCCTACGCCTGCGGCCAGGGCGGCTACCCGGCTTGCGGGTCCTCCGCCCTGATGCAGAACATGGCCAGGACCTTCGAGGATTTCCCGTTGCCCACGAACTTGCGGATTCCCGGCGCAGTCTATTGCGATAACGCAGACTGCACTGGGTTCTCGATCGCAGCTCGTCCCGCCGGCGGCGGGCCGGGCGGCTCCACCGGCCGAATCGATCCCCCCTGGGCCACCAGTTACGGCTGGCAGAGCTTTATGGGACAGAACCAGTTCCTGGAATTCGGCAAGAAGCCTTTCGCGGCCGGTGAGAACGGCGGCATCCGTGGCCACGTCGTATATGCCTCGACCCGTCCCTTTGACGACCCCGCGCTGCTGCTCCAGCTCACATGGGAGCCCCAGGTTCCGCAGGTCACGATCAACCTTTACCAGGAGGGTTTTGCGCCGGACGGTGTAACCCCAACCCTCACGAAGGTGGACACTACTACGACCAGCAGTTGGGACGATTGGGCGCAGGGCTTCCGTTCCGATGGTGTTCCCAACATGAACTGCCCGGGCCAGTCGACGGGCGATCCATTCTTTTACACGATGTTGAACCAGCCCAGCTATCTGGATTGGTACAACTCAGAGCACGGAGGAGCTCCAGTGACTCCGCTGCCGAACAACTCCCAGTACAAGTGCTATGACGGCATGCACATGTGGAACCAGCTCCAGCCGGCTCCTTACGACGGCATGTACCAGTTCCCCAGCGTCACCGGCATCAATCCGACGACCGGAAGGCCGGCCGGCACGAACTGCACCATCTGCACGCCAAACACCGCGGCACCTGTCGGCGACTACAGTCGCGGGCTGCCGATGCTGCCGGCTGGCAAGTACGTGGTTGAAATGGTTGTGCCCCCGGGCTACGAACTAGTGAAGGAAGAAGACAAGAACATTCTCCTCGGCGACACCTACATCGCCCCGGTGACGCAGCAGTTCGCTGGCTTCGGGAACGTCTTTATCATGCCCGACCAGGCTTCGGTCTCTGCCAACTACAACCCCAACAATCCTTTGATTCCGTCCAGCAATGAGGGTGTAACCCCACGGCATGAGGGCGACACGGGAAGCGTGGAAACCTTCTGGCCGTGCGTGGGCACTGCCCGCATCGTGCCCGACTACATGAGCCTGTTCCCGCTGTCAGGCCAGAACGCGCCGTTTGCCGGGGCTACCCGCCACCTCTGTGATCGCAAAGAAGTCACCCTCGAGGACCAGATGTCAGTGCTGGCGAAGTTCTATGTCTTCAGTTCGACTCACGTAGCTGCCCACTTCACCGGCATCATCTCGGACGATTTCACCTCGGAATTCGATCCGTTCTCACCGGCCTTCGGCGAGAAGTTCTCGCCCCCCAACTTGCCGGTAGGGATCAAGGATTGGGCGGGAAACGAAATCGCTCGCATCTATTCCGATCAGCATGGAATCTACAACGGTCTGAATTACTCCTCCTTCTCCGTGAACCCGCCGGACCCCAGCGGATATATCCCCCAGATGATGACCATGTGCATGAACGATCGTGGCCAAGGCGTGACACCGGATCCTTTCTACCAGGCAGCCTACAGCCAGTTCTGTTACGAATGGTCCTTCATGCCGGGCCAGACCTCGTACCTGGATACGCCTGCGATTCCCACCGCCGCCTTCGCGGCGGGTTACAACCATCCCGACTGCGCTTACCCCGATGCCACACCGGCCATCAGCGAAGTGGATGGCGACGGAGTTGGACCGTGGATCAGCGCTTCCGGCACCACCCATCCCATCACGATCCACGCACTGGGCAACCAGGTGGTCAACAACTACGGCTACTCTGGTCCTCAGGCCACAACGGCTCCTTACAATGCTAAAACCGTGACGCGGCACTATGGCTTCGGTGCAACGCAGGGGACCGGGAGTGTGACCATCGGCGGAGTCACCGCCACTGTCTCCAGTTGGACTGACACCCAGATCGTTGTCACTTTGCCGAGCACGGGCACGCAGGTGCCGCTGTGCTCCCTGCAACAGCGTGGCACCAGCGGTGCGCGATGCGGTGAGTTGGTCATTACCGCCGGCAACGGCAAGCAATCCGTGGACACGGTGACCGTCACCATCAGCGTCAAGGCACCGACGCGCCTGCTCGCTGGCCAGACAATTCAGTCCGCGATTGACGCAGCCGTGCCGGGCGACCTGATCATCGTGCCCCCCGGCACCTACAGTGAACTGTTGCTCATGTGGAAGCCAGTTCGCCTGCAAGGTGTTGGCGCGGCCTCGAGCATCATCAACGCCGACGCGCATCCGGCGGGCAAGCTGGATCCCTGGCGCCAACGCGTGGTTTGCCTGTTCGGGCTAGGGCTCAATGGTGTATCGGCGTCGTGGGACCCTGGCTGCGGGGCTGGTCTGGGCATGACGAGCGGCTTCACTGCGACCCGCACCAATCCGCAGGTCGATCGGCTGCCGTTGGAAGCCACGGTTGGTTGGGACGCCTCGCTGAATGGCAACCTGGCGGAGCAGTTGCAGGAACCAACCCTCATGGGAGCGTATGAAGGAGCGGGAATTACGGTGCTGTCGAAAGGAGTGCGGTACCCCAACGGATCGGATCCGTTCGACGCCGCCCTGGCTGGCGGTTTCCCCGACGGCACCATTCTCCTGACCGGCAACAACGCCAATAACACCAATTGCAATGCGTTTCCGAGCGACTTCTACTGCAATCCGTCGCGCATTGACGGCTTGTCCGTTATGAACAGCTCCCAGGGCGGTGGCGGCATCTACGTGCACGGATGGGCGCACAACCTGGAAATCTCCAACAACCGCATCAATAACAATCAGGGAACCCTGGCGGGCGGCATCACCGTGGGCCAAGGGGAACATCCTCCTGGCTACCTCGGGGGAGCGGGAGCTGTCAATTCCGCCCCGGGTTCCTGCCAGACCAGCAATGTCGCGAATCTTCAGCTACCGTATTGCTTTGACCGGTTCGTGAACATTCACCACAATGCGGTCACGACGAACTCCTCTGAGGGCGACGAATTGTTCGCGGCCACTCCGTCGGGTTCGGGTGGTGTTGCCTTCTGCTCGGGCGCCGACAACTATCACTTCAACTACAACTGGGTGTGCGGCAACATGAGCACTGGCGACGGCGGCGGAGTTTCCCATCTGGGTTTCATCTGGGACGGCAGCATCCAGCACAACTCGATCCTGTTCAACCAGAGCACCAACCCAACGACGCCTAGCAACGGAGGCGGACTGCTTATCATGAGCGCTCCGGACACGGATCCTCTCTGTCCCGGGGAGCCCGATGCAGACTGCAGCCACGCCTATGGCTCGGTGGGCGACGGCATCGGTCGCAACCTGGTGATCAATGCCAACCTGATCATGGGTAACGCGGCGGATGCTGGCAGCGGCGGCGGGATCAGCTTCCAGGGGGTCAACGGCATCGAAGTGAGCACTTTCCCCAACACTCCATCGCGCTGGTACTCGGTCAACGTCACCAACAACATCATCACGAACAATGTGGCCGGATGGGACGGCGGCGGCGTGTCGTTACAGGATTCGATCGGAGTGAACCTGATCAACAACACGATCGTTTCCAACGACGCCACCGCGTCGTCGGGCACGCTCTTTGGTGCCTTCTTTGCTTCCCGAGCCAGCGCCCCAACTCCCTGCCCCCGTGACGCCCAGGGTGCCAGCATCCCATGCGTGCCCCTGTCGGATCCCCAGCCGGCCGGGCTCTCAAGTGCCGGGCACAGTGCGGAGTTCCTGGCGTCTCTCCCCGCGAGCATCACCTGCCCACCGGGCCATCCCATCAACACCGCGAACCCGAACAACGGGGTTGTGAATGGCGCTTGCAGGACGGTCTCCTTCCCGATTCTGTACAACGATGTCTTCTGGCAGAACCGTGCCTTCAACATCGTGGTGACACAGCCGGTTGCAGGGTCAGGATCCCAACAGGCGACGGTCGAGTTGGTTCCCGCGTTGAATCAAGCCAGCACGGGTGCCTGCGTCGCTCCGCCGAATGCACTCTCCTACTGGGACATCGGTTTGCGCGGCGATCATGGACCGAATGACCATAGTTCCGGAGTCAGTTTCACACCGCGCGCCTCGATCCTCACCGATGCGGGCGACTACCCCGGGGGCAACTCCGGTTTCCGAGTCAACTCCGGGTCCAATCCAAACGTTGTCCGGCAGTACTGCAACGGTTCGAAAATACCACCTGAGGCGGGCACAGGAGTCTGGTACCTGGTGCCCCCGGGTACGAACGAAGGCAACGTCCCGGTACCGATCTTCAACCTGACTGCAGGCGCGACCGTGGACGAAGGAAATAACTGGATCAGTATGACTTGGGGACCGTTGTCACGGATCAACCCGACCACGGAAACCAACCCATCCACGGAGACGGTCCTCGGCGACTACTCCCTGGCATCTGGTTCGCCGGCGATCGGCTACATCACGCCTGCCACCTCGAGCACGACCTACGCCGCGGCGCCAGCCAACGACTTCTTCGAGAATCCGAGGAAGACCAACAACGCCGTGGATGTGGGCGCGGTCGAGTTCGCGGCCCCAGCCGTGGCGGTGCTCAATGTGACCGGCGGGCCGTTGGTCTTCGGCAACGTTCCAACCGGCACTAGCAGCGCATCGCGCACCTTAACGCTCCAGAATAGCGGGGGCGCGGGAGCAACGGGCATTACACTTGTGTTCTCCTCTCCGCTGTACTCCCGTCCCGCGGGAGCGGCCGGTGGCACTTGCGGCACCAGCTTGGGCTCGGGGGCGAACTGCACGATCAACGTCGTGTTCTCGCCAACCGCCCTCGGCCTTGTGAACGCAACCCTGACCATCAACGCCAGCGTTGCGGTTACCGGTTCACCAGTAAACCTCAGCGGAACGGGTGTGGCGCCGGTGATCGCGGCAACCCTCACTCCGGCCACGCGGAATTTCGGAACCGTGACCCGCAATTGCCCGGGAACGACTCTGGCCCAGATCGCTGCCTGCGCCTTGGATCCGGCTCAAGTGTTTACGCTGACCAATACTGGCAACGTGACGCTGACCGGAATAGCGCAAGGGGCGCTCGGCGGCCTTAATGCCACCGAGTTCAGTGTCGCGCGGGTGCTATCGACGTGCGGCCCGACCGGCAATGGCCAGATTGTTGGCAACATCACCTTGGCTCCGGGGACCACTTGCGCAGTGACGGTGCAGTTCAAGCCGTTGACGGCGCAAACAACTGGCCTGAAGAACGCGACGATCTCTGTCACGGACTCGGCCGGTACGCAAACCTCAACCTTGACCGGTACGGCAAACTAGGAGTTGCCGGGCAGGTCGACTGAAGGACGATGACGAGACTGCTCGCGGCTAAGCCCGCGAGCAGCCTTGTCTTAGAGAATCGCTGATCTGAGGTGATGACGTGAAGATTGAACTGTTGGTCACGATTCCAAAAACTTTACCCAGGGGCCCAATATCGCTGGTGCTCGCTCTGATCTCCGGTTCCCTGTTTTCCACTGCTCAGAGGCAACCCGGGCCAGACAGCGCAACCCCGGCTGCTCCGGCCGCGAACCGCCCCTCGCACGTGCTTCCTTACCGCTACCGTACGAACCAGCTGCCGAGAAAAGCTCAACAATACTATTCCCTTATCTGGGGCGTGGACTCTTTGTCCGTAAAATCGGTGGAGTCGGGTGAGATCATCCGCTTCAGCTATCGTGTCCTCGAACCGGGCAAGGCCAAGGTGCTTAACGACAAGAAGAAAGAGCCCTCACTGATTGACCCGCGCGCCGGAGTGAAGCTGGTGGTTCCTGCCCTGGAAAAAGTTGGTCAGCTGCGTCAGAGCAGCCCACCGGAGGCCGGCAGAGTGTATTGGATGGCATTCTCGAACAAGGGCAGGTTGGTGAAGCCAGGGCACCACGTCAATGTCGTAATCGGAAATTTTCGGGCCGAGGGCCTTATCGTGCAGTAGGGTGTTTTTCTCGTTCCCCCAAGCATCACGCGGGACAGTCAGGAGCGCTCAACGATGCTACGACGAAGCGTACTATTGTTCTTTTTGCCGGGAGTGCTCGCCTTTGCCCAAGCGACTGGCCCCGTGCGCGAGCCGTCGCGCCATCAAACCAGACCAAGCAGGGACGCTCGCATGAGGCTGTTCGCCAAGGCCTTGGACCTGAGTGCAGCACAACAGTCCGCCGTAAAGAAGATCTTGGAACAACGGCAGCAGCAAGCCTGGCGCATCCGGCGTGATCCCTCGAGTTCAGGAGGTGCTCGGATCGAAAAATTCCGGGCCCTTCAGGACAGCGCCGTGGAGCAGATCCGCGCCGTGCTCAATGACGATCAGCGGGTAAAATACGACCCCTTCGCCGCGCGAAGCTTACCACCGGCGCCGGAGCAGAGGAGCGTAGAGGATTGGCTTGAGGCGACCACCCCTCGCTGAGGGATGAGCACCGGGCGCCCGTTTGTCGAATGCTTCGCGGGAGCAACAAAATACGCACAATCTCCGCTGACGTCGACGGTCCACGGCGGGCCCAGCGTGGCGTCCCCATCGCTAATCCCACTCTTCTCGCTGTAGGCACCCAACGCCTTCCACCCATCGGCACACGCCGTCGGGCCGTGCCACTCGTGCGGCGGAAATTCCTCGAGAATCGACACCTGCGAGTCACACATCGCCAGCGCCGTTTCCAGTTTATCGTTGTCGAGGTTATCGAAATGCCGATAAACCGCTGCGCCTACGTCGGTCTTCTCAGAGGCGAAGGCCGATCCTGAGCTGATGCCGAGGATGAAGGTGACGACCAGAATCGTCGCAGCGAAGCGCTTGAAGCCCATCACCTTCCTCGGTTCGAACTATGGCGAGCCCGTGGCAGGCTGACCGAGTCTGCGCGCGAGAGTATAGCCCAGGCGAATCGGGCAGTCGTGGGGGACACTCCAGAAAGACCGGATGTCTTGCCGGGATTACTGCCGCACCACCTTATTTTTCAGATCCTGTTCCGCCTGTCTCACCTGGTCAGCCTTGCCGAGGTCTCGCCAGTAATATTCATCGGCGCGATACCCGACAATTCTTTCCCCTTCGGCGGCCAAACGCAGATAGGGCGTGAGGATAGAGAAAACTCCCTCCTCGGTCACCATACGCAGGAATCGGTGAGAAACCACGTGGATGCCGCAGAACGCCAGCGCCTCCACTGGCTGAGTGCGGCGTACCAATTCAGGCGCTCCTTCGCGCCCGGCCCGCCGGCCGCAAAGCCGAAGTTGCTCGTCGAAGAGCAGATAGCGGGAGGTCGGCCGGGCTTGCACCGCCAGCGTGGCCAAAGCATCTTGCTCCTCGTGCGCCCGCAGCATTTCTCCCAGCTCGATCGTGCTGAGGACATCGACGTTATGCAAAAGGAAGGGCTCGTCCCGCGCCCCGCCTTCCTCGAGAAAAAAAGGAGCGGCCTTTTTCAGGCCGCCCCCGGTATCGAGCAACACGGGTTCGCGCGAGACCTCAATCCGCATCCCGAAGTTGTCGTGCGCTGTGAGATATTCGACGATCCGGTCGGCGAAGTGATGCGCGTTGATGATGGCTTCTTGAATCCCAATGGTTCGCAGGCGCCCCAGCGTGATCTCCAGCATCGTCCGGCCGGCAATTTCTACTAGCGCCTTCGGACGATCGTCGGTGAGCGGTCGCAGGCGCGTACCCAGGCCCGCGGCCAGGATCATCGCCTTCATGAAGACAGGCTCTCCAGCCCCAGGTGGCGCACCACCACCTCCACTCCGTCCCGCCCGCGCAGATGTTTTGCCAGTTGCTCGGCCAGGTACACCGAGCGATGTTGTCCGCCGGTGCACCCGAACGACACCATCAGGTTCTTGAAGTGCCGCCGCTGGTAGTCCTGCACGCTCGCGTCCACCAGCGACATTACGCTGGCCAGGTACTGGTGCACGCTCTCCTGCTGGTTCAGATATTCCATCACCGGCGCGTCGTTTCCGGTCAGGGCCTTGAAGCGCTCTTCGCGGCCGGGGTTGGGCAGGCTGCGTCCGTCGAAGATGAAGCCGCCGCCGTTTCCACTCTCGTCCTTCGGCAGGCCCCGGTGAAAGGAGAAACTGAACACCCGCACCGTCAGATTTTCGCCGTCCGCTGCCAGGCTCTGCAATTTCTCAGACCCCAGCATGCTGTTGAAGGCGCCCAGCAGCGTGGGCAGGGCGATCGGCAGCGTAACGTTGTGCAGCAGCCAGCGCAGGTTTTTTAGTGCGTACGGGACGCTTTGCAGAAAATGCGTCTTGCGCTCGTAGAAGCCGCGAAAACCATAGGCCCCCAACGCCTGCAGGATGCGGATATACACGTAGCCGTAGTAATAATGAAGGAATCGGTCGCGGTCTAGCGGAATGAACCGCGCCAGTTCGTCCAGATAGTGATCGAGCAATTGCTGCCGTAAATTCGGCGGCAAGTCGGCCTTGGCGTCGTACAACAGGGAAGCGATGTCGTACTGCAGCGCCCCCTTGCGGCCGCCTTGATAGTCCACAAAAAATGGCCGTCCCTCCCGCAGCATGACATTGCGGGACTGGAAATCGCGGTACAGAAAATAGTCGCGAGGGGCGCTCAACAAGAACGTCGTCAAGCGCCCGAAATCGTCTTCCAGGGCCTGCTCGTTGAACGGAACTCCCGCCAGGCGAAGAAAGTAGTACTTGAAATAGTTCAAATCCCAGGCGATCGACTGGCCATCAAAACTGTCTCGTGGATAACACACGCCGTAGTTCAGATCCCGTCCCGCTTCCACCTGGAACCGCGGCAGTACCGCCACCACTTTGCGGTAGGCGTCGACCACCTCGGGTTGAATGTTCTCACCCGTCCGATGCGCTGAAAGAAACTCAAACAGCGTCGTATCCCCGAGGTCCTCTTCCAGGTATGCGCGCTGGCTCAAGTCCTCGCCATAAATCTCAGGCACCGGCAACCCGTGCCGCCGGAAATGTCGAGAGAATTCCAGAAACGCCGCATTCTCCTCGCGCACGCCGTACACAATGCCAATCGCACTGACCCTATCGTTGGCGAGGCGGACGATGTTTCTTCCCGAGGCGCTCAGTTGCCCCTGCAACGGCTGCACCCGTTCCGCCGGCGAGTGGAAGTGCCGCTCAAAAAGCTGCTTCAGGATGTCCATGAAATTGAGTTTTACGTCGTTCGACGCGACGACCCTCCAAGATAACATCGAACCCGCAACCCCAAAACGCGGAGGCTCTCGTCCGAACGTAACCGCTTCGGAACCGCCCCGACTACAACCTACTCCCATTCCCACGCGAGGTCTGAAACGCTGGCCGCGCGCCGCGCACTATCGAATGAGGGGGAAGGGACCCGGGCTCGCGATTCCCAGGAGGCAGGCTATGAAGAGGGTAGCGAAAAGCAGACGCCGCAAGTGCACGCCGGTGTGCGATCAGGACAACCCAGCCCGGCAGCCGTTCCAGGCCGCCGTCGATATCAGCATGCCCGCCGGCTTCGGCGGCCAGAACGGTTTCGTCACCGTGCCCGCCAAGAAACGCCTTGTCATCGAATACGTCTCCGGCGAGGCTTTTATGCCGACCGGCCAGAAATGTCTGTTCTCGGTGATCACCACTATCGGCGGCGTAGCCACCGGCACCCGGCACTATCTCGACACCGATGCCATGGGGACCTTCGGTGCTCCCGACTACTTCCGCGCCGGCCAGGTGGTGCGCCTTTACGCCGACCCGAAAACCACGGTCATGCTCCGCGCCGATCGCGACTCCGATCTGGGCAATGCCTTGGCCCGCATGTCGCTCTCGGGATACTTGGTCGATGTGTAAAACACGCTGCGCAATATTGACATGTCATCCTGAGCGGAGAGAGGCAACAGCCGAACCGAGGCGGAGGAGCTCGCGTCTGTTTACGGTGCCACCAGCTCCAGCGACTTTTCTACCCCGGCCCGGCGGCAGTTTGCTTACTTCCGCCGCTGCACATCATCGTTGAAGGCGTACCAGATACAAATAATCGCCACCACCGACGCAAGCAAGCCTCTGGACACAAAGAAACCCGGCCCGTGATAGAGCCGCATGCGCTCGACCGCTCCAAAGACAACGAACCCGATGGCAGTGACGATTCCAACGCTCGTAGCAATGCTGCCGAGCCGGCTGGAACTTTCATACCCAGTGAAATCTTGCACAACAATCACCACCACCATCACCAACAGCACGACAGAAATGGCAATCACAGCGCCGGGCATGCGCAGTCCCTAGTGTCGCAAGAGCGGTCCGATCACGGCTAGAACTTTCGCCCCGCAGGTCAGAACGAAAATCAGGTAGAGCCAGCCCGTTCGCTTGGCGTGCAGGGTGACGTTCGGACTGCGCTGCATAAACACGACGAAGCAGAGAATCAGGCCTGAAATTCCCGTCGCCAGCGGCACCACAACCCACGGCGAGGCCGCCCACAACATCACCAGGTATGCTCCAAACCCCAGCGCCAGCAGCGCATTCGTTCGAAAGGCCCGGTTACTCGTTGTCCTCGTGACCGGCGCGAGGGCGGTCACGGTCTGAAAGACTTCGTCCAGGTGTTCGATGCTCTCAGGAATGCCGATCATCTGGCGCTTGGCCGTCCCGATCACCCGCAGGGAGTGTCCGGGCCTGTATTCCACGTTCTTGATCGCAGCAAACGACAGCCGAACCTCGGGAGTGTCGGCTTGCCGGCGGAGCAGGTAGTCCGGGCCGACCTCGAGCACGTAGCTGTTCCAGAGCTTGACCAGTCGGTCGTGCATCCGCCTCGGACTGACGAATGCGATGTAAGTGAAAAATACGGCGTCGAACCCGGCCACGGCCAGCGTAGTTCGTAGGTTGGCGTTGCGAACGAACAGGAAGAGCGAGAGCAAGACACCGATCACAACCAGCGACATCTGCGGGATCAGCAGTGTGTTGCGGATTCGCCGCTCCGCGGCCGGAAGGGCACTCGGCGGAAGCCGGAATTGACGAGTGGCCGAATCCATGGCAGCGGAATCTTACCGGAGTACAGAGCCGGGCGACAAGGACGCGGGAAATGTCAGCAGCCCCACTCCGCCTGGCCTGGCTTGGCGAAGTAAGACCGCGGTGTAGCTTCCTCGCGCGTTGGCGTTTCGCGCTGCTTGCTCAGGTTGGCCAAGTCGGACAGGACCAATCGCGCCGTCGCGATCATCAGCTTGCGCTCTCTGGACCGGACCGCTTCCCACGAGGCCGGCGTCTCGCTGGTTTCGCATTCAAAGATTGGAGCCAGGGTTTGCCGGTATTGATAAAACAGCTTCGCCAGTTCTTCTGCCGAAATGGTTTGCTCGATTGACATCAGGTTCTCCTGGTGTCGGCGACGCGGCAGCTTGCCAGCGTCCCGGCCACACTTCCATTGGATACCTGGCCGGGTCAGGAACGAATAAAACGTTCGTAAAGGATTCGTAAGGGTTCACGTTGCAAGAGCTTTAACAATGATGTGGTTTCAGCGCGCACTCCGCGAAAAGTTAACACTGGCATCCTGAGCGAAGTGAGGCGAAGCCGAACGAAGTCGAAAGACCCCGTGGCTGCGTGCCCTACCTCCAGCCCCGACCACCCCTCTTCCCACGGATGCCTTGGTTAGGGGCGATCACTACCGAACCGCGGGTTCCCATTCGCACCATTTACGACTAAGATAGGCCCGCCCAAAATGCACATAAACAATGGAGGCACCGGCGTATGAAGAGAGGTTTCGTGAGCCTGCTGATTGGCTGTCTCATTCTCCTGTCCGTACCCTCGTTCGCTCAATCCCCGAGCGCGGCGAAAATGGTAACCCCCTCGCAAGCAGCCCTCGCGGCCTGGAACGTGATCGGCCGCAAGATCATCGCCATGGCCGAGGACTTTCCCGAGGACAAGTACGACTTCAAACCGCATCCCACCCAACGCAGTTTCGCCGAACAGTTGCTGCACGTGGCCGGCTCGAATGACTACTTCACCGACATCGCCCAGGGCAAGAAACCGATCGACGATGAATCCCGCGCCCATCACAAGACCAAGGCCGACATCGTCGCGTACCTGAAAAAGTCATTTGCCGAAGGTGCCACGCAGATTCAGAAAGAGGGAGACGCTGGAATGAACCGTCCGGTGGTCGAAGGCGAAGGCGGTCGCACCGTGCCCCTCTCCGATCTCGCGTACGGACTGGTCGAACACGGCGGCGAGCATTACGGGCAGTTGGTGGTTTATTACCGGGTCGCCGGGATGGTGCCTCCGGAGTCGCGTCCCAAGAAATAGATTGCGGCGCGCATCGGGAACGAGAACCGGCGGCCGATTGGTTCAGTCGGCCGCCAGGTGCGGTCTGGCACTACCTTCCAGGTACTTCCGTACCGTTGCCCGCGCCAGCGCCACCGTCGCATCGGCGATCTGGATTCGCTTGTCCCCGAGATCCCCCAGCGCGTTCAGCTCGGTGCACGCCACGAGCAAGGCGTCTGCACCCTGATCGACTGCTGCCTCGACAAACTCATTCCACAGCGCCCGCAGCTGCGCTCGCTCCCGGCCCGCGACGATGTCCGTGATCAGTTCGCTGACCTTCCCCTGGACGCCGTCGGTGGGTACAAACTCCTTGCCTGCCGCGGCGATCCCCGTCTGGTACAGCCCGGAATTGATCGTAGTCTCCGTCGCGCAGACCGCGATCCGCTGGAAATCGCGCAAGCGGCCGCAAGCCTCCGTGACGATGTTGAGCAGCGGTACCCGAATGCTCGCCGCCAGCGCTGGGTAGTAGGTGTGCGCCGTGTTGCAAGGCATCGCGATGAAGTCCACCCCCATACTCTCCAGTCGCTGCAACCCCGCGATCACGACCGCCTGCGCGCGCCCATGGTCCGTGGGACGGTCCATGTAAAACGGTGCCGGCAGCGCGTAGATCAGCATGTGCGGAAAGTCCTCGGTGTGGCGTGCCCCATACTGCTTTTGGCATTCGGTCACGACCATATCCACGAATGGCGCAGTCGATCGCGGTCCCATTCCTGCCAGGATGCCGATAGTTCTTGTCATTTCTCTCTTCCCATGGAAGCCAACGCGGCAGACAATAGTGCTTAGATTTCCCGGAACCAGGGCCCGCTTCAGTTTCTGTGCAGGTACGACGTGCGTCGCCCCCCGTCGTTCCAACTGTTATGTCTTGACCGCAAACCGTAACCTCGGAGGCACGGTCAATCCAGCAGCCGACAAATCCAGTCGCAAGGAGGAATCGCCATGAAGCGCAGGGAGTTCATCGTTGGAGCGGCAGGCGTATTGGGCGCCGGCTGGCTCGGGTCCAGGGGTCTTGCCGGCGGAATGCTGCGCGCGATACCTCCCATCCCGCCGCTGCCGCGCAAATTCACCGCTGCCGACACAATCGCGCTCGGCAACACCGGTATCAAAACCAGCCGCCTGGCGATGGGCACCGGCACCGTGGGCACCGGCCATCATTCCCACCAGAGCGATCTCGGCGTGAAGGCCCTCTCTGATCTCCTCCTCAACGGCTACGACCACGGCCTGCGATTCTTCGACTCGGCCGATTCCTACGGCAGCCATCCCCACGTGGCCGAAGCCTTGAAGCACGTTCCGCGTGACAAAGTCACTGTCCTGACCAAGACCTGGGCACGCGACGCCGCCGGGGTCCGCGCCGACCTCGACCGCTTCCGCAAAGAACTCGGCACCGACTATATCGACATCTGCCTCATGCACTGCCTCACCGAAGCCGACTGGACCGAGCGTTTCAAGGGCGCCCAGGACGTGCTCTCCGAAGCCAAGGATAAGGGCACCATCCGCGCCCACGGCTGCTCCTGCCACTCGATCGAAGCCCTGCGCGCCGCCGCCAAATCGCCTTGGGTCGAGGTCGACCTGGTACGCATCAACCCCATCGGCGCCTACATGGACGCGAAGCCCGACACGGTCGTCAGCGTGATCAAAGAAATGAAAGCCGCAGGCAAGGGCGTGGTCGGCATGAAGATTCTGGGCGCCGGCGACCTGCGCAACCGCCAGGACGATGCTATCAAGTACGCCCTCTCGCTCGACTTGCTCGACGCCTTCACCATCGGCGCCGAAAACAAGTCCGAGCAGGAAGACTTAATTCGCCGCATCGCCGCGGCGGCGTAAAGCGGCGCGGTTTGCAGATTCTTAACGCGGGTGTCCCGCCGGCTGTCGCAAGGCTTTGGCCTGGGTAGCGTCGAAGGAGTCTCTCGCCCCAGCTCTCATCTTAGGCAGCTGCCCCGAAGCGCTAGGCGAACCCCTTTCGTGATGAGAGCACCCGCTATGGTCATTGCGACGCGCGAGCCGAGCGAGGCAGGAGGAATCTGCTGTTCGTCCTCGGCACAGCCCGCGACGAATCTTTTCACAGGAAACGGCGCGAGCTCATTCGTGCCGTTGAGACTCGGAAATCAGCTGCCCCTTAGCGCCTGAGGTCACCGCTTCCGCCGCAGCCGCTCCACAAACGGCTCCCCCATCCTCGCGAGCTTCCTCTCCAGCCACTCCGTGCAATCGCATTCCCCGCAAGCCCACGGCTCAGACCCGTTCGCGTCCCGGCACTTCCGCCGGTCATGCGCATCCTGAATCTGCGTCAACGCAAAGTGCTTTTCCCAGTACGGACGCTCCTCCAGCAGCGGCGTTGGACAGTAGCAGACCTCAACCCAGCGCGCCGTGCCGTCCTCAAAGAGCCGCGCCTCTTTCATATTGCGCAAGTACTCGCCCTCGGCCACAGACCCCTGCCCGAGAGTCTCGTCCTCAATCGCGCGCAGCAAGGCACCTTCGCCGCCGGGCTTCACCCGCGCTCGTACCAGGTAGCGCATGATTACGATTCTCCAAAATCTTCTACAGGGGCGGCGGTTCCGGCTCCGCCGAGCCGTCGGCCCGCGCGTCGGAGGCCCCGTAGTTCACCTTCGTCTTCGAATCGTGCAACACCGCCTGCCCCCGCCCCATATTCGTGGAGTACTCGCGATCCACCTGCAAAATGTGTCCCCTCGACGTGAGCTGGTCGCGGACCTCTGATTTCACGCGCGATTCAATCACTATATTGCAGCCCTGCTTGTCGCTCACCGTGAAACGCGCGTTTTCTAGCGCGGCCTGGAGGTTCATGCCATAGTCCACAATGTTTGAGACAAACTGCGCGTGCGCGAGTGGCTGGTTCGGCCCGCCCATGATCCCGAAACCGATATGCTGGTCGCCATGTTCCATGAACGCCGGAATGATGGTATGAAAAGGCCGCTTGCGCGGTGCGAGAACGTTGGGCGAAGTGGGATCCAGAGAGAAGAGCGCTCCGCGGTTCTGCAGCACGAAGCCCATGCCGCGCACCGTGATACCTGACCCGAACTCCGAGTAGTTACTCTGGATCAGCGACACAATATTCCCCTCCCGATCGACCACCGATAGATACGTGGTTTCGCTCATTGGTGGCGCGCCCGCTCCGGCAGCACAGTTCGCTTTGTTCGGATCAATCAGCCGCGCCCGTTCCTTGGCATAGTCCTTCGAGAGGAGCCCTTTCACCGGAACCTTGGCGAAGCGTGGATCGGCGTCGTAGCGATGCAGGTCGGCATAGGCCAGCTTCATCGCTTCGATCTTCTCGTGGAGTTCGGCGACGCTGAGCGGCCCATCGGGCGACGCCGGTGTTGTCTCCATGAGGTTCAGCATTTCCAGAGCAGCCATTCCTTGCCCGTTCGGCGGAAGCTCGTAGACCCTCCAACCTCGGTAAGTGATCGAGATAGGGTCGACCCATTCCGGCACGAATTGCCCCAGGTCATCGGCCGACATGGTCCCGCCTTTTGCCTCCGAAGTCTGCAGGATAGCGCGGGCGATCGCACCCTTATAGAACGAGGCTGACCCTTGGTCACCAATCAGGCGCAACGCGTTTGCCAGATCCGGGTTCGTGAAGATCTGCCCGACCGTCGGGGGCTTGCCGCCCGGCAGGTAGACTCGCCGGCTTTCCGAGTCATGTGAAACCGCATCGGCAGCGGCGCCCCAGAACCCAGCAATCAACTCCGGCACCGGGTACCCCTGTTCAGCGTAGAAAATGGCCGGTTGAAAGACTTCCTTCCACGCGAGTTTTCCGAATCGTCCGCGGAGAGCGCTCCACCCGGCAACTGCCCCGGGCACCGTCACCGTGTCAATGCCCGCTTCTGGCATTGCGCCTACGTCTTTGGATTTCAACCGATCCGGCGTGAGTCCCTGCGGCGCCCATCCGCTGGAGTTGAGCCCGTAAAGTTTGCCGGTCTTGGCGTCCCAATAGATGGCGAACAGGTCGCCCCCAAGGCCGTTCATCATGGGCTCGGTGACGCCCAGGACTGCATTGGCGGCAATCGCTGCATCGACGGCCGAGCCACCTTTGGCCAGAATTTGCGCCCCGGCTGCCGATGCCTGCACGTGGCTGGTGGCAACGATTCCGTAGCGTGTGATGACCATCGACCGCGCGTGCGAACGGTCCTGGGCTGACAGGCCGCTTGTCGCCAGAATTGTGAGCAGAGTGATAACGGTGAAAATTCTCGGCCGTGGCATCGAGTACCTGGCGCAGATTCGCCGCAGATGGCGCGCATTCTGCGGTGTCGGCGCAGGTGTTGTCAAGCTGCTTAGTGGTGCTTGTCGTTAGCACATCAAATGTCCGGTCGAATTAGCACGTGATATGTCCGCTTTGCAGGCGGTGAGAGTGAGAGAACATGGCAAGCATGTTCTCTTACT
>Ga0210408_10001280_pt1 | contig 26924 bp, 24 predicted proteins | sample IncBWH4MmetaG_FD_155471 | JGI IMG/M metagenome (GOLD analysis project Ga0210408, IMG submission 155471) | Forest soil microbial communities from Barre Woods Harvard Forest LTER site, Petersham, Massachusetts, United States - Inc-BW-H-4-M | ecosystem: Environmental > Terrestrial > Soil >...
CAGCGACGACAGTCTTCACGAAATTCATGCTGGTCTCCCTGTGGTGAGCGAAGCGCCTGATACGCCCGATCGCGCTCACGCCGGTCCGTTTAGGAGCGGTCGTTGCCGCTTTTACGAAGGTTAGATGACAGTTGGATGACAATGCCAAGCAATTGAAAAAACTTGACTTTAGACCAATGTCGGGGTCCGGGCCTGGGGAAAACAAGCGGTAAAAGTAGCGCCGTTTTTGGGCACGCTTTCGATCAAAAGCCGGCCGCGATGACGGTTAAGGATATGTTTCACCAGCGATAAACCGAGCCCGGTTCCACCCTGCGCGCGGCTGTCGCCGACATCGACCCGGTAGAAGCGCTCGGTCAGCCGCGGCAGATGTTCCGGCGCAATCCCGGGCCCGAAATCGCGCACCAGGACGCGGATTTCCGGGGTTCCCTCGCCCGACAGCCCCGAGGTCAGCGAGACGATCACCTTGCCGCCGGAGGCGCCATATTTCAGCGCGTTCTCGATCAGGTTCTCAAACAGCCGCAACAGTTCCTCGCGGTCGCCGGCGATCGAGACCGGCGTCTCCGGCAGATCGATGTCGACCTCGACCTGGCGTTCGCGCGCCAACGGCTCGAGGCCGTCGGCGACCTGGCGGATGATCGGCACGATATCGACCGACGTATCGGGCCGGACATGGGCCGAGAGCTCGACCCGCGACAGCGACAACAGGTCGTCGATCAGCCGCGCCATCCGGGTCGCCTGCGTATGCATGATGCCGAGGAAGCGCTCGCGTGCCTTGGCATCATCCTTGGCCTGGCCCTGCAGCGTATCGATAAAGCCGGAAAGCGCCGCCAAGGGCGTGCGCAATTCATGGCTGGCATTGGCGACGAAGTCGGCGCGCATTTCCTCGACCCGGCGCAGCGGCGTCTGGTCGTGGAAGGTCATCAGCATGCATTTTTCGGTGCCGCCGAACAGCGTCGGCACCGGTACCGGCGTGATGATCAGCTCCATCCAGCGGTCGACCGGCACGTGATCGAGATACATCGCCCGCCGCGGCTCCGAGGTGGCGATGGCCTCGCGAAGCGCGGTGATGATTTCCGGCGAGCGCAGCGCGAACTGCGCGAGCTCGTTCTTGCGCAGGGCGGGCGCGAGCTGGGCAGCTGCGGCATTGAGGTGAATGACGCGGCCGGCGCGGTCGAGCAGCACGGCAGGGTCCGGCATGCCGGAGACGACGGCGCTGACGGCTGCGGTCTCGACCGGGTTGACGCCACGGACGTCTTCCCTGGAGGTCGCGACATTATGCAGCCGCCAGGGGACCAGCGCTGCGGCGGCGATGCAGATGAAGATCGCGACCGCCCGTATCGGGGACAATTCGCCGAGCGCGACCACGACGGATAGCGCGATCCCCGCCGCAAGCAGGATGATCGCCGAATGCCGCAAGCGGTCGGACCACGGCGAAAACGGGGGGGAAGAAGAGGAAGGAGCGTCTATCGCCATCAGGCCGGCTTCTCCTTTCGCGTCCACTTCGTCAGGCACTCTTGTCGCTGCGCTCTCTCACGTAAGCCGCCTCGGGCGCCGGTCCGGGATCGAGCTTGAGCGCCGCCTGACGCAGGCGCTTCGACCGCGCGCCGAGGATAACCTCCCGAAACGTCAGCAAGATTACAGATATGACGAACGGGGCAATATAATAGAGGACGCGGAATAGCAGCATCCCGGCCAAAAGGTCCTCGCGGTCCATCTGCCACAGGCCGACCAGCATCGCGGCGTCGAACACCCCAAGCCCGCCGGGGGAGTGGCTGGCAAAGCCCAACAAGGTCGCCGAGACGAAGATCACCGCGACCACCACAAAGCCGAGGTTGGGCTCGTCCGGCACCAGCACATACATTGCCAGCGCGCAAAAGCTGAGGTCCACGATCCCGATCACGATCTGGAGCAAGGTCAGCGGGCCGCCCGGCAGCACCACGGTCCACGGCCCGCGTCCGACCGAGCGCGGCTGCGACCAGACCCAGACCACATAGCCGATCAGTCCCAGGATGATGGCGACCGCGACGGCGCGGTTCAGCCAGGGCGGAAGCTGATCGATCGAGGAAGCGGCCTCCGGATGATAGGCAATCCCGAGCCCCAGCACCGCGGCGTTGCCGAGCCAGAACGTCAGTCCGGCCAAAAAGCAGATCTTGGCGACGTCGATCGCGTTCAGCCCCCAGTTGGAATAGATGCGATAGCGCACCGCGCCGCCGGTAAACACACTGGCGCCGACATTGTGGCCGATCGAATAGCTGGTGAAGGCCGCGAGCGCGTTGATGCGGTAAGGGATGTCGCTGCGGCCGATCGCGCGCACCGCGAACAGGTCATAGAAGGTCAGGGTGAAATAACCCGCCGCAACGAACAAGGCCGCCAATACGATCTGGTGGGTTTCGGTCCCCTTGATGGCTTCGATGACCTCATAGGTGTCGATGCCGCGGAGCATGTGATAAAGCACATAGCAGGCGATCCCGATCACCGTGACGCTGATCGCAACTCCCAGCTTGTGCAGGACTTGCTTCTGGCGCAGCAACGAGATCGCCCTGCGTATTGCTTCCAGCATCTAGACCTCGAATACGATTCCGCGGACGATGGCGGACGGGTGGGCCTTGGTAGCTGCGGCCCGCTCTTGCCCTCGATCCCTGTAGCGCGTTTTGGGCCGGAGTGGAATTCGCACGGTGTGAATAAAAACGCGTTCCATCAACATATTAGGGGAGATATAGAGGACATCTTCTGGCTTCGGAACACGCATTTTTACGGAATTCATTCCCGCCGGGCCGAATCCCGCACGCATTTTGCACGTGCGCCAGTGAAGTTTTGATGATTTCGCCGGTCCGGCTTGGCAAAATGCCTGCTGAAATCTTAAGCCGCGCGATCAGATGTCGTGCAGATAGCCGCGCGCATAGGCCTTGGCCTGATCTTCGAAGATCGCCATCGCGGTGGTCATGCGGCGGAAACCGAAACGCCGATAGAAAGCCTCCTTGCCCGGCACCGCATACAGGATGATTTTCCGGTGCGACGCCGACAGGCCTACAAGCCGCGCCACGATCTCTTTTCCAAGCCCGCCTCCCTGCTGAGCCGGATGCACGGCGATATCGCAGATATAGGAGCAATCGCGGCCGTCGGCCAAGGCGCGGCCGGCGCCCACCAGCCGGCCGGTATCGAACGCGAAGGCGCGAAACATGCTGTTTCGGAACACCAGTTCAAGATCGCCCGGCGACTTGTCGCCGAGCGGGGCTGCGCGGTAGAGCGCGGAGACCTCATCCCAATCGATGCGCGTGAGATCGTCGGTCCAGGATATTGGCGGAGAATTCGGCGGCATCGACATCGTGATCTCCGGCGGTCGCGGGCCTTGATCAGGCCGCGCGTCTTGATCGCACAGATGTAGCCGCCTCGACCCCGGCAATCCAGCCCGCGACAGATCGGCCGATGGCCTCGGGATGATCCTCCTGCAGATAATGCCGGCCGGCGCCAAGGCCGATGACCGCGCACTGCTTCAGCCTGGCGGCAAACTTTTCCGCGAGGGCGGGCGACACCAGGGTGCCGGGGTCGCCGACAAACAACAGTTTTGGATAGATCGAGGCGGCAAGCGCTGCGTGCGCGGATTCGAGCGTCTGGTAGACGTCTGCCGGCTCGCCTTCGATCGGCAATTCGCGCGGCAGCGCCAGGATCGGGCGGCGGCTCTCGGGCGTTGGGAAGGGTGCGCGATAGGCCGCCATTTCCTCATCGCTGAGCTTGCGCAGGATCCCGCCCGGCAGCACGCGCTCGATGAAGGCGTTGGCATCAAGGATCATCGCTTCGCCCTCGCCCGGCGTCCTGAATTTCCGGAACGTTTGACGCGCAGAATCGTCAGGATCGTTCTGGTGGAAATCCGACCATTGCGGCATCGGGCGGATGAACTCCATGAGGGCGAGACCGCGTACGAAGTCTGGCCGGCGGGCCGCCAGATGGAGCGCTAGCGCGCTGCCCCAATCCTGCGCGACCAGATAGGCGCTGGTGATACCCAGCTCATCGATCAGGGCATCGAGATAGCGAACATGGTCGAAAAACCGGTAAGCGATGTCGGGCTTGCCGGACCCTCCGAAGCCGATCATGTCAGGCGCAACGCAATGCGCGACCGGTGCAACAAGGGGCAGGATGTTGCGCCAGATGAGGGACGAGGTGGGATTGCCGTGCAGGAACAGGGCAGCCGGCGCGTCCGGCTTTCCCGTCTCCCGATAGGCCATGGTCGTTCCCAGCACGGATTGGTGGCGAAAGTTGATCTCGGCATGCTTGGTCATGGCAACTCCTTGAACACGGTTTGGAAGGCGATCTTCTTGAAGCGTTCGAGCGGCGCTACGCTGCGCTCCACCTTCATGCGCAGGATGGCGCCTTGCCACGACGCCAGCAGGAATTCGGCGAGCTCTTGCGCATCGAAATCGGATGCCATCTCGCCGGACGCCTGCGCCTCGGCGATGCAGGTCGCGAACGGCACGCGCCATTCCGCGAAGATCGCCGCAAGGCGCGTGCGCAACACTTCGCTGCTGCCGGAGGCCTCGAGGCTGAGATCGCCGATCAGGCAGCCGCGGCCGAAACCGTCGCTTTCCAGCCGGTCGGTGATGATGTCGAGGTAGCGCTTGAGCCGCGCGCGCGGCGTCAGCGAGGTGTCGTCGAGCGCTTCGGCGACGAGGCCTCGCGTATTGGCGAAATAGCGCTCCAGCACTTCGGAGGCGAACGCCTCCTTGGAGCGGAAGTGGTTGGTGAAGGAGCCCTGCGGGGCGCCTGCTGCGGCGGTGACGTCGCGTACGCTGGTGCCGTTGTAGCCGGTACGGAACATCGCCTTGAGGCCGGCGTCCAGGATCGCGTCTTTGAGGGATGGCTTTGGCATACACAATCTAATACGTACGTACGTATTAGATGTCAAGCGTCGAAATCAAGAGCCAAAATTCGCTAATAATAGCAATGATTTGCGTGTTGAACAATTCTTGGAGCAGCGAGCGCGCGAAGCCGAAAAATCTTAAGCCGCGGGCGCGCTGCGCGAGAGCGCCCAGTCGCGCAAGGATGATCCCAACATGCAGCCTGCGAGGTAGCAGGCGAACATGACGAGGCCGAGATCGAGCCAATAGCCGGGGCGGCCGGGGACCACGCGCGCGAGCGCGGCTGCGACCAGCGCTAACGCCAGCGCCGCGAGCCAGCGCGACAGCACCTTCGACACGCCTTTGCCGCGATGAACCACCGCGATCCAGCCGGCGGCAAGCCCGAGCAATAGCGAGCCCAGCAACCAGCCCCAGTGAAAGCCCAACAGAAACGTCATCGCGATTACCTCACCACGAATTCGATGCGGCGGTTTTGCGCCTTGCCTTCGTCGGTATCATTGCCGGCAACGGGTTGCGCGCTGCCATACCCCACCGCGGTGAAGCGGTCTGCTGGCAGGCCTGCCTTGACGAGATAATCCGCCACCGCCTGCGCGCGTTTTTCCGACAGCGCTTTGTTGAAGACGTCATCGCCGTCGGCGTCGGTATGTCCGGCGATTTCGATATTGACGTTCGGACAACGGAGCGCGGTTTCGATCAGCCGGTCGAGCAGGCCCGCCGAGTCCGCAACAATGTCGGCGCGTCCGGATTCGAAGCGGATCCTTCCCTTGGTCAGCAACTCGGAAAACAGTTGCTGGCACACGGTGGCATCGACCGGGGCCGACGGAGGCTTGACCGAAATATCGGCCTTGAGCTGGAAGCCTTGCGGAAATTCCTTGGCGAGGCCGTTGCGGATCTGGTTGGCCGCCGCGTCATACAGCGCATCGCCCGACAACTTGACCTCCCGATCCGAGACGACCAGCGTGCCGGTCGACAGCCGCGACAATGCGCCAAGCGCCGGCACCACGGCGCCCGCGAATCCCGATGGCGCGCCGACGCTCGCCTTGAGATTGTCGACGACGTTTTCTGAGAAGAATTTCCGCGCCGCCGCCGCCGCGATCGCGGCGTGGACGGCATTGTCGGGCACATAGCCCGACAATGTCAGCGTCACGGCGACCGGGTCCTTGTAGGCCTGGAAGATGTAGGGCGGCGCCTTGACGTCGTTGGCCGCGACCGAAAAGCCCTCGGGGAGATTCTTCAGCGCGGCCGCGATCGCTTCCCTGCCGCCGAGATCGCGCGCCATGCCGGAGAGGCTGACCTTGTTATCCGAAATCGTGATCTTGCCGTCCTTCAACTTGCCGATCTGGTCGATCAGGAGCAGCGCCGCATTGTCGAAGCGCGCCGGCGCGCCGCGCGCCAGATTCATCTGATCGGCGACCTCGACGCCACCGAGACTGGTGCGCGCCGCCTCCAGCAATTTGCCCTTGCTGGCCGGCAACGGCGCACTGCCGCCGAGCGTGACCCTGACGACGTCGCGCTCGGCGGACCACACGAACGGCTTTGCTTCCGGCACCAGATGCGTTTCATCGTTAACCAACCGCACGCCCGGCACGGTTTCCACCGACGCCACGGCGCTGCGGCGGCCTTGTTCGGAGAATGCATCGGCGGCGAGCGTGACGTCGCGGCCTTCCACCGCGACCCTGGTCTTGTCCAGCACGGTATCCTTCAGCGCAGCGGTACTCTGGGCTGCGAGTTCGGATTCAAGCGGAGCGGTATTGGTCCAGGCCGCGATGGCCCAAAGGATGACAAGCGGAATAACACCCGGCCACCATTTGCTGCTCCACCTGAAAGGTCCGTGCATTCGATATCCTGCGGGGGTTGGGAAAACGAGAGAAAACAAACCCTTGCAGGGCTGTCAAACTGGAAATAACACAAGCAAGTTAGGCTGGCTGAGCGCGCATGGCTAACCGTTTGTTCAGCGGTTGATCGCTAACTTCACGATAACACCCTATCGGGCCGGTACCTTCCCTCGATGAAGCAATTCCGCAACACCGTCATCCGCGCCGGCCTGGGAGCGCTTTACTTCAGCGGCGCGCATTATCTGTTGCGGCCGATCTTCTCCGGCGTCGGCGCCATTTTCATGCTGCATCATGTCCGGCCGCGGCGCGACGGGCAGTTTCAGCCCAACCGTCATCTCGAAGTCGCCCCCGAATTCCTGCGCGCGATGCTGGCACATTTGCGTTCGCGCGGCATCGATATCGTGACCATGGACGAGGTGCATCAGCGGCTGATCGAGCGGAAATTCTCGCGGCGCTTTGCCTGTTTCACCTTCGACGACGGCTATCGCGATAACAGGGATTTCGCGCTGCCGGCGATGCGCGAATTTGACGCACCTTTCACGCTCTATGTCGCAAGCGACTTCGCCGAAGGCCGCGGCCGGCTGTGGTGGATTGCGCTGGAGATGGCGATCGCCAAAGCTTCATCGATCGACGTGAAGATCGGCGATGTGCCTGTTCATCTCGATACCTCAACGCCGGCCGCCAAGCAGGCCGCCTTCGACCGTCTGCACGACTGGCTGCGCGCCTTGCCCAGCGATCACGACGTCCAGCGCGAGGTCGGCGCGCTTTGCGTGCGTCACGGCGTCGATGACGCGGCGATCTGCCGCGATCTCTGCATGTCCTGGGACGAGTTGAAAGAGTTTGCGCGGGACCCGCTGGTCAGCGTCGGCGCGCATTCCATCACCCATTGCAATCTCGCCAAGGAGCGCGAGGAGATCGCAGCCCAGGAAATGGCGGTGAGCCGCGCGCGGATCGAGGACGCGCTGGGGCAGCCGGTGCTGCATCTCGCCTATCCCTATGGCGACAAGATCGCCGCCGGGGTGCGCGAATTCGCGCTGGCGCGCGCCGCCGGATACAAGACCGCGGTGACGACACGGCCGGGCATGATGTTTCCGGAAAGCGCCGGCCATCTCACCGCGCTGCCGCGGGTCTCGCTGAACGGCAACTATCAGGACGAGCGGATTTTGCCGGTGCTGACCTCGGGCGCCGCGACCGCGATGTGGAACGGCTTTCGCCGCGTCGACCCGGCGTAAATTTCCGGCAAAGCGGTCACCTCCGCCGTAGCGTTCGGCCAGCACTTTTCCTCGACCTATGTCGCGCGCAAATCGCCGGTCACGCGGCTGACGATTTCGCGCAGCCAGGCATGCGCGGGCTGATTGTCGAGCCGCCGCAGCCAGATCATGGCGGCTTCGATCGGCTTTGGCGAACGCGACAGCCGACGGAAAACAAGCTGGTGCGACCTTGTCATGTTCTTGGCGACATTCAGCGGAAGCACTGACACCAGGTCCGATGTCGCTAAAATCTGCGCCGCCGACAAGATCGGCGCACGCATGGCAGGCCTTGCCGTGGCCTTTGATCTTGCGGGGCCGGTCGTTTCGACAAAATCTGCCCCGAATTGAGCGGACGAGATTTCCAGCAGGGGAAGCGTGGCGAGCTTTTCCGTCGAGAATTCCCGTGCTGTCGCGGCCGGATGACCCTTGCGGTGCACGACGACGAACTGATCCTGCAACAGCCGCCTGACCGAAAATCGCTCGCCGTGGACGCCGGGCGGACCGATCGCCAAGTGCAATTCGCTGCGATCAAGCAGATCTGGAAGGTTCAAGGTGCCGCTCGGCCGGAACTCCAGCATCACGCCGGGCGCAATCTTTGCGACATGCGCAGCGATCGGCGCGACCAGGACGATCGCCGCATAATTGTCGACCGCGATACGAAACGCTGCCGTCGCCTTTTCCGGCTCGAACTGAACCGGCTCCAGCGACTGCTGCAGCCCGTCAAGCGCAATCCTGATCGGCGTGGCGAGCTGTTCGGCCCGCGGCGTCGGAACCATGCCGTTTGGGCTGCGCACGAACAGCTCGTCCTTCAACATGTGGCGCAAGCGGGTCAGTGCATGGCTCATGGCGGGCTGGCTGAGGTTCAGTCGCTGCCCCGCCCGCGTCACCGATCGGTCGCGCATGATGGCATCGAACACCACCAGCAGGTTGAGGTCGATCGCACCTAGTTTGGGGGCTGCCTTGTTCACGCGGCCGTGACTCTTGCGGCGTCATTCAAATTCGACATGTGAGAATGAAGAGAATGCACTGTCTGAATGCGAAACTCAACACTACATTCCGACTTGTCGCCTCGAACAGCGCCTGTTTCGCCCACTGCATCAGCGGCGTTCGGCCACGGAAAGTTCGAGCGGAAGCAACGCTAAGTCGGCTCTAACGATCCGCGGCTAAGGCGACGGCAACATCGTTTCGCACAGGAGCGCGCCATGATTGGTATCGTTAGGCTTGCCTTGCGACGGCCATATACGTTCATCGTCATGGCCCTGCTGATCCTGATCTTCGGAACGGCGTCGGCGCTGCGGACGCCGACCGACATCTTCCCGAACATCAATATCCCCGTCATCAGCGTGGTCTTCACCTTCACCGGCCTTCCCGCCGACGACATGGCCGGCCGCGTGGTGACGTTTTACGAACGCTCGCTGCCCAACAGCGTCAACGACATCGAGCACATCGAATCCCAGTCGATCGCCAATTACGGCATCATCAAGATCTTCTTTCAGCCGAGCGTGAACATCAACGCGGCCTTAGCGCAGGTCAACGGCATGTCGCAGACCGTGCTCAAGCAAATGCCGCCGAGCATTACCCCGCCCTTGATCCTGAGCTTCAACGCCTCGAGCGTTCCGATCCTGCAGCTGGCGCTTTCCAGCAACAAGCTGTCGGAAACCCAGATCTTCGACGACGCGCTGAATTTCATCCGCCCCGCGCTGGCGCCGGTGCCGGGCGCGGCGCTGCCGCTACCATTTGGCGGCAAGGTGCGCCAGGTCCAGGCCGATCTCAACCAGCAGGCGCTGCATCAATACGGCGTCTCGGCGAACGACGTCATCAACGCGCTGTCGCTGCAAAACCTGATCACCCCGGTCGGGACGCAGAAGATCGGCTCTTACGAATATACCGTCAACCTGAACGACTCTCCGACCGCGGTCAAAGCGTTCAACGATCTTCCGATCAAGACCGTCAACGGCACCGTGATCTATATGCGCGACGTCGCCTATGTGCATGACGGCAGTCCGCCGCAGACCAATGCGGTTCACGTCAACGGTACCAGTGCCGTGCTGTTGACCATCGTGAAAGCCGGCGCCACCTCGACGCTCGACATCATCAACGGCGTCAAGAACCTGCTGCCGTCGATATCGCAGACGCTTCCATCAAGCTTGAAACTAACTGCGGTCGGCGATCAATCGGTCTATGTCACCGACGCGGTGTCGAGCGTCCTCCGGGAAGGCGCGATCGCGGCAGCGCTCACCGGGGTGATGATCCTGCTGTTCCTCGGGAGCTGGCGCTCGACCCTGATCATCACGCTCTCGATCCCGCTTGCGATCCTGGCGGCGCTGACCGGCCTCTCGCTGCTTGGCGAGACCATCAATGTCATGACGCTCGGGGGGCTGGCGCTCGCCGTCGGCATTCTCGTCGACGACGCCACCGTCACCATCGAGAACATCAACTGGCATCTTGAGCAGGGCAAGGAGATCGAGCCGGCGATTCTGGACGGCGCGCGCCAGATCGTGGTGCCGGCGACCGTGTCGCTGCTCTGCATCTGCATCGCCTTCGTGCCGATGTTCGGGCTCGGCGGCGTCGCCGGTTACCTGTTTCGGCCGCTTGCCGAAGCGGTGATGCTGGCGCTGGCGGCGTCCTATGTGCTGTCACGTACGCTGGTGCCGACGCTGGCAAACTATCTGCTGCGCAACCAGCACTCACACCATTCGGCCGGTGATGGCGCGCCGGCGAAGCAGAGCCGCAATCCGCTCGCGCGCCTTCAGCGCGGCTTCGAGCGTCAGTTCGAAAACCTGCGCAGGGGCTATTTGGGCCTGCTGCAGCTGGCGTTACAAAACCGGATCAAGCTGATTGCCGGATTCCTGTGCTTCAGCCTCGCGTCGTTTGCGCTAGCGCCCTCACTCGGCCAGGATTTCTTCCCGACCGTGGATGCCGGCCAGATCAAGCTGCATATCCGCGCGCCGACGGGAACGCGGATCGAGGGGACGACGAGCCTGACCGACCGGATCGGAACCGCGATCCACGGCATCATTCCGGCCAACGAGCTCGACGGCATCGTCAGCAATATCGGGCTTACGGTCAGCGGCATCAACATGGCCTACAACAATTCCGGCACCATCGGCGTCGGCGACGCCGACATCCTGATCAGCCTGAAACCCAATCATGCGCCGACCGACGGCTACATCAAGACGATGCGGGAAAAGTTGCCGCAGCAGTTTCCCGGCACGACCTTCGCGTTCCTGCCCGCCGATATTGTCAGCCAAGTCCTGAATTTCGGGGTGCCCGCGCCGATCGACCTGCAAGTTGCCGGCCGCGACCTTACGGCGGACCGCAAATATGCCAACGCGCTGCTCGCAAAGGTCAGGGAGATCCCCGGAATCGCTGATGCGCGGATTCAACAGGCATTTCAGCAACCGACCCTGGACGTCAATGTCGACCGCTCGCTCACTTCGCTTGCCGGCTTGACCGAAAAGGACGTCGCCACTTCCATGCAGACGACGTTGTCGGGCAGCTCGCAGTCGGCCCCGACCTACTGGCTCGACCCGACCAACGGTGTTTCCTACGCGGTCTCGATCCAGACCCCGCAACGCGACATCAATACCATGGCCGGCTTGAAAAACATTCCGGTGACCTCGTCTACCGCCAACCCGCAGCTGCTCGGTGGGCTCGCGAACGTCCAGCGCACCAATAGCAACGCGGTTGTATCCCACTATAATGTGACGCCGGTGATCGACATCTATGCGACGCCGCAGGGACGCGATCTTGGCGCGCTCGCCTCCGATATCCAGAAGGTGATCCACGCGACGGCAAAGGATCTCCCCAGGGGCGCGAGCGTGGCGCTGCGCGGCCAGGTCACCACGATGACGAGCGCCTATCAGCAGCTCTACGTCGGCCTCGCGGCGGCAATCGTGCTGATCTACCTGTTGATCGTCATCAACTTCCAGTCCTGGGCAGACCCGTTCGTGATCATCACCGCGCTGCCGACCGCACTCGCCGGCATCGTCTGGATGCTGTTTGCGACCGGGACGACGCTGTCGGTTCCGGCGCTTACCGGCGCGATCATGTGCATGGGGGTTGCGACCGCCAACAGCATTCTGGTGATCAGCTTTGCCCGCGAACAGATGGAGGCGGGCCTGGATGCGACCGCGGCGGCATTCGAGGCCGGTCGCGCGCGGTTTCGCCCGGTGCTGATGACCGCGCTTGCGATGGTCATCGGCATGCTGCCGATGGCGATCGAGCCGGGACAGAACACGCCACTGGGACGCGCCGTGATCGGCGGGCTGATCTTTGCCACCTGCGCCACGCTGGTTTTGGTGCCTGCGATCTTCAGCCTGGTGCACGGCCGGCAGCATCGCACCGCAGACAACGCACACGCCGTAACGGCCTGATGGCATCAAGAGGAGAAAAAAATGCCCACCGAACAAATAAAGACTCCCAGCAAGCGGAGCCTCGTCAAGGCCGCCATCGCCGCGGCGGTACTGGCGGGCGTCGTGGTCGGCTACGGTTTCATTCAACGCGCCGAGAGCAAGCAGGAGGTGGTGCAATGGACCAACGCGCAGGCTACTCCGACCGTCGCCCTCGCCCAGCCGCTGCCCGGCAATCCACATCAGACGCTGACGCTGCCCGGCAACATCCAACCCTTCAACAGAGCGGCGATCCTTGCCCGCGTGAACGGTTACGTAAAGAGCTGGGACCACGATATTGGATCGCAGGTCAAGGCCGGACAGGTGCTGGCGACCATCGATGCGCCTGATCTCGATCAGCAGCTCAGTCAGGCGAAAGCGACACTGGCAAGCGTGCGGGCCAATCTGCAAATAGCTTCGCTCACTGCCGACCGGAACAACATCTTGCTGAAAAAGCAGATCGTCGCCCAGCAGCTTGCGGACCAGAGCAACGCCGACGCCACGGCAAAGGAAGCGGTCGTCGACGCCAACGAAGCCAATGTCAGGCAGCTCGAGGCCATGCAATCGTTCAAGACGCTCACCGCGCCGTTCGATGGCGTGGTGACCGCCCGCAACGTGGAGCTCGGGCAGCTGATCAACTCCGGTGGTTCCGGTCAGGCGCTGTTCGAGGTGTCGGACCTGCACCGGGTCCGCATCTACGTGCAGGTGCCGCAATCATTCTCCGCCGGGCTTGCCGTGGGCATGAAGGCGACATTCGAAATGCCGCAATATCCCGGCGTGCAATTCGACGCGGCGGTCTCTCATATCTCCAAGTCGATCAATGCCAGTTCCCATAGCATGCAGGTCGAGCTGCAGGCCGACAACGCCGCCAGCAAGTTTTTCGCCGGAAGCTACTGCAATGTGCATTTCGAGCTGCCGACGGATCCGAATCTTATAAAGATTCCGTCGACGGCGCTTGTAACCGGCAATCAGGGCACGCAGGTTGCGACCCTCGACAGCAATAACAAGGTCGTCGTCAAGAGCGTGCAACTCGGCCGCGATCTCGGCGATAGCGTGGAAGTCATTGCCGGCCTGTCGCCGTCCGACCGGATCATCGATAATCCGCCGGAGACGCTGGTGGCCGGCGATAAGGTTCGCGTCGCCGCCGCGACGCCGCCGCTGGCCGGCGCACCTGCGTCATCCCCAACATCGTCCCGCCAATGAGGCGCTAACCATGAAGGTTTGCGCAAACCTTCCTCCTCCCGGACGCGATATCAGGCTGGACCTGTTTCGCGGCCTCGCCAATTGGGCAATCTTTCTGGATCACATTCCGCATGAGGTGCTGAACTGGATCACCATCAAAAACTATGGCTTCAGCGATGCTGCCGACCTGTTCGTGTTCATCTCCGGCTATACCGCGGCTTTCGTATTCGGAAGGGTTATGATCGAGCGCGGCTATCTTGCGAGCGCGGCGAGACTGATAAAGCGCGCTTTGCAACTTTACGCCGCGCACATCATCGTGGTCGTGGTTTATATCGCCGTTATCGCCTCCGTCTCATATAGCCTTCACGACCCTAACGATCTCGGCGTGTTCAACGTCGCCGCCTTCATCAGCAAGCCGCTTTGGGAATTCTTCCAGACCCTGGCGCTGCGCTACCGGCCAGTCAATCTGGACGTGCTTCCGCTCTACATCCTGCTATTGGGAACGTTTGCGCCGGCCTTGTGGCTGATGGTTCGGAAACCGACGCTGATTTTGATTTGTTCAATCGCCGTGTATCTTGCCGGACGGCACTTTGGCTTAAATCTGTCAGCCTCGCGGTCGGCGGTCTGGTATTTCAACCCGTTCGCCTGGCAGTTGCTGTTCTTTCTGGGTGCCTGGGTTGCTCTTGGCGGCGCCCAACCCGTCCAGTCGATTGTTCGAAGTCGGACGGTGTCCCGGCTTGCGGTCGCCTACCTCGTCTTTGCTCTGGTGGTGACAACGGCGATCAACGCGTCTCAGCTCCAACTACCGCATCTGGGCAATCTTCTTCCCTCCTGGATGCTGGCGCCGTTTGATCCTAACGACAAGACCAATCTCGCACCCTACCGGATCGCGCATCTGATCGCGCTCGCTATCGTCGCCACGCGGTTATTGCCGGCGGATTCGCGAATTCTGAAGTGGCGCTCGCTGGCGCCGCCGATCAAATGCGGTCAGAACTCGCTGCCGGTATTTTGTACCGGCATCGTTCTCTCATTTTGTGCTCACGCGGCGATCGAAAAAAGCCTGAACTCGCTCTGGGTCCAGATTGTTGCCGGCGTCGTGGGCGTAGTGCTGATGACGGCGGTCGCCTATTATCTGGTCTGGCTTAGACAACGGCAGCACATATTTGCTTCCCGACCTGCATTCGGAGACATCGCGTGACGGGCAATTTGGCACTGGTTTGGCCGGCAATCGCGGCCGCATTTTTGGCATCGCTGGTCGAGGCGGTCGAAGCGCTGACCATCGTGCTGGCGGTCGCCACGGTTCGCGGCTGGCGTCCCGCCGGGCTTGGCGCTTTCGCAGGTCTTGTCGTGCTGGCCCTCATCGTGCTGGCGCTCGGACCTCTGCTTGGTTATGTCCCGCTGCATCTTCTGCAACTCGTGATCGGAATCCTGCTGTTGCTGTTCGGCATGCGCTGGCTGCGCAAGGCGATCCTGCGCGCGGCCGGCATCATCCCGCTGCACGATGAAACAACCGCCTTCGCAGCCGAGACGGCAGAGCTGCGCGAACAGGCCCGCCGCCATGAAGCCCGGCTCGACTGGCTCGCAGGGCTTGCGAGCTTCAAGGCAGTGCTGCTCGAGGGGCTGGAAGTGGTGTTCATCGTGATTGCGCTCAGTGCCGGCCGCGGGATGCTTGTTCCAGCCAGTGCAGGCGCGCTCGCCGCGTGTCTGCTGGTCGTTGGCATAGGCTTTGTCGTGCATCGGCCGCTGGCGCGGGTTCCGGAAAATACGCTCAAATTCGCGGTCGGCATCATGCTCTCCGCCTTCGGGGTGTTTTGGACGGGTGAAGGGCTCGGCGTCGACTGGCCGGGAGCAGATTTGGCGATCGTCGGCTTTGCGGCGCTGTTTCTCGCGGTCAGCGGCGCCGCCGTTATCCTGGTGCGCCGCCCGCGGCAGGCGGCGTTGCCATGAGCATTCTGGCCAACGCGTTGCGCGAGCTCATCGAATTGTTCGTCGACGATGGCGCGCTGGCGCTTGCGATCGTTGCAATCGTTGTTCTCGCCGCCCTCGTGGCAGCGCTGATGCCGCAGCTTACCTGGGCCGCGGGCGCCATCCTGTTGTTGGGTTGTCTCGGCGCGCTGCTCCTGAATGTGGTAAGAGCCGGACAACGCTGATTGCACCACAGGCGGAGCAACAATCCGCTACCATGGGCAAAAAGGAGGCAGCATGTTCGAGGACCTGTTTTCATTGAACGGCCGGATCGCATTGGTGACCGGGGGATCACGCGGCATCGGCAAGATGATCGCTGCCGGGTTTCTCGCCCAAGGCGCCGCAAAGGTCTACATCACCGCGCGGAAGGCGGCCGCCTGCGAGGCCACCGCGAAGGAACTGTCGGCCGAATATGGCGGCGAATGCATCGCGCTGCCGATCGATATTTCGAACCTTGCCGGCATCGACATGGTGGCGGCCGAGATCGGGAAGCGCCAGGCAAAACTCGACATCCTCGTCAACAATGCGGGCGCCGCGTGGGGCGCCGACTTCGACGAGTTTCCGGAGAGCGGCTGGGACAAGGTGATGAACCTCAATGTCAAGACGCCGTTCTTTCTCACCAAGGCCCTGGCAACGCCGCTGCGCGCGGCGGCAAGCGCTGCGAGGCCCGCCAAGGTCATCAACATCGCTTCGATCGACGGCATTTTCGTCAATCCGATGGAGACCTATTCCTACCACGCGAGCAAGGCCGGGCTCATTCATCTGACCCGACGAATGGCGGCAAGGCTGATCAAAGAGCATATCAACGTCACGGCGATCGCACCGGGCGCGTTCAAGTCAGACATGAACCGCGCTGCACGCGATCACGCAGATGAGGTGGCGCAGCGCGTGCCGGCCGGGCGCGTCGGAACCGATGAAGACATGGCCGGCGTGGCGATTTATCTCGCTTCGCGGGCGGGCGATTATGTGGTCGGCGCCACCATCGCGGTCGATGGCGGTGTCGTCTACGCTAATCCCGGGCTTGAGATCGCCGGATAAAGTCGAGCAAGCAAGGGCGGTGCGCTCCCTCTCCCCGCCCTTGCGGGGAGAGGGTTGGGGTGAGGGGCTGCCTCCACCGTCGTGATCTGTCGATAGGCCTGTACCCCCTTGTATCTGCACGGCCAGAATTTGTGCGATGGAAGCGACTTAGCGCTTTGGCCGGTGGCCACCGGCCAAAGCGCGTGGCGATGTCGCCCGTTCCCCCTCCGGCTACAACCGTGGGTGAGCTTTGGGATCTTCGCCATGTCACGCACGACCGAACAGTCGCTTGAGTTCCGATCGCATGGACAAGGCAGGTTACCGTGAAGAAGACGATTTGTGGAGTGGACGTTTCGAAAGCCAAGCTCGATGTCTGCATCGAGCCCGGACATCGGCTTACGAGCTTCAATAACGATACGGCCGGCATTGCAGAACTGGCCGCGTTCTGCCGTGAACACGCCGTCAGGCTGGTGGTGATGGAGGCCAGTGGCGGTTACGAGCGACGGGCATTCGTCGAGCTGTGGGAGAAAGGCATCAGCTGCGCGCTGACCAATCCCCGCAACGTCCGTCGCTATGCCGAGGCGATGGGCATTTTGGAGAAGACCGACCGGATCGATTCCTCGGTCATTGCCCGCTTCGCCGACGCCAAGAACCTTGGCCCGACCCCTTTGCCGAGCCGGGCCCAGCAGCGCCTGAAGGCCCTGGTAACGAGGCTCAGGCAGATCACAGATGACCTTACGGTCCAGAAGCAGCGCCGCGCCAGCATGTTCGATAGTACTGAGATGCGATCGAGCGTCGACGAGGTGATCGCTCTGCTCAAGCGCCAGTCCCGCTCGCTCGAAGGCGAGATCGCCTCGATGATCGACGACGATCCGCTCTGGGCAAAGCTCGCCGAGACATGGCGCGAGGTGAAGGGGGTTGCCGGACGGACCGTCGCCCGGCTCCACGCCGAGCTGCCGGAGATCGGCACCCTGTCCAACAAGGCCATCGCCAAGCTCGCCGGCCTCGCCCCAATTGCCAATGACAGCGGTAAGCGAAAGGGCAAGCGACCCACCCGCGGCGGCCGCGCCGGCGTCCGCTCGATCCTCTTCCTCGTCGCCGCCACTGCCGCGCGTTATGACAAAAGCCTCGCCGACTTCCGCGCCAGGCTCGTCGCTGCCGGAAAGGAAAAAATGGTCATCCGCATTGCGCTCGCCCGCAAGCTTCTGGTCCGCCTAAATGCCAAAGCACGCGATGCGCGTGCCCAATACGCCAATGCAACTTGACAAACCAGATAGTCGCTCACCCGCATCGCATCTTACGATGCGATGCGGCCTCTCCCCGCAGGCGGGGCGAGGCGGCTGATGCGATTGTGCTCTAGGGTGAGCTGCGCCCCGGCTCTTCGGTCGGATAGACGCCGCGCAAAACTTCCTCGAAATGGCTCTTCACCGACTCATTGCAGAGGCAGGCGCGCGTCTGCAGCGCGTCGCGATTGCGGACCACGATTGAGCCGCGTCTTGTCTCGAGGACGCCTTCCGCCTTGAAGGTCTGGATGACGCGGCTGGCATAGGAACGGCCGACGCCGAGCAGCGTCGCAAGCTGCTCGTGGGTCAGCGGCACGGTGTCATTGCCGTCGGTGCGCTCCATGGCGGAGATGATCCATTTCGCGGTGCGCTGCTCGATCGAATGCACGGCGTTGCAGGCGGTCGACTGGAAGATTTGCGCCAGCATGCAGTCGGCGTAGCGCGCGAAGATGTTGCGCAAGGATGCCGATTTGGTCTTGGCCGCCTCCAGCTTGCTGACGGCAACCCGCACGCAGGGGCCAGCGAACTTGACGCAGATGCGAGTATAGGCCGGCAGGAAGCCATGGCTGACAATGCCGCCGACCGCGCCTTCGCGCCCAACCAGGATGGTCTCGACATCGCGGCCATCCTCGTTCGGCACGACAAAGGAGACGAGGCACGGTCCGCAGGGGAAATACACCGTCTCGACATTGGCGCCGGGGCTGTAGAGCAGGTCGTTGGCGCGGGTCTGCACCTGCGCCAGATGCGGCTCGATCAGCGCGAAGTCGGCGCGGTCGAGCCGGCGCAATAGGTTATTGTACGGCCGGTCGGTGACCTCGGCCGCAGCATCCAGTCGCGCAAGCATGGGAACTCCTTGTTTCCCCATAAAAGCGACGATAGGCCATCTGGTTCCCGAGATATGTCCACAAGTGCACAGACAGAAACGTATGGAGTGTGGTGGTTTCCGCATGGGAACCCGTCGCTGCGCCATTCGGGAAGCGACTGCGGGCTGTCCTGATCCAAGTACCGGTCCAAGTCCCAATCCAAGTACCGATTCTTGCATGTGGTGTGATCATGGAACCCGCCCCAACCTGTGGCCTGCCGAGTGATGTCCTGATTGTCGAGGACGATCCGATCATCGCGCTCGATTTCGAGGATACGATTCTCGGCTTCGGCGTGAAGGCGGTGCGCTGCTCCGGCAGCGTCGCGCATGCGCTGATGATGATCGACGAGCGGTTGCCGGATTTCGCGCTGCTCGATGTCGGCCTGGCGCGGGAGAAGAGCTTCAAAGTCGCCGAACGGCTCGAGCTGCTGAAAATTCCGTTCGCCTTTGTCACCGGCTATGGCGGTGACCGCGTGGACGCAGCCTTCGCCGACTGGCCAAGGCTGCCAAAGCCCTGTTCAAGCGAAGCGCTGCTTTCGGTGCTGCAGCGCTTCGCCAAGCGATAAATTTAGATCGGCAAATATCAAACCGGCTTGGGATCGAGCGTGGTCGACCACAGTGCGACGTCGGCACGGTCGCGCAAGGTCACGGTCATCTGACCGGTCGCGCCTTCGATCTTGACGTGACCGAAGAACTGCATGCCGGCCGAGGGCGGCAGGTTCTGCTTGTCGTCACCCGGAGCTTTGACGAACTTCACTTCGGGACCGAAGGTGTTGTCGAGCTCGTTCGGGCCGAAGGTGCCGGCGTGCAGCGGACCGGAGACGAATTCCCAGAACGGCTCGAAGTCCTGGAATTGGGCCTTGTTCGGATCATAGTAATGCGCGGCGGCGTAGTGCACGTCGGCGGTGAGCCACACCGTGTTCTTTATCGGCGCGGTCTTGATGAAGCGCAGGATTTCCGCGATCTCGAGCTCGCGGCCGCGTGCCGGGCCGTTGCCTTGGGCAAAGGCTTCCGAGCCCTTCTTGTTCGTCGCATCATCCCAGACGATCAGCGACAGCGGCATGTCGGAGGCGATCACCTTCCAGGTCGCGCGCGAATTGAGCAGGGCGCGCTTCAGCCATTGCATCTGCTCCGGCCCGAGGAAATAGGCGTCGGGACCGTAGGTCTCCTGCTGGTTCGGACCGTTGGGGCCGCGATAGCTGCGCTCGTCGAGCATGAAGACGTCGAGATGCGGGCCATAGCTCAAGGCACGATAGACCCGGCCCGGCTCGACGATGCTTTCGCGCATCGGATACATTTCGTGGAAGGCGCGAGCGGCCCGCGCCGCCAGCAGCGTGATGTTGCGCTCCTTGTAGGCGGCGGGCAGGTCCTTCGACAGCGACCAGTTGTTGGTCACCTCGTGGTCGTCCCACTGCACGAAGATCGGCACCTCGGCATTGAAGGCGCGGACATTGTCGTCCATGAAATTATATTTGTGCGCGGCGCGGTACTCATCGAGGGTCTCGGCCACCTTGGCCTTCTCGGGAATGGTGACGTTCTTCCAGACCTTGCCGTCGGGAAGCTTGACTTCAGCTGATATGACGCCGTCGGCGTAAATCGTATCGCCGGAATGGATCAGGAAGTCCGGCTTGTGCTTGCGCATCGCGGAGAAGGTGACCATGCCGCCATCGTCGGGATTGATGCCCCAGCCCTGGCCGGCGACGTCGCCGCCCCAGACGAAGCTGACATCGCGCTTATCGGTAGGCGCGGTGCGGAAGCGCCCGACCACGGGTTCGCTCATGATGTCGATGTGGGAGAGATCGCGGAAGCGGACGCGATAGAAAATGTCCTGTCCGCTGGGCAGATCCTCGACCAGCAATTTGGCGGTGAAGTCGCTCTCGGGCAGCGCGTTGACCGGCGGTAGCGCGCGGGCATCCTTGAAGGATTCGGTGGTCGCGACCTCGACCATCATCTGCGACGGCCGGTCGGCGCGCGACCAGATCACGCCGCCATCGGCGCCGATGTCGCCGGACTGCACGCCATGGGTCACCGCGGGCCGGTCGGCGGCACGGGAGAGATAGGGCATGGCCACCAGGCCAACGCCGGTGGCGGCCGCGGTGGACAGGAATCGGCGGCGGGAAAGACGGAGCGTTTTGCGTGGGATGTGGAATGTCATGCAGGCCTCCTCGGTCGGCGGGATGGGCGCCGACAGACCTAGAAAGGTTCTGTGACGAGGCAATTACAGAAGTGAGGAGTTCACAGGGTTGGCTTTGCCCTATCCCCCTCATCCTGAGGAGCCGCGCAAGCGGCGTCGCGAAGGATGAGGCCGCAGTGGGGACCCATGGTTCGAGACGCGCTGCGCGCTCCTCACCATGAGGGTCGAGAACTGTGCCTTACGCTGTGCCGGTGGCGCGGAGTTGGGCGCTCGCCCGCTGCAGGTTCTGCGGCAGGTTCCCCAGCAGCATTTTCCGGTCATAGACCGCGTTGTGGAATTGCTCGAGCGCGATGTTGAAAGCCGTCAGCGCGCCGGTCTCGATCGCGCCGCTCTCGAAGCAGCGCAGCGTGTCGCGCAGGATGTCGTCGGCTTCCGATTGCATGCGGTCGAGCTCTTCGGTCGATTCGCTCTTGCGCGCGACCGCGATCATATCGAGCAGCTTTTCACGCAAGTGCGAATTGGTGTCGCGCTCGTCCTTTTTCAGGTAGCCGGCGAACCAGGCGCCGATCGAGCCCGTCGCCGACAGCGCCATCAGGCCCCACCAAATGAAATCGCTGTAGCGATCGAGGAAGGTCTTCTCCTCGCCGTCGACAAAAGCCGCCGCGCCGGGATGCACGGGGATCACCGCATCCTTGTCGGTATCAGGGGTTTCGATCTTCGCGGCCAGCGGGAACTCCGACATCAATTGCTGCCGGATCGCAAATAGCTGGCGTGTGAAGGCGGCGATGGTGACGTCGGAAATGCCTTTGCGCGCCACCACGTGGTGGGCGAAGCTGATCGTCTTCACTTCGTCATCGGGACGTTCCGCCGAGCCGAAGGTGCCCGAGGGGATTTCGGCGGCCTCATAGGCCGGATGGTTTTGCGCGATCGCCTCCGAAGCGTCGATTGCGAGGAACGTCGGATCGCCGCCGCTCTCTTTGACGGAAGCTGCGATGGCTTCCGCTGTGATCTTGCTGTTGAGCGGACCCGCGGCGAGATAGACATCCGCCTTCTGGCTGCGAATGGCTTCCGCGATCTCGGTGACCGGGAACTGGACAATCTCGACCTTGGAAGGATCGACGCCGTATTGCTGCAGGATGACCTTGAGCAGGTTGACATTGGCCTCGGTCTTGCCGATCACGCCGACCTTGCGTCCTGCAAGCTGGCTGATCTTGGTGATCTTCGGACCCGCCTTCTTGCCCTTGCCTTTGGCCGGCGGCGGCGCCCACAGCACCGCGAAATTCTTGCGCAGCGTGGCGACCGCCTGCGCATTCTTCGGCACGTCGAGATCGCCGCGGATGATCGCAAGATCGACCTTGCCCTGCGCCAGCGCCTCCGCACTTGCCACCGCGCCCTCGGTCGGCACCGGTCTCAGGCGGACATAGGACTTGTTCTGCACGAAGGCCTGCGTCAGCCGCTGCACGACTTTGACGTCATCGCTGTTGGGAGGGCCGACCGCGATCTTCAGCGTCACCGGCCTCTCGGCAAAATAATAGCCGGCCGCAAGCGCGCCGACGATGGCCAGCACGCCAGCAATCGTCACCAGTACCGCGCGTCGCGCCGCAGAACGCGGCGAGGGCGGTGCCGGCGGACCGGTCACGAATTCCTCAGTCATCGATCGGGCAAACAATCGCTTGAGGCTCAAATTCATCGCAAGGATCGTATTGGAACAATATTGTAGCAAATTTCTTGCCGGCCATAGGTTACATCTGCGTCATGGTTACTGCCGGGCTGGGTGTCAGGGTAAAGTACGGATGAACGATGGAGGTCAAGATGACGCAGCGGCTTACCGGTGAAGCACGGAAATCGACGCTGGCGGGATTGCCCGGCTGGACCGAGGTCGGCGGTCGTGACGCGATCGCCAAGACCTTCGTGTTCAAGGATTTCAACGAGGCCTTCGGCTTCATGTCGCGCGCGGCGCTGGTGGCCGAAAAGCACGACCATCACCCGGAATGGCGCAATGTCTACAAGACCGTCGAGGTCGTGCTGGCGACCCACGACGCCGGCGGCGTTACCGCCAAGGACGTCGAGCTCGCAAAGGCCATGAATGCGATTGCCAAGGCGCTCGGCGTAGGCTGATCCGCCCTTGCGGGGGCGAGTGCGCATCCCCAACTCGTGATCGGGCCGCCGCGGCGAATGGCCGCGCGGGGCGCATTCCCCGGGCGGGCCCCTCAAGGAAACCGATATGGCATCCGATTTCAGCGCAGGTTTCGAGCCGGCCGACCGGCTGGCGGAAGATCGCGAGAGCGTGCGCAAGCGATTCTGGATCAAGCTGAAGAAGGTGGCGGCGAAACTGCCGTTCACCGAGGATCTGCTTGCGGCCTATTACTGCGCCTTTGACAAACAGACGCCGCGCCACGTCCAGGCCGCGCTGCTAGGCGCGATTGCTTATTTCATCCTGCCGTTCGATTTCATCCCCGACATGATGCCGGTGCTCGGCTTCACCGATGACGCCGCGGTTCTCGCCACCGCCATCCGCCTGGTTGCAAGCCACATCACCGAAGATCACCGCGCGGCCGCGCGCGCCGCGTTGAAGCGGGGCATCGGGGAAGCCTGAACTCCTTAAACGCAAATCAGCCCGGCCGAGCATGGCCGGGCTGATCAGCCTGCGCGTGCCGCCAATTATTGTTGCTTGCTTGGGCGAACGACTTGCGCTCTGGCGTTTGACGTATCCTTGGATGCCTGATCGGTCTGCCATGCCTGGAATTGCTTGAACAGCGCGTCGCGATCCGCCTCCGATTGTGCGCCCTTCGCCGCCGCCGGATTCTGCCTCAGGAACTCGTCGAAGCGGCCGCGGGCAACCGGCGCCACGTTATGGGCGTCGAGCCACTGCTGCGCATAGGGCAGGCGGGTCCAGCCGGCGAGCGGCGCCGACAACGAGGTTTCCTTCCATTTCGGGTGGAACGGCGGATTCTGCAGGGCCGGGAATTTCGTGAAGAACGCATCGACAAACTGCGTCAGCTTGCGATAGCGCTCGGAGCCCGGCGTCCAATTATAGGCTGCGAGCAGCGCCGGCACCGCGATGGTGTCCACCCGCTCCCCTTCGGAGATCAGGTTCGGATAGTCCTTCGAGGTGAGCGTCGCCGGCAGATAGTCGCTCTGCAGCGGCTTTTCGTAATCGACCTTCACGAGATGGAAGCGGCCGTCATTCTGGAAGCTGGAAACCGACTTGTAGGGCTTGCCGCCCACCACGATCACGGCGTCCAGCTCACCGGCCTTCAGCTTCTCCATCGCGATGCGCTGCTCGATGTAGAGCCAGTTCGCTTTCATCCCGAGCCGCTCGGCCACGGTCAGAACGGTGACGAAGGTGCTGCCATTGGGCAGGTCGACGCTGACGCGCTTGCCCTCGAGGTCCCTCAGGCTCTGCACCGATTTCGGCGCGATGACCTGCATCTCCTCGTTATAGAGCTTGGTCACATAGGTGAACTGCTTCTTGATGTCCTTGGCAAAGCCCTTGCGCTCGAGATAGTCGAGCGTGTCGGCGCGCACGATGCCGATGTCGACGCCCTGCAGGAACAGGATGTCGGCGACGCTCTGCACCGAGCCGCGGCCGACGATCGGGAGCACGCGCAGCTTGTTGCCATCGTCGAGCACGGAGGCGAGGTCGGCACCGATCTGCACATAGGTGCCGCCGATGGTACCGGTGATCAGCGTGATGGTGTTGGCGTTCAGCGCCTGCTTGGTCTGCGCCGAGCCGAACTGGAAGATGGCCTTTAGACTGTCGCTGACCTTCGCCGGGTCATACTCGGTCTCCTCGGCGCGGGCCGCAAGGCCGCACGCCATCAACGCAGCGAATGCCAGTGCAAATAAACGTCGCATGTTGTCCCCTAACCCGGTGTGAAGAAATCAGTTCGGCAGTTGAGCAAGCCGGCGCTGGGCGTCGGCTGAACCGAGCTGCGCGGCCTTCTGGTACCAGGCGCGGGCCTTTGCGGGCTCGGGCGTGGTGTTGCGGACGTCGGCGGTGCCGAGCACGTCCGGATCATAGGTCTGTGCCAAAAGCAGCGCGGCGTCGGCTACCTGCATTTCGGCGGCGCGCTCGAGCAGCAGGCGGGCCGACATCAGATCGCCGGAGGTGAGGAAGCCCTTGGCGCGCTGCATCAGGTTGGCCATTTCCTCGGGGTCGACCTGCCGGGCCGGCTGCGGCGCTGCGGCGGGAGGAGCTGCGGGAGGCAGGACGGCCACCGGCGAGATGGCGGAGAGTGGGGCTGGGGCAGGAGCAGCGGCCGCAGGAGCAGCGGCGGCAGGTGCCGGCGCGCGGTTCTGCAGCGCGGCCTGATAGGCGTTCGAGATATCCTCGCGCGAAGGCAGCATCGCCACCTGCTGCGGAGCTCTGGCCGTGTTCGCGCCTGGCGTCTGATTGGCCGGGCCCGTCAGCCGCGTCGGATCCTTCAATTGTACGTCGCGCGGGGTAAGTTGCGTGGTGGCATCAGATTGCGCTGCTGCGGAAGGAACCGGAAGCACGGTGGCGATCGACGCTTTCGCGCTGATCAGAACCTCACGCGTCGCATCGGACGAGTACCAGGCGAAGCCGACGGCAACCGCAGAAGCCGCCAGTGTCACCATCAGGATTTTTGAAGCAATCGAGAAGCGCCTGGGCTCGCGAAACTGCTGTTGGTAATCGAACTCGGCGGGATCGGGCTCGCCTTCGGGATCGCTGAGGAAGAGTGGAACGGAATCGTCCGACTGATATTCCGAAGCTGCGCTTCGTCCGAATGCGTAACCTCTGGGGCGAAGGCTGGTGCCGGTAATATCGTGTTCGAGATCGTCGGAGCCGGGCTCGTAAGAGCGATAGCGATGATCCACCATGGTGTAGTTCCCCACTACTTTGACGCAACAACCGGGGGAACCAGGCGCTAATCTTTTTATTCTCGTCGTCGCCCCAGAGCGCCCCGCTACTGATGGCTCTGAATCTGCGTCGGATTCAGCCCAAAACGCGGCCCTTGGCGGCGCTAAGTGGATTAAATTATGATTTCATTGTGGCGTAGAGCCATAACCCACAGCGAGATTTATAGTTAATTTTCAATTGCCGGTGAAGCCGCGCTCGCGTGTCGGATTCAAGTTAGGCCCGCCGTTCAAGGCTTTTTTGTATCATGCGGGATTTAGAAAACCCGCCGCCACCCAAGGTAGAGGCGGGCTTCTCGTCGTTAACCAAAAATTTACGGATGTAGGATCACTTTTCCCATCGCCTGTCGCCCGGCGAGCACTTTGAGGGCGTCGGCGGTCTGCGCCAATGGGAAGGTGCGGTCGACATGCGAGGAGATTTTTCCCTCCGCCGTCCACTTCACGAGCTTCTCCAGATTGGCGCGGTTCTTCTCCGGATTGAGCCGGGCCCACTGACCCCAGAACACGCCGCGAATGTCGCAGCCTTTCAGTAGCGCGAGGTTGAGCGGCATCTTCGGAATCTCGCCGGCGGCAAAGCCGATCACCAGAAAGCGGCCTTCCCAGGCAGTCGAGCGCAGCGCCGCTTCAGCATAGGAGCCGCCGACGGGATCGAACACGATGTCGGCGCCCTTGCCGCCGGTGAGCTTGCGCAGGCCTTCCTTCAAATCTTCCTTGGCGTAATTGAGCGTCAGCTCGGCGCCATGCGCCTTGGCAAATTCGAGCTTCTCGTCCGAGGAGGCGCAGGCAATCACTTTCAAGCCCATCAGCTTGCCGAGCTCGCAGGCAGCGAGCCCAGTGCCGCCCGCCGCGCCCAGTACTGCAAGCGTTTCGCCCGGCTTCGGGCTCGCGCGGTCTTCCAGCGCATGCAGCGCGGTCCCGTAGATGATGATGATGCCGGCGGCGCGGTCGAAATCGAGATTGTCCGGGATCTTCACGATCGAGGCGGCCGGCAGCGCGATCTTCTCACGCGCGCCATTATGGCCGCAGGACGCCACCACGCGATCGCCGGGCTTCAGATCCGTGACGCCGGCGCCGACGCTTTCCACTACGCCCGCGATCTCCGCGGCCGGCGAGAACGGGAAGGGCGGCTTGATCTGGTATTTGCCCTGGATCATCAGGATATCGAAGAAATTCAGCGCCGCCGCCTTGATCGCGACCACGGCTTCGCCTGGCCCAGCCACCGGATCCGGTATCTCGGCCAGCACGAGATCGTCTGGTTGGCAATATTGCGA
>Ga0210408_10001282_pt1 | contig 26892 bp, 25 predicted proteins | sample IncBWH4MmetaG_FD_155471 | JGI IMG/M metagenome (GOLD analysis project Ga0210408, IMG submission 155471) | Forest soil microbial communities from Barre Woods Harvard Forest LTER site, Petersham, Massachusetts, United States - Inc-BW-H-4-M | ecosystem: Environmental > Terrestrial > Soil >...
CGGTGCCGAGCAGGAACGGGCTTTGGCCGTCGGCCGTCCATAGCGGCGCGATGCGCGAATTCATCAGTTGCAATTGCGCCGGGTCGAACGGGTTCTGCACGCTGAGCAGGGGCGCAAAGATCGCGATCAGGAAAAACAGCACGGTCACGGCGGCCGCCGCCACGGTGAGGCGGGAGCGTCGGAATGAATAAAAGATGTCGCTATCTGCAACCCGTCCAAGCCAACCGCCCGGAGAAACCTGCGCACGCGGCGCGCTCGATGTGGCTTTGTGAGGGACGACGGCGTCGCTCATGGTCAGGCCGCGCGGCTGATGGTCGAGCGCAGGCGCGGATCGACCACGGTGTAGAGGATATCGACCACCAAATTAATGGTGACGAAGATCAACGACACCATCAGCAAATAAGCAGCCATGATCGGGATATCGACGTTTTGTACGGCTTGCACGAACAACAGTCCCATGCCGGGCCACTGGAATACGGTCTCGGTGATGATCGCAAATGCAATAACCGAGCCAAATTGCAGGCCTGCCACGGTGATGACGGGAACCAGCGTGTTCTTGAGCGCGTGGCCGAAATGGATCGCGCGCGTGGTTAGGCCCCGCGCCCGCGCAAAACGGATGTAGTCGGTGCGCAGCACCTCCAGCATCTCGGCGCGCACCAGCCGCATGATCAGGGTCAGCTGGAACAGGCCGAGCGTGACCGAAGGCATGATCAGCGCCTTCAGCCCGGAAATCGTCAGCAGTCCGGTGGTCCACCAGCCGATCCGCACCACTTCGCCGCGGCCGAACGATGGCAGCCAGCCCAGCACCACTGCAAACAGATAGATCAGGAGGATGCCGATCAGGAAGGTCGGCAGCGAAATTCCGATCAGGGAGATCGCCTGGAACACGTTTGCAAGCAGCGTGTCGCGTCGTAGCGCCGAATAGACGCCCATCAGGATGCCGAACACCATCGCGAAGATCGTGGCGCAGGTGGCGAGCTCAAGCGTCGCCGGCATCCGCTCCTTCAAAAGATCGGCGACCGGCTGGCGAAACTGGTAGGAGACGCCGAATTTGAACTGGGCAGCGTTGGCGAAATAGCGCACGAACTGCACGGGCACGGGATCGTCGAGACCGAGGGACTGGCGGATCGCCGCGCGCTCGGCGGCCGAGGTGTCGATGGCAACCATCTGGTTGACGGGGTCTCCGGCGAAGCGGAACATCGAGAACGCGATGATGCCGACCGTGATCATGACGCCTATGGCCTGGATCGCCCGGTGAAGAGTGAAAGCGAGCATGTGATCCTTTCACTTCCCTGCAAATGTCGCATGCGTCGTTGCAAACCGTAACGAAAAGTCCCGGAAAGCGCGGGGCTCCCGGGACTTGTGCCTTCAGGCTGCTACTCCTGTTTTGTCGCCCAGTACAACAAGACCTCGTTGTCGGCGCGCTGGGTCAGTTTCACCTTGTTGGAGATGCCCCAGGCCAACGCCTGCTGGTGCAGCGGGATGTAGCTGTATTCCTTGATGCCGATTTCGAAGGCCTGCTTGATCAACTGATTGCGCTTGGCGGTATCGGTCTCGACCAGCACCTTGTCGGTAAGGGCATCCAGCTCCTTGTTGCAGTATCCGCCGAGATTGGCTTCGCCGCGGTTGGGGTCCTTTTCATCGCCCCGACAGCCCATGATGTCGTGCAGAACGTTTTGCGAATCCGATGATGCCGGCGTCCAGCCCAAAAGATAGAATGACGTCTTGAAACCGCCGGGCTTCAGCACTTTGGCGAAGTATTGCTGCTTCGGCTGGGCTAAAAGCTCAACCTTGACGCCGATGCGGGCCAGCATGCCGACGACCGCCTGGCAGATCGCGGAGTCATTTACGTAACGGTCGTTGGGGCAATCCATCGTGACTTCGAAGCCATCGGGATAGCCGGCCTCGCTCAGGAGTTTCTTGGCCGCGTCGGGGTCGTATTTCGCCCGCGCGAAGTCCGCGGAAAGCGCGAATAGCTGCGGCGCGATCATCAGCGCCGACGGGGTCGAGAGACCGCGCATCACGCGTTTCTGGATCAGGTCGATGTCGACGGCCTTGTAGAAGGCTTCGCGGACGCGGACATCCTTGAACGGATTCTTGCCCTTGACGCTCGAGTAGAGGAGCTCGTCGCGCACCTGGTCCATGCCGAGGAAGATGGTGCGCAGTTCAGGCCCGGTCATGACCTTGGCAGTCCCGCTCGCATTGACGCGCTCGATGTCCTGGATCGGAACCGGCTCGATGACGTCGACCTCGCCGGAGAGCAGGGCGGCAACGCGCGTCGCGGCGGAGGCGATCGGCGTGAAGTCGATTTCCTTCAAATTATGTTCGGACTTGCCCCACCAGTTCGAGTAGGCCTTGAACACGGTCTTCACGCCGGGCTGATGGCTCTCGATGTAGAAGGGACCAGTACCGTTTTCGTGCAGCGATGCGTAGCTCGGCGTCGTTGCCGAGGCCGGCGTCGGCGCGACCGAGTTGTTTTCCGCGCACCATTTCTTGTCCATGATGAACCAGCCGTCCCATTGTGACGTCAGAATGGGATTGGGCGAGTCGAGCATCACGTCGACCGTGTAGTCGTCGACCTTGACGAATTTCGCGTCGGCCGGAACGTTGGTCAGAAAATTGGAACCCGTGGCACGCACGCGTTCGGCGGAAAAGATCACGTCGTCGGCGGTGAACGGATCGCCGTTGTGGAATTTGACGCCCTTGCGCAGATGGAAGCGCCAGTGGAGGGGGTCCAGGGTTTCCCAGCTTTCCGCCAGCGCGGGAGCGATCTTCAGATCCTTGTCGCGGGTGACCAGGCCTTCATAGACATGAGCGTGGTGGGCGATGGTCGTGGTTTCCTTGAGCGTATAGGGATCGAGCGATTTGAGGTCGCCCTGATTGGCATAACGCAGCGTCTGGCTCGATGCCGGTGAGGCCGTCGCGGCGATTGCGATGGCGGCCGCTGCAAACAGGGTATGACGTACCGACATTGGTTTACGCTCTCCGCTGTGGCGCGCCGAGCAATTTCTGCGATATCGGCGGGCTAAGATCGATCCATGTTGCCAGAGTTTGGCCGCCGCGCAAGCGCGATTTCGGCCCGGTTTGCGCAGGCACGAGGCAATAGCTAGCTTCAGCCCGACGGTTCAGACATTCAACTTTCGGAGTGGCGGATGGCGGAACTCAGGGCCGACGTTCTCGTATTGGGTGCAGGCATGGTCGGGGTCGGCGCCGCCTTGCATCTGCAGAAGCGAGGGCGCGACGTCATTTTGGTCGACCGCGGCGGCCTCGCCGGCGAGGGCACGAGCTTCGGCAACGCCGGCGTGATCGAATGCGCGTCTGTCTTTCCCTATATGTTTCCGCGCGACTTCCGCGAGATCCTGCGCTACGCGCGAAACTGCAGCCCCCAGGTGCGCTACAGCCTTGCCGATTTGCCGGCCTTCCTGCCCTGGCTCTTGCGTTACTACCTCGCATCCTCGCCGGAGCGGGCAAAAGAGAGCGCGATGGCCGAATTGCCGCTGATCCGGCAGAGCCTGACCGAGCACGAAGCGCTGATCGCGGAGGCCGGCGCCGGCGAACTGTTGCGGCGATCCGGTTGGATCAAGATGTATCGTTCCGATGCGAGTTTCGCCAAAGCGTTGAGCGATTTCGAACGTGCAAAGCAATATGGCGTCACGGGCGAGGTTCTCGACGATGCGGCGATCAAGCAGCGCGAGCCGCAGCTTTCCGGAGAATTCAAGGGCGCGATCCATTTTAACCAGCCCGGATTCGTGCCCGACCCCGGCGGATTGGCCAAGGCCTATGCCGCGCTGTTCAAGCGCAAGGGTGGCCGCTTCCTCGCAGGCGATGCACGAACGCTCGAACAGGCGAATGGCGGCTGGCGCGTGAATGTCGATCAAGGTGCCGTAACGGCGCGCGAAGCCGTGGTGGCGCTCGGACCCTGGTCCGATCTGGTGTTCGGTAGGCTCGGCTATTCGATCCCGCTCAGCGTCAAGCGCGGCTATCATTTGCACCTGGCGGCGCGCGGCAATGCCGTGCTCAACCACCCGGTGCTGGACGCCGATCAGGGTTTTGTGCTGGTGCCGATGAGCCGCGGCATCCGCCTCTGCACCGGTGTGGAGTTTGCCCGCCGCGACGGCCCGCCGACGCCGGTTCAGTTGCAGCGGGCGCTGCCGCGGGCGCATGCCTTATTTCCGCTTGGCGAGGCGGTCGATCCAAAGCCATGGATGGGCGCACGGCCGTGCTTGCCGGACATGCGGCCGGTGATCGGCAGGGCGCCGCGCCACACTGGGCTGTGGTTCGATTTCGGCCATCAGCACCACGGCCTGACGCTCGGCCCGGTGACCGGACGGCTGCTGGCGGAGATGATGACCGGCGAGACGCCGTTTGCCGATCCGGCGCCGTTTGCGGTCGAACGTTTCGTTTGACCATATCCGCCGAAGGGAACCTGAGGCGGCCGGCTTTTGGGGGTCAGGTCGCTTGCGTCGCGCTCCAACTCGCGGTGTTATGTGATGGCGTCGTCAAGACGCGATCAGGAGCGGACATGAAGGTTAACGTCGAGATAGACTGCACGCCGCTTGAAGCCCGCCAGTTCTTCGGACTTCCGGATGTAGCGCCGATGCAGACGGCGGTGATGGACCGGCTACAGCAGCAGGTGATGGCCAACATCGAAAAGGTTTCTCCGGAAGCGTTGCTGCAAAGCTGGTTCACCTTCGACCCGAAACTTGCCGAGCGGTTCCAGGACATGTTCGTGGCGATGGCTGGTCTCGGCAGCGTGCGCGGCAGCGACAAGAAGAAATAATGCCTGCCGACCGCGACGGAGCGCGCACGACTGGCCGGCTTCGTCCGCCGGGTCTCGGCCTGCTGCTCGCTGAGGCGAGAGGGATCTTCGAGTTCAACACCAGCCTGTTGCTGTCGCCTTTGTTGATGCGCGCCCCCAGGGGCGATGGCCATCCGGTGCTGACGCTGCCGGGGTTTCTGGCGAGCGACCTGTCGATGGCACCAATGCGGCGATATCTGACGGAGCTCGGCTACGATACGCATACCTGGCGAATGGGACGCAACACCGGCGGCGTCGCGCGCATGCAAAGCGCGCTGCTCGATCGCTTGAAGGAAATTTACGCCGACACCGGCCGCAAGATCTCGATTGTCGGATGGAGCCTTGGCGGCATCTACGCGCGCCATCTGGCGCTACAGGCACCCGACATGGTCCGACGCGTGGTGACGCTGGCAAGCCCGTTTGCAAACGACGTGCGGGCGACCAATGCTACGCGGCTCTACGAGGCGCTGTCGGGCGAAACGGTTGAACAGACTTCCGAGCTTCAACAGGCGATCGCCGGCGACCTGCCGGTGCCCGCTACCTCGATGTATTCGAAGAGCGACGGCATCGTGAACTGGCGAACTTGCCTGCTGCACCCCTCCGATACCGCCGAGAATATCGAGGTTCGCCTTGCAAGCCATGTCGGGTTCGGCGTCAATCCGGCAGCGCTCTGGGCGCTGGCCGATCGCCTGGCCCAGGCCGAGGGTCAATTCGTGCAATTTGACCGATCCGGGCCGTTTGCCATTGCATATGCGCCCGCAGAACAGGCACAATCGATCTAAGCGCTAGAAGCGCCGTCAAGGCGCCGCGCGACCGTTTCTCGGGAGGAAATCATGAGTGACGCTAAAAAGCTGTCCTCAATGGACGCATCGTTTCTCTATCTGGAAACGCCGGAGATGCCGATGCATGTCGGGAGCATGGCGATCTTCCGCCTGCCCGAGGACTACAAAGGCAACTTCTTCGAAGACTTCAAGGCGATGATCGCCTCGCGCCTGCACATCGCGCCGATCCTCAAGGCGCGGCTGGAAAAGGCACCGCTCGACATCGACCATCCAAGCTGGGTCGAGGACGACCAGTTCGACATCGACCGCCACATCTTCCGCGGCAGCCTTCCCGCGCCATACGACCGCGCGACGCTGGAGCGCATCGTCGGCTGGATGCATGCCAAGCTTCTCAACCGCGCCCGCCCGCTTTGGGAGTTCTACGTCTTCGAAGGCATGAAGGACAACGAGATCGGGCTCTATTCGAAGATGCATCATGCCTGCATCGACGGCGGCGCGGGGGCCGCGCTCACCAACATGATCTACGACCTCTCGCCGGTGCCGCGGCAGGTCGAGCCGCCGGCGGCGCGGAAGGTTGCGCCGGAGCCGCGCGACATCGCCGCCAATTTGCTTGATTCCTATCAGCAGCTCTGGACCCAGCCGCTCGATGCCGCGGCCGCCGCCAAAAGCATCGAACTGCCGCGTTCCGGAAAGAGCGACATCGGATCGATCCTGTTCGACAATGCGATGTACCAGATCGAGAGCGCGGTGAAATTCGCCGGCAATATTCCGACCATGCTGAAGAGCGTCTCCGACGTGATCGGCAAGGTTTCCGATCCGAAGTCACGCGACAGCCTTGCCAGCATGATGTCGCCGCCGAGCATTTTGAACAAATCGATTTCCTCCGAACGCAGCTTTGCCGGCGTCTCGATCCCGTTGTCGCGGGCGAAGGCGCTGGCCAAACAATCCGGCGGCAAGCTCAACGACGTAGTGCTGGCGCTCGCCTCCGGCGTAGTGCGGCGTTATCTGATCGAGAAGGGCGCCTTGCCTTCGAAATCGTTGACCGCGGCGGTGCCGATCTCACTCCGCGAGGAGGGCAATACCGACGCCAACAACCAGGTGTTCGGCATGATCTGCTCGATCGCCACCAACATCGAGGATCCCAAGGCGCGGCTCGAGGCGATCATCGCGCAATCGACCAAATCCAAGGAGATGTCGCATCCGTTGCGGGCGTTGATGCCGCAGGTCTCCAACATCTCGATGCTGGGCGCGCCGATCCTGGTGCAGATCCTGGCGCTGCTCTACAGCCGTTCCAGCCTGTCGGACGTCTTGCCGCCGACCGCCAATATCACCGTGTCCAACGTGCCGGGGCCGCGCCAGACGCTGTATGCCGCGGGCGCCGAATTGCTGCACATCTTCCCGGTGTCGATCGCGACTCACGGGCTTGCGCTCAACATCACCGTGCAGAGCTACCGCGATCAGCTCGATTTCGGCTTCATTGCGGGCGCCAACATCATTCCGCACGTCCAGGTGCTGTGCGACATGCTGCCGCTGGAGTTCGAAGCGCTCGAGGCCGCGTTCGCGCCGCCGCCGAGCGAGATCAAGGGCGCCGCAGAGTAGGGTTTTGCAAATGATTGAGATGCCGCCACCGCAGTTCGCCCACGTCAATGGGATTCGCATGGGCTATTACGAGGCTGGTCCGAAGACGGACAAGCCGCCGGTGATACTCTGCCATGGCTGGCCGGAGATCGCGTTCTCGTGGCGCTACCAGCTCAAGGCGCTGGGCGAGGCCGGCATCCGCGTGATCGCGCCGGACCAGCGCGGCTATGGCTCGACCGACCGCCCCGAGCCGGTCGAGGATTACGATATGGAGCATCTGACCGGCGATCTCGTCGGACTGATGGACCATCTTGCGATCGACAAGGCGATCTTCGTTGGCCACGACTGGGGTGGCTTCGTCGTCTGGCAAATGCCGCTGCGGCACGTCGATCGCGTCGCCGGCGTCGTTGGCGTCAATACGCCGCACGCCAACCGCGCGCCGGCGGACCCGATCGAACTGATGCGCAAGCGCTTCGGCGAGCACATGTACATCGTGCAGTTTCAGGACGCCGCGCGGGAGCCGGACAAGATCTTCGGCAGTCGGGTCGAACAGGTCTTCGATGCCTTTATGCGGAAGCCGGTGCCGCGCCCCGACACCACGCCGAAGGAGGAGGTGGTCGCCGGTGTCGGCGCTTCGCCGCGATTAAATCTGGCGTTTCCGCAGATGATTGCGAACTACGACGCCAGGCACGATCCGCGCACGCCGATTCTGTCGGCGGAGGAAAGGCAGGTGTTCGTCGACGCCTTCAAGCGGACCGGCTTCACCGGCGGCATCAATTGGTATCGCAACATGTCGCGCAACTGGCAGCGCTCGGAGGGCATCGACCACACCGTGCGGGTACCGTCGCTGATGATCATGGCCGAGAACGATCAGGTGCTGCCGCCGTCGTCCGCCGACGGCATGGAGAAGCTCATTCCCGATCTGGAGAAATATCTGGTGCGCGGCAGCGGCCATTGGACGCAGCAGGAAAAGCCGGAGGAGGTCAGCGCCAAGCTGATCGAATGGCGTAGAAAGCGGTTCGGGTGAACGTCATCCTGAGGTGCTCGCCGGCTTCGGCGAGCCTCGAAGGATGACAGGAAAGGTGCAAGCGGCCATCCTTCGAGACGCGCGCTGGAGCGCACCCTCAGGATGACGGCGGCGCAGGGGGACAAATTCGAAAAATGGCGTCGAAGAACAGATTGAGTCCGATCCCGCATCCGCCGACCAAACCAGTGGTCGGCAACATGCTGTCGCTGGATTCGACCGCTCCGGTGCAGAACCTGGCGCGGTTCGCCAAGGAGCTCGGGCCGATCTTCTGGCTCGACATGATGGGCGCGCCAATCGTGATCGTCTCCGGCCACGACCTCGTCGACGAGCTATCCGACGAAAAGCGTTTCGACAAGGCGGTGCGTGGGCCGCTGCGCCGCGTGCGCACCGTCGCCGGCGATGGGCTATTCACCGCCGACACGACTGAGCCGAACTGGAGCAAGGCGCATAACATCCTGTTGCAGCCGTTCGGCAACCGCGCGATGCAGTCCTACCACCCGAGCATGGTCGATATCGCCGAGCAGCTCGTCAAGAAATGGGAACGGCTCAACGCCGACGACGAGATCGACGTCGTTCACGACATGACCGCGCTGACGCTCGATACCATCGGGCTGTGCGGCTTCGACTACCGCTTCAATTCGTTCTATCGGCGCGACTACCATCCCTTCGTCGAGTCGCTGGTGCGCTCGCTGGAGACCATCATGGTGATTCGCGGTCTGCCGCTGGAGAATCTGTGGATGCAGAAGCGAAGGCGCGATCTCGCAACCGACGTCGCCTTCATGAACAAGATGGTCGACGAGATCGTGGCCGAGCGGCGAGGAGCTGGCGAGTCCGCCGAAGACAAGAAGGACATGCTGGGCGCGATGATGACCGGCGTCGACCGCGCAACCGGCCAGCAGCTTGAGGACGTCAACATCCGCTACCAGATCAATACCTTCCTGATCGCGGGGCATGAGACTACCAGCGGACTACTGTCGTGCACGCTCTATGCGCTGTTGAAATATCCCGATGTGCTCAAAAAGGCCTACGAAGAAGTCGACGGCGTGCTTGGCCCCGATATCAATGCGAGACCGACCTATCAGCAGGTTACGCAGCTCACCTACGTCACGCAGATCCTCAAAGAGGCGTTGCGGCTGTGGCCGCCGGCGCCGGCCTACGGCATCGCGCCGCTCAAGGATGAGACCATCGGCGGCAAGTACAGGCTGAGGAAGAACACCTTCATCACCGTGCTGGTGCTGGCGCTGCATCGCGACCCCAGCGTCTGGGGGCCCAATCCCGACGCGTTCGATCCGGAAAATTTCAGCCGCGAGGCCGAGGCGAAGCGTCCGGTCAATGCCTGGAAGCCGTTCGGCAACGGCCAGCGCGCCTGCATCGGCCGCGGCTTTGCGATGCATGAGGCGGCGCTGGCGATCGGCATGATCCTGCAGCGCTTCAAGCTGATCGATCATCAGCGCTATCAGATGCATTTGAAGGAAACGCTGACGATCAAGCCTGACGGCTTCAAGATCAGGGTTCGCCCGCGCACCGACAAAGACCGCGGCGCCTTTGCCGGTGCAACGCCAGTTGCGGCTGCATCAGGCGCAGCAGCGCCGCGCGCGCGGACGCGGCCGGGCCACAACACGCCGCTGCTCGTGCTCTATGGGTCGAACCTCGGCACCGCGGAAGAGCTTGCGACCCGCGTCGCCGATCTCGCCGAGGTCAACGGTTTTGCGACCAAGCTGGCGCCGCTCGATGACTTCGTAGGCCGACTGCCGCAAAAGGGCGGGCTCCTGATCTTCTGCGCGTCGTATAATGGGGCTGCGCCCGATAACGCCACGCAATTTGTCAAATGGCTCGGCGGCGATCTGGCGAAGGACGCGTTCACAAAGCTGCGTTACGCGGTGTTCGGCTGCGGCAACAGCGACTGGGCCGCAACCTACCAGTCGGTGCCGCGCTTCATCGACGAACAACTCAAGGCGCGCGGCGCGCGAAACGTCTATGCGCGCGGCGAGGGCGATGCCCGCAGCGATCTCGACGGCCAGTTCGAGAGCTGGTTTGCCGCGGCCGCACCCGCCGCGGTGAAGGAATTCGGGCTGGATTCGAATTTCAGCCGCAGCGCCGACGACGAGCCGCTTTACAAGATCGAGCCGGTGGCGCCTTCGGCGGTCAATACCATCGTGGTGCAAGGCGGCGCCGCACCGATGAAGGTGCTGCTCAACAACGAGCTGCAGAACAAGCTAGGTGCCTATCCGTCCGATCGATCGACCCGACACATCGAGGTGCAACTGCCCTCTCACGTTACCTATCGCGTCGGCGATCACTTGAGCGTGGTGCCGCGCAACGATCCGGCGCTGGTGGATTCCGTGGCGCGCCGCTTCGGCTTCCTCCCTGCGGACCAGATCAGGCTGCATGTCGCCGAAGGCCGCCGCGCGCAATTGCCGGTGGGCGACGCGGTGTCGGTCGGGCGGCTGTTGACCGAGTTCGTGGAGCTACAGCAGATTGCGACCCGCAAGCAGATCCAGATCATGTCGGAGAACACGCGCTGCCCGGTGACCGAGCCTAAACTGCTCGCCTATGTCGGCGACGATGCTGCTTCCGCCGAGCGCTATCGAACCGAGGTGCTGACCAGGCGCAAATCGGTGTTTGACCTGCTGGAAGAGCATCCAGCCTGCGAATTGCCGTTCCATGCTTATCTTGAAATGCTGTCGCTGCTGGCGCCGCGCTATTATTCGATCTCGTCCTCGCCGTCGGGCGATGGCGCGCGCTGCAGCGTTACCGTAGCGGTGGTGCAGGCGCCCGCGAGCTCGGGACGCGGCACCTACAAAGGCGTCTGCTCCAATTTTCTCGCCGGCCGCCGGGCCGGCGACACGGTCCACGCTACGGTGCGTGAGACCAAGGCCGGCTTCCGCCTGCCGGACGACAGCTCGTTGCCGATCATCATGATCGGTCCCGGCACCGGGCTCGCGCCGTTTCGTGGCTTCCTGCAGGAGCGTGCGGACCGCAAGCAGAACGGCGCGAGGCTCGGGCCTGCGATGCTGTTCTTCGGCTGCCGCCATCCGGATCAGGATTATCTCTACGCCGACGAACTGAAGGCGTTCGCCGCCGACGGCGTGAGCGAACTCTTCACCGCGTTCTCGCGCGGCGACGGCCCCAAGACCTATGTGCAGCATCTGATCACCGCGCAGCAGGAAAAGGTCTGGACCCTGATCGAGCAGGGCGCGATCGTCTATGTCTGCGGCGACGGCGGCAAGATGGAGCCCGACGTCAAGGCAGCGCTGGTTGCGATCTATCGCGAACGCAGCGGTGCTGATGCGGATGCGGGGCAGCGCTGGATCGAAGATATGGGCGCCAGGAATCGTTACGTGCTGGATGTCTGGGCGGGTGGGTAGGAGTGTAGGGTGGGTTAGCCGAAGGCGTAACCCACCGCCTTTCGCGGAGAATGGTGGGTTACGCTTCGCTAACCCACCCTACGACTCGGCGCGGCAAATCACGCAGCTTTCGCCGCCGCACCGTGGGCGTGCTTGTCGATGGCGTCGATGATCTGCGGCCACATCGGGATCGGCAGCGCGTGCCCCATGCCCTTGACCATCAACAGCTTGGCGCCGGGGATCGAAGCGGCGGTGTCCTTGCCGCCCTCGGGGCGCACCAAGGGATCGACGGTGCCGTGAATGACCAAGGTCGGCGCTTTCACCGCGCGCAGCCGCTCCTTCCGGCTGCCGGAGGCCAGGATGGCGCGGAGCTGACGCCCGACGCCGGCCGGATTGAGCCCGCGCTCAAAAGTGCGTTCGGCGCGCGAACGGTCGAGCGCTTCGTCCTGCGGAAAACTGCCGCCGCGGAGGATTTTCCAGGTCTGCGCGTAACGAACGATGTATTCGTCGTGCGTCGTGACGGGCGGCGCCATCAGAATGGCGGAGGCCTCGCGGGTCGGCGGCGGCACTTTGGGATTGCCCGTCGTCGACATGATCGAGGTCAGCGAGCGTACGCGCTGCGGAAACGAGATCGCGATTTCCTGCGCGATCATGCCGCCCATGGAGGCGCCGACCAGATGCGCCGATTGGATGCCGAGCACGTCCATCAGCCCGATCGCGTCTTTCGCCATGTCGAGCAGCGTGTAGGGTGCGGCGACCGGAATTTTCAGGAACCGCAGTTTCAGCAGTTCAACCGCGGTCAGGCGCTTGCCGCCGCTGAGCTTTGAGGATTTGCCGATGTCGCGGTTGTCGAAGCGGATGACGCGAAAGCCGCGCGCGGCAAGCTGGCGGCAGAATTCATCGTCCCAATGGATCATCTGGGCGCCGAGCCCCATGATCAGGAGCATCGGCTCGGCTTTGGCGTCGCCAAAGATCTCGTAACAGATGTCGATGCCGTTGGCGCGGGCGATTTGCGGCGGCTGATGGGCTGACAGGTTCACCGGTTGTTTCCTTTAAGAAAAAGGTGATCGAGGCGGAACTCTATGCCACGGTTTCCGCCGGCGCAGAAGATTTTCCAACGTGACCGGCGCCGGCCAAATCGTAGCCCGCGCTGTTGACCGGCCCGCCGCAACGGTGTCGTATGACGACAAACAACGGGAGACCAACCCTCGGGTGGTGACAGTGGCGGGAGGACGCCAATGGCCGACAACAGCAACGATCCGCTCGCGTTGTGGCAGAAGATGATCGGCGAGATGGAGAAGGGATTCAATACCTTCGCCAACCAGGCGATGGCATCGCCGCAATTCTCCAAGGTGATGAACCAGGCCGGCGGGGTCACGGCGGGCGCGCAAAAGCAGCTCGGCGAACTGATGGAGAAATACCTCGTCAGCATGAACCTGCCGAGCCGGGCCCAGATGATCGGCATGGCCGAGCGATTGCAGTCGATTGAAGGGCAATTGAATGAGATCAAGGTGCTGTTGCTACAGATGAACGCCATTTCCGGCATGACGCAAGACAGTGTTGCCGCAGCGCCGAAGCCACCGCGCACCCGCCGCCCGCCGCCATCGCCCCCCGGAGAGCAGAAATGAATGCACCCGCGGGACTTGATCTGGCCTCTATACCGGACCGCATCCAGTCCGAGGTCCAGCGCGCGATCCAACGCAGCATCAAGGGCGTCGAATATTTCTCGACCTCGGGGCCGTCGCTCGGCTCGACACCGAAAGACATCCTGCACGTTCGCGGCACCATGAATCTCTATCACTACCGCCCGGTTGAGGATGAAATCTACCGGGTGCCGATCCTGATCGTGATGGCGACCACCAATCGCGGCTACATCCTCGATATGGTGCCGGGCCAGAGCTTCATCGAATTCCTGCTCAAGCGCGGCTACGACGTCTACATGCTGGATTGGGCCGCGCCGAAGCCGGAAGAGAAAGGTTTGCGGATGGAGGACTACGTCCTCGACTTCATCCCGGATTGCATCCGCCGCGTGCAGCAGGATTCCGGCGAGACCGATGTCACCGTGATCGGCTATTGCTTCGGCGGCGTCTTGTCATTGCTGTACGGCTCGATCTTTGCCGACGGGCCGATGAAGAATCTGATCTGCTTCACCACGCCGATCGACTTCCGCGAGATGAAGCTGTTTCAGAATTTTGCGGACAAGCGCTATTTCGACGTCGACCGCTTGATTGACAGCGTCGGCAATGTGCCGCCGGAAATGATCCTGTCTTCGTTCGAGATGCTGCGGCCGGCCTCGCGCGCGGCGAGCCAGGTGCAGCTCTGGGAAAACATCTGGAACGACGAGTTCGTGAAATCGTACCGGATGTTCGATCGCTGGGCGACCGACACGCTGCCTTTGGCCGGCGAATATTTCCGCGATATCACCAAGGATTTGATGTGGGACAACAAGCTCTATAACGGCACGATGTCGGTCGGCGGTCGCCTGGCCGATATCGCTGACATCAAGGTCCCGATCCTGCATGCGGTCGCCGAGCACGACCACATCGTTCCCTATGACGCGGCCAAGCCCCTGATCGCGAAGGTAGGCTCCACGGACAAGGAGGAGGTGATGCTCAAAGGCGGTCACGTCAGCCTCGTTGCCGGCGCCAATGCGATCCGGCGGCTGTGGCCGAAACTGGACTCCTGGCTGGGTGGAAGATCGATATGAGTGAGCAGCGTTCCTATCCGCGCCACGCCAAAACCGACGCCGGCGACATCGAATTCCGCCTGATGTCGCGCGCCGACGAAGCCGCCGTGCTCGATTTTGCCAAAGCACTGCCGACGCACGACTTGCTGTTCCTGCCGCGCAATATCAGCGAGCCAAAGGTGCTGTCGGCCTGGATCCATGAGATCGAGCGCGGCGACATCACGAGCCTTTTGGCGGTGAAGGACGGCAAGGTGGTCGGTTGCGGTACGCTGGTACGCGACCCGCATTCCTGGTCGCCGCATGTCGGCGAACTCAGGATGGTGGTGTCGTTGGAGGTGCGCGGGAAGGGCGTCGGCCGGGCGTTGTCGCAGGAGACGTTTGCTCTCGCGTTAGGCGCCGGGTTGGAGAAGCTTTCGGTGCAGATGACGGTCGATCAGCAGGCCGCGATCGCGCTGTTCGAAAGCCTTGGGTTCAAGGCAGAAGCGCTGCTGCGCGACCATGTCCGCGATGTCGACGGCAAAAAGCACGATATCGTCGTGCTCGGGCATAACGTCGCGCAGGTCCAGGCTCAGCTGGAGGCCTACGGGCTGGCCGAGGCGGTCCAGCATTAAGCTTGCGGGCTAGGCAGAAAGCCCAACAATCAGGCTGATCACGATTTCGTGATATCGCATCGCAACATTGATATTGCGCCGCACCATTAACTATGGCACAAGGATCGCGCCCCGGGCCAATCCGGACGGGGTGAGCCCATAGCTCAAAACCTGAGGATGGAGAGACCCACATGACCACCGAAACCAACACCGTGCTCGACAGCGTGAAAGAGGCCTTTGCGCCCGTCACCGAAGCCCTGAAGAACTTCCAGAACATGGAAGTCCCCGAAGCGGCTCGCGAGTTCGTCAAGAAGACCGCCAACACCGCCAAGGACCGCGCTGCCGACGTGTATGCCGGCTCCGAGAGGGTGACTGCCGCGATCGAGACCGCCGCTGCTGATTCCGTCAGCGAGGCCGCCAAGATCAGCCGCAACATCCAGCAGGCGCTCTACCAGGACTTCGAGGCGTTCATTGCCGGCATCGACAAGCTGGCGTCCGCCAAGTCGCTGAACGAAGCGGTCCAGATCCAGTCCGACATGGCACGTGCGCGCGGCGAAGTGCTCGTCTCGCGGGCGAAGGCGACCACCGAATATCTCGGCAAGCTCGTCGCCAACGGTGCCAAGACCGCCCAGGACAACTTCGCCAAGGTCTACAACAAGACTGCCTGATCCCCGTCGATCGGCGGATGGTTCGAAGGCCCGCTTCGCGCGGGCCTTCTTTTTGTCCGGTGTCCGCATAAATCAGCTTTGCCCCTCCGTCATTGCGAGGAGCGCAGCGGCGAAGCAATCCATGTCGAGCGCCAAGTTCGCTATGGATTGCTTCGCTTCGCTCGCAATGACGATGGGAGTCTGCGAAAGCCGCCATGACCCTTCCCGCCACCTTCTCATTCGACGCGCCCACCGACGCACAGCGCGCCGCGGAGCTGCGCCGTGTGAAGGCGCTGGCGACGCTGGTGCTGACGGCGACATTGGCGCTGTTCGCGGTCGCGAAACTGTTGCTGAACGTGCACCCAGCCTTCGGCTTCGTCGCGGCGTTCGCGGAAGCCGCCACCATCGGCGGGCTGGCCGACTGGTACGCCGTCGTGGCGCTGTTCAAGAGGCCGCTGGGACTGCCGATCCCGCACACCGCGATCATCCAGGGCAATCAGGAGCGCATCGCCGACAAGCTTGGCGAATTCATCGAGGTGCATTTCCTGGAAGCCGCGCCGGTCGAGGCAAAACTGCGCCAGGTCGATTTCGGCTCCTTCATCGCCGACTGGCTGCGCGACCGCAAGCGCAGCGACGATCTCGCCCGCTTCGCGCTCCGGCTGTTGCCGGAGGCGTTTGCCGCGACAGAAACCTCGGGGCTGATGACCTTCATCACCCGACGCATCACCTCGCAATTGCAGGCGATCGATCTCGCTCCGCTCGCCGCCGGCACGCTGCGCGCCTTTGTCGCCGAAGGCCGCCATCAGTCCCTGCTCGACGATCTCATGCGCATCGTTCACGACACGCTGACGCGGGCCGACACCATGGCGATGATCCGCGAGAAGGTCCGCAAGCAATTGCCGACGCTCTTGAAACTCTATCGCACGGATAAATTCCTGGTGAACAAGATCGTCGCCTCCGCAACCGCCTTCTTCGAAGAGGTCCGCAACGATCCCAACCATCCGTTCCGCGGCGAGTTCGATCGCACGGTGCTGGCATTCGTCGACCGGCTCGGCACCGATCCGGCCTATGCCGGCCGCATCGACGGCTTGAAGCGCGATCTGCTGGCGCGTCCCGAGCTATCCGAGCTCGCGCGCAACATCTGGTCCAACACACGCTCGTTCATCGAGCGCAGCGCTAGCGGCGAGACCCAGGTGCTGCAGCATCATCTCGGCCGGATGTTCGTCGCAGCCGGCGAGGTGCTTGCCGGCGATGCCGAATTGCGAAGCGAGATCAACAAGGGACTGGTGACGGTGCTCACAAGCTTCATCGCCGATCAGAAGAGCGGCGTCTCGAGCTTCATCTCAGATCAGGTTAAGTCCTGGAATATGGGACAGCTGATTTCCCTGATCGAGATCAACATCGGCAAAGACCTGCAATATATCCGCTTCAACGGTTCGCTGATCGGCGGCCTTGCCGGGCTCGCGCTCTACAGCGCCGAATCCCTGTTGCGGCTGTTGTGACCAAATGATCACGGCAAGCCATTTAAAGGCATTTAGTTGTGACAAGTGTGATCTCGTTCGCTTGAAACGCCAAAGGCCGTTGCCTAGCTTTTCAGAACGAATGTTGCATTGCGGAACGATTCCACCGGATTTTCGCGTTTTTCCATTGATCCATTGGCCGGCTGCCGCAACCTAAGGGGCCGTCCTGAACAGGAGATAAGATGTCCGCTGCTGCCGAGAGGCTTCTCCCACCGTCCAGAACCCTGATGTTCCTGGAAGGGCGCGCCATTTCCGAGCTCGGGGCCTTCCTGGGCGTGCTGCCGCTGCTGTCGCTGGCGCCGCGAGGTGACGGCCATCCGGTGTTGGTCTTGCCCGGGCTTGTCGCTTCCGACGTTTCGACGCGCCCGCTGCGCGCCTTTTTGCGTAATCGCGGCTATGCCGTGAGCGGCTGGCGGCAGGGGCGCAATCTCGGACTGCGTCCGGGCGTGCAGCACGCGATGACCGATCTCGTGCAGGAATTGAACGACACCCACGGCCGCAAGGTCTCGTTGATTGGCTGGAGCCTCGGCGGCCTTTACGCACGGCAGCTGGCAAAGATGATGCCGCAGCGCGTCCGCTCGGTGATTTCGCTTGGCAGTCCGTTTGCCGGTAATCCGAAATCGACCAACGCCTGGCGCGTCTATGAAATGGCGAGCGGCCGCCGCGCCGACGAAGAGGATGCGCGTTTCGGCGGATCGCTCTCCGGGACGCCGCCGGTGCCGACCACCGCGATCTTCAGCCGCACCGACGGCATCTGTGCCTGGCAGGGCTGCGTGGAGCAGACCTCGTCGATCTCGGAGAGCATCGAGGTCGAGAGCAGCCATTGCGGCATGGGCCACCATCCCGCGGCGGTATATGCGGTCGCCGATCGTCTGGCGCAGCCGGAAGGCAGCTGGAAGCCGTTCGATCGCAGCGGCTGGCGCAGCATCGTCTTTCCCGATCCCAATCGCTGATTGGTTGGAATCTGAAAAAAGCGGTATGCGTTGACGCATGCCGCAGCCGCTCGCCCGCATCGTCGACCAGCTCAAGCGCGAACCCTCGCGCACCGGCTCGATCATCGTCACGGTGTTCGGCGACGCCATCGTACCGCGCGGCGGCTCGGTGTGGCTCGGGACGCTCTTGCAATTCTTCGAAGCGCTCGACATCGATTCCAGCGTGGTGCGCACCGCGATGTCGCGGCTCACCGCCGACGGCTGGTTCGAGCGCAACAAGGTCGGCCGCAACAGCTTTTATCGGCTGGTGCAGCGGGAGCGGCTGACCTTCGACATCGCCACCCGGCACATCTACGACCCGCCGCCATCGGACTGGACCGGACGTTTCGAGCTACTGCTGATCGGCAATGGCTGGGATCGCGACGCCGCGCGCGAGGCGCTGAAGAACGCAGGTTTCGGCAGTCCCTTGCCGGGCGTATGGGTCGCCCCGTCGGGCGCGCCGGTCCCGGAGGAAGCCGCATCCGCGATCCGCCTTGAAGTTTCCGCGGAGGACGCGGCCGGGCGGCGGCTCTTGAGCGAGAGCTGGCCGCTCGACCGCACTGCGGATGCTTATCTGAAGTTCATGAAGACGTTCGAGCCGTTGCGCGGCTGGATCGATCGCCGCGAGCGGCTTACCGACGCCGACGCGTTCGCAGCACGCATCCTGTTGATCCACCATTACCGCCGCGTAGTGCTGCGCGACCCGCTGCTGCCGACCGCGTTGCTGCCTGGGGATTGGCCGGGCAAGGCGGCGCGAAAGCTCTGCGGCGAGATCTATCGCGGGCTGCTTCCTGCGTCCGAACAATGGCTTGACTGTCATGGAACCAACGAGGCCGGCGCGTTGCCGAAGGCCGGCGCCGAACTCGGGCGCCGCTTCGGCGATGCTTGACATGTTACAAGAATGACTTGCAATTGCAAATTTCTGTTATATGTTGGATCCAACAAATCCGGGGAGGTCGGCCATGTACACCCAGGCGCTCAACACGTCTGAGACCGAAGACCGCCATATCGAGGACGCCGCGCGCGCCGTCCAGTTCCAGGCCCGCATCGACGCCGACGAACGCATCGAGCCGAACGACTGGATGCCCGCGGCCTATCGCAAGACGCTGACGCGGCAGATCTCGCAGCATGCGCATTCCGAAATCGTCGGCATGCTTCCCGAAGGCAACTGGATCACCCGCGCGCCGTCGCTGCGCCGCAAGGCGGCGTTGCTCGCCAAAGTGCAGGACGAATGCGGCCACGGGCTTTATCTCTACGCCGCGGCCGAGACGCTCGGCACTTCGCGCGAAGAGCTCGTCGACATGATGCTCGCGGGCAAGGCCAAATATTCCTCGATCTTCAATTATCCGACGCTGACCTGGGCCGACATCGGCGCAATCGGCTGGCTGGTCGACGGCGCCGCGATCATGAACCAGATCCCGCTGTGTCGTTGCTCCTACGGTCCCTATGCGCGCGCCATGATCCGCGTCTGCAAGGAAGAATCCTTTCATCAGCGCCAGGGCTTTGAGATCATGCTGACGCTGTGTCGCGGCAGCGAGGAGCAGAAGGCGATGGCGCAGAGCGCGCTCGATCGCTGGTGGTGGCCGGTCTTGATGATGTTCGGTCCGCCCGACAAGGCCAGCCAGCACAGCGACACCTCGACCAGATGGAAGATCAAGCGCTTCTCCAATGACGAGCTGCGGCAAAAATTCGTCGATGCCACCGTGCCGCAGGCGCAGTTTCTGGGGCTCACGATTCCCGATCCTGGCATGAAGCAGAGCACGGCGGGCAATTGGGAATATAGCCCGATCGATTGGGAAGAATTCAACCAGGTGCTGGCCGGCAACGGCCCTTGCAACCGCGACCGGCTGGCGGCGCGGCGCAAGGCCCATGACGAGGGCGCCTGGGTGCGCGAAGCGGCCGCCGCCTACGCCGAGAAGCGCAGGCATCGGCGGCTCGCGCAGGCTGCGGAATAGGGGAAGTCATGATGGCCACGCCGAATACGCCGCTCTGGGAAGTCTTCATCCGCAGCCGCAACGGGCTCGCGCACAAGCATGTCGGTTCGTTGCATGCGGCAGATAGCGCGCTGGCGCTGCAGGCGGCGCGCGACATCTACACCCGCCGCGGCGAGGGACTGTCGATCTGGGTGGTGCCGTCGAACGCGATCACCGCCTCCGATCCATCCGAGAAGGGCATGATGTTCGAGCCGGCGGAAACCAAGATCTACCGGCATCCGACCTTCTACGACGTTCCCGACGAAGTCGGGCATATGTGATGGCCGTCGCATCGATCTCAGTCTCCGAAACGCCGCTGGTGCTGTACACGCTGCGCCGCGCCGACGATGCGCTGATCCTGGGGCACCGGCTGTCGGAATGGTGCGGCCATGCGCCGATGCTGGAAGAGGACATGGCGCTCGCCAATATGGGCCTCGATCTCTTAGGGCAGGCGCGGGAGCTTTATTCCTATGCGGCCAAGGTCGAAGGAAAAGGCAACGACGAGGACAAGTTCGCCTATTTGCGCGACGTCAGGCAGTACCGCAACCTGTTGCTGCTGGAGCAGCCGAACGGCGATTTCGCGCGCACCATGGTGCGGCAATTCTTCTATGCGGCATTCGCCGACCTCTATTGGCGCGCGATGATGCGGTCGAGCGATACCACGCTGGCCGCAATTGCAGCGAAATCCGAGAAGGAGATGGCCTATCATTTGCGGCACTCCTCCGAATGGATCGTCCGGATCGGCGATGGCACCGAGGAAAGCCACGCTCGCGCCCAGACTGCGATCGACGATCTCTGGGCCTATACCGGAGAGATGTTTGCCGTCGACGGCAGCGAGCGCGCGCTGGCCGACGTTGGCATCGTGGTCGATCCCGCTGGCCTGCGCGCCGCGTGGCTGAAGACGGTGACGGATGTTGTGCGTGAGGCGACACTCGCTCTGCCGAATAGCAACTGGATGCAGCAGGGCGGCCGCAGCGGCCGGCACAGCGAGCATCTCGGCCATCTCCTGAGCGAGCTGCAATCGATGCAGCGCACCTTTCCGGGGGCGACATGGTGACCGCCACGCTCAATGATGCCGATTTACGCCGGCGCGCACGGGCCGTCGCGGCCACCGTGGTCGATCCCGAGATTCCGGTTCTTACGATTGCCGATCTCGGCGTGCTGCGCGATGTCGCGGTCAAAGACGGCCAGGTCGAGGTCGCGATCACGCCGACCTATTCGGGCTGTCCCGCGATGAACATGATCGCGCTGGAAATCGAGCTCGCGCTGGAACGCGAGGGTTTTCGCAAGCCGAGAATAACTACCGTGCTGTCGCCGGCCTGGACCACCGACTGGATGAGCGAGGACGGCCGCCGCAAGCTAAGGGAATACGGCATCGCGCCGCCAGAGCGTTCGAGCTCGCGCCGCGCGTTGTTCGGCGTGCAGCAGGTGGCGTGCCCGCAATGCAGCTCTGAAAATACCGAATTGCTCTCCGAGTTCGGCTCGACCTCCTGCAAGGCGCTGTGGCGCTGCAAGAGCTGCCGCGAGCCGTTCGATTATTTCAAGTGTCACTGACATGTCGACGCCGCGCTTTCATCGCTTGGCCGTCAACGAGCTGCGCCGCGAAGCCAGTGACGCGGTGTCGCTGACCTTTGCGATCCCCAAAGAACTTGCGGGCGAATATCGCTTCAACCCTGGCCAGTATCTCACCCTGCGCACGACCATGGACGGCGAGGAAGTGCGCCGTTCTTACTCGATCTGCTCCGGCCCCGACGACGGCGAACTTCGCATCGCCGTGAAAAAGGTCGATGGCGGCGCGTTCTCGAGCTGGGCCGCCGACGATTTGAAAGCCGGCGATGAGCTCGACGTGATGACGCCGACCGGCCGCTTCGGGGTCGCGCCGGCGCCGGAGGAGGCACGGGTCTATGTCGGCTTTGCCGCCGGCTCCGGCATCACGCCGATTTTGTCGATCGTGAAGGGCGTGCTGGCGCGCGAGCCGAAAAGCCAGTTCTTCCTGTTCTACGGCAACCGCTCGACATCAAACATGATGTTCCTCGAGGCGCTGGAAGAGCTGAAAGACCGTTTCATGCAGCGGCTGTCGCTGTTCCACGTCATCTCCGGCGAAGAGCAGGACATTCCGATCCTGCATGGGCGGCTCGACGGCGAGAAAGTGCGCGTGCTGTTGCGCTCGCTGGTGCCGGCCGAAACAGTCGACCATGTCTTCATTTGCGGTCCGACCGGGATGAGCGAAGACATCGAAGCGACCTGCCGCGACCTCGGGATCTCCGACGAGCGCATCCATGTCGAGCGCTTCGTCTCCGGGCTCGGCGGCAAGCCGCGCCCGAAGGCAATCATCCCGCCGTCCGCGCCGCCGAAGGCGCATGCCGCGCTGATCATCGACGGCAAGCGCCGCGAGGTGCCGGTCGCCGAAGGCGAAGCCATTCTCGATGCGGCGCTGCGGGCCGGCGTCGATCTGCCGTTCGCGTGCAAGGGCGGCATGTGCTCGACCTGCCGCGCCAAGCTGGTCGAAGGCGAGGCGCCGATGGACGTCAATTATTCGCTGGAGCCGTGGGAGCTGAAGGCGGGGTTCATCCTCACCTGCCAGGCCAAGCCGGTTTCGGAAAAAATCGTGGTGGACTACGATCACGTCTGAAAACGACAGGAGGAGATAAGTGAACGTCAAGGCCACGTTGTCAGCCGACGACCTTGCGCGCGCCTGCGCGGAAGCGATGTGGAAGGGAGACGACGCGAGCCGGGGCCTCGGCATGGAGATCGTCGACGTCAGGAGCGGCGAGGCGACGCTGACGATGACGGTTGAGCCGCACATGGTCAACGGCCAGCGCATTGCCCATGGCGGCTTCATCTTCCTGCTCGCGGATTCGGCGTTCGCCTTCGCCTGCAATTCGCACAACCAGCGTGCGGTCGCAGCCCACTGCGACATCGCCTTCATCAAGCCGGGCAAGCTCGGCGACAAATTGGTCGCGACCGCGCGCGAAATCTCGCGCAGCGGACGATCCGGCATCTACGATGTGCGCGTCACTGTCGATGACACAGTCGTCGCGGAGTTTCGCGGCCATTCCCGCACAATCGGGGGAACATGGCTGCCGACCGAAATCGATACAAAACAAAAATAAACTGACCTAAGGAAACGCACATATGGCTTCGATAAAGTTGCAGGTGAGGGAAGGCGGCTATCGCGCCGAGATGGATGAGGCCGAGCGCGCCTCGCGCGATGCGATCATGGCGCTGCAACTAAAGCGCCTCGCATGGTCGCTCAAGCACGCCTATGACAACGTCACACATTACAAAACGGCGTTCGACAAGGCCGACGTGCATCCGTCCGATTTCAGAGAGCTTTCCGACCTCGCCAAATTCCCGTTCACGGTCAAGACCGACCTGCGCGACAACTATCCCTTCAACATGTTCGCGGTCCCGCGCGACAGGCTGATCCGCGTCCACGCCTCTTCCGGCACCACCGGAAAGCCGATCGTGGTCGGCTATACCCGCGCCGATCTCGACGTGTGGTCCGAGGTGATGGCGCGCTCGATCCGCGCCGCCGGCGGCCGCAGCGGCATGATCATCCATAACGCCTACGGCTATGGCCTGTTCACCGGTGGCCTCGGCGTGCATTACGGCGCGGAAAAACTCGGCTGCACGGTGGTGCCGGTCTCCGGCGGCATGACCGAGCGGCAGGTGCAGCTCATCAATGACTTCAAGCCCGACATCATCACGGTGACGCCGAGCTACATGCTGGCGATTCTCGACGAATTCAAGAAGCAGCATCTCGATCCGCGCAAATCGTCATTGAAGTTCGGCATCTTCGGCGCCGAGCCCTGGACCAATGCGATGCGGGCCGAGATCGAGCAGGCGTTCGACATGGATGCGACCGATATTTACGGCCTCTCCGAGGTGATCGGTCCCGGCGTCGCGCAGGAATGCGTCGAGACCAAGGATGGCCTGCATATCTGGGAGGATCATTTCTATCCCGAAGTGATCGATCCCGAGACCGGCGCGGTACTCCCCGACGGCGAAAAGGGCGAGCTTGTCTTCACCTCGCTCTCCAAGGAAGCCTTTCCGATCATCCGCTACCGCACCCGCGATTTGACCCGGCTGTTGCCGGGCACGGCGCGGCCGGGCATGCGGCGCATGGAGAAGGTGACGGGGCGTTCCGACGACATGATCATCCTGCGCGGCGTCAACGTGTTCCCGACCCAGATCGAGGAAGCGCTGCTGGCGACCGATTGGTGCGGCGGCCATTTCATCATCGAACTGACGCGCGAAGGGCGGATGGACGAGATGGCGATCTTGGCCGAATCGCGCCCCGAGCATTGGGACGGCAGCGGGCTCACCGCCCACGCCGAGAAGGTCTCAAGTTTCATCAAGAACACGATCGGCATCTCCGCGCGCGTCATGATCGTCGCGCCCGATACGCTGGAACGTTCGCTTGGCAAGGCCAAGCGTGTTTACGACAAGCGGCCAAAGGGGTAACTCCTGTCTCTCGCGGGTCTCATGAGAGTTCGGGATAATCCTTGATGTCGGTTGCCCAAAGGCCAGATGCTCAATTCCCTGCGATCGAAGCGCGTTGTGTGCGGCTGAACGTGAAGGCGGATGACGCCGCCGCGCTCGCGCCCACAGTCGAGCGGCGCACGATCTCTCGCGCGGCCAACGAGGTGCTGATCGAGGTGAGGGCAGCCGCGGTCAATCCGTCCGACGTGAAGGCCGCGACCGGGCTGATGGCCTATGCAATATTCCCGCGCACACCGGGCCGCGACTATGCGGGCGTCGTCATCGATGGCCCACCGGAAATGATCGGGCGCGAGGTGTTCGGCTCCTCCGGCGATCTCGGCATCCGGCGCGACGGCACCCATGCCACGCACCTTGCCGTCGAGGCCGATGCGGTGGTCGACAAGCCGAGCGGCATTTCCTGGGAGGCAGCGGCCGGCATCGGCGTTCCCTTTGTCACCGCCATGGAGGGTTTTCGGCGCGCTGGCCTACCGAAAAAAGACGAGACCGTGCTGGTCATGGGTGTCAACGGCAAGGTCGGGCAGGCGGCGACCCAGATCGCAAGTTGGCACGGTGCGCGTGTCATCGGCGTGGTGCGCAAGCGCGAGCCTTACGAAGGCCACGCCAACTCCAAAGTCGAAGTGATCGACGCCTCGGCAGTCGAGGTCGCGACCCGCCTTCGCGAGCTCACCGGCGGCAAGGGCGCCGACATCGTGTTCAACACCGTTGGCGATCCCTATTTCGAGGCGGCACACAAATCGCTGGCGCTGCGCGGACGGCAGATCCTGATCGCGGCCGTTAATCCGGCCGTGCAATTCAACATCCTGGAATTCTATCGCGGCCAGCACACATATGTCGGCATCGACACGCTCGGCCTGTCATCGGTTGCGACCGGGGCGGTGCTCCGCGAACTCGGCCCCGGCTTTGCGAGCGGACATCTCAAGCCGTTCCCGATCAATCCGGCCGCGATCTATCCCCCTGAAGAGGCCAAGCGCGCCTTTGTCGCGGTCGCCGGTTCCTCGCGCGACCGCGTGATCCTTAAACCCTAGAGGCGCTCGCTCTCGGGAACAAAATCATCCGCATTCCGACGGGCCGCAAAGGTTTTATTCCTCTTGCCGGCCAACGCGCGAAAGCTTCGTTCTTCATCCGTAACGTTTTCGAGCGAAGTGGGGACCGGTTCGCGTGCAGAAAACGCGTCAAACAAAGACCTGGAGCGATGGACGGCTATGCTCCGGAAACGTTATAGCAGGGAAGAAATTACCCTTATCCTAAGCCGTGCCGGTCGCCGAGGCCCGCGCCAAAATATCAAGGAAAAGCCTGTGCTGGGCAGCGGCAACATTATTGTCCTCAGTGGCCTCGTGATCGGCCTGCTCTATGGCGCGATCGGCCTCTTGAGTGGCTTCTGCATGATGAGCAGCCTGCGCGGCTGGTGGGCCGACGGCGACAGCCGCCTGGTGCGCACCTATGCGCTCGCGATGGGGATTGCGATTGCCGCGACGCAGCTTCTGGCCACGCGCGGCCTGGTCGATCTCGGCAAATCGATCTATTTGCAGCCGTCGTTCTCCGTGCCGCTGATGTTCTTTGGCGGGCTGTTGTTCGGCTACGGCATGGTGATGTCGAACGGCTGCGGATCGCGCGCGCTGGTGCTGCTCGGCCGCGGCAATCTCCGCTCCTTTGTCGTGGTGATCGTGCTCGGCATTTTCGCGGAGATGACGTTGAAGGGGCTGATCGCGCCGGGACGAATCGCGATGGTGCAACTGTCGCAGATCACGCCGAAGATCGTTTCGCTGCCGGCGTTGCTGGCGACACTGGGCCTCACCGAGGCATTCGCACGGACGCTTGCGGCTTCGGTGATCGCGGGAGCCCTGATCATCTTTGCGTTCGCGCACGCGCCGTTTCAGCGCTCCTGGGGGCAGATCGCGGCGGGGGTCGCGATCGGTCTGTTGGTTGCCGCCGGCTGGTATGCGACCGGCTATCTCGGCGCCGACGATTTCAATCCGACGCCGGTCACCTCGCTGACCTTCATCGCGCCGATCGCGGACGCCTTGCAATATGTGATGCTGTCGACGGGATCGACGCTCAATTTCGGCATCGCCACCGTCGGCGGCGTATTCGCCGGCAGCCTTCTGACAGCGCTGGTGACCGGCCGTTTCTATTGGGAAGGCTACCTGTCGCCACGCCATATGCTGCGCTCGGCCGGAGGTGCGGCGCTGATGGGCTCTGGCGGCGTGATGGCGTTCGGCTGCTCGATCGGGCAGGGCCTGACCGGACTTTCGACGCTGGCGCTGGCGTCGTTCGTCGCGGTCGCCGGAATATTGGCGGGATCCGCGCTCGGCTTGCGCGGCGCGCTCCGCGTCCGTCCGCTGGCGCCGGCCTAGTCCCTAGAGCGGGATGAATTTAGGTTGAGGCGTATCCTGCATTTTCGAAGTAATTGGCGCATTCCGTTGAGGTGAAGGCTGGGAGGAACTGACCGATTGCGGTCCAAACGGCC
>Ga0210408_10001283_pt1 | contig 26885 bp, 28 predicted proteins | sample IncBWH4MmetaG_FD_155471 | JGI IMG/M metagenome (GOLD analysis project Ga0210408, IMG submission 155471) | Forest soil microbial communities from Barre Woods Harvard Forest LTER site, Petersham, Massachusetts, United States - Inc-BW-H-4-M | ecosystem: Environmental > Terrestrial > Soil >...
CAAAACGAAAGCAGCAACCAGGCTCGCGACAAAAGAAAGCGCGTAACTCTTGCCCGCGCTTTTGCGCATCTCGTCCAGCTTGGCTTTGTTATCCGGATCGTAGCCCATGGCCAGCATCCAAGGCCGGGCAAAAAGAAACGGCGAATACCAGAGAAAGCCCACAACCATAGAGGCTACGGCGGCCACCAACACAGCCCAAAGGTTCACGCCCGTGACGATCATGGCACCGCCTCCCTAAGGCTTTTATCGAGGACAGACATGGTATGCCCAATTGGGTGGCTTGCAAAGGGGCGGACGCCTAGAGATCGTTCTCTCTCATTTTCCCCCTGACGTCATCCCGAGGTTTGCGGGGGATCTGGCGTACAGAGCGGCAGGGTGTTTGGATAAGCTCTCGCGCGAGATCGCCTTCGACTTCGCTCAGGCCAGGCTCTCACCCGGCTGAACAGCGCCGGGTTTCGGGATGACGCCGCTGAAAGCCTGACACCAGGCTTACCGGCCGCTGGTATGCCAGATGGAGCCCGGTGAGTTGTAATTAAGACCTTCACCCCAAACCGCATGGCTCTCGCCGCGGCTGTCGATGCTCATCTCGAAATAGTCACCAAAGGGAAAACTGAAGCCCTTGGGCTGAATGTAGCGGTAACCGCGCACGTAGGTGGATAACTGAATCTCCGGCGACCAGGTGGCGCCACCGTTGGTGGAACTGCGGTAATACGTGTTCCAGAGCGGGCGGTTGCGGGTATCCATCCAACCAATGCGCACATCACCCGCTGATCCGGCAACGAGTGCGGGAAAGCAATGCTCCACGCCAGCCGGCGCCAGCGAAACATCGAGCTTTGGGGACCACGTAGCTCCAGCCGTAGTGGAGGAGGCAAAGTAGATTCGCTCAGGATCGTTCTGCGCGGTCCCCGCATTCCATAACGCGTACAGCGTGCCAGCGCCGTCAGAGGCCATGGTTACCTGTGCGCCAAGATACGCCCATCCACATTGTTGGGCGGCGCAATCCGGAGGCGCGCCGGAGACATCGAGCGGCGTAAAGGTCCAGGTCTTTCCGCCATCCGACGATTTGATGGTGTAGAGATTCACGCGTCCTTTGACCGCAGCGTTTTGCGCATACGCCGCCCAGGCGAAATAAGCGTTACCTGCGGGGTCAACCGTCGCCCCACCGGCCATAGCGCCAGCCAGTCGGACGCCCGCGAAGATGTCGGTGGAGATGAAAGAAACACCGCCATCGTGCGACGCAGCTACTCTCATCTTCCGCGCGCGCTCGAATCCGACATAAACGTCCTGCCCTCGGACCGCCAGAACAGGTTTGTCGGCTTCGCTAGTACCCCGGTCCGCTACCACCAACGACCAGCTCTGTCCGAAGTCCGCTGACTTTGCGACTATCGTGTCGCTCTTGTCATTTTGCAGCCAGGCGGCATAAACAGTTCTGCGGTCGGCCGGATCGACAACTATTTGTGCGTCGAACTGCGCCGTGCCCGGAGGCGTGACCTGGCGGGGCAACTGCCAAGTTGCCCCGTTGTCATTGCTGACTACTAGGACCAGGCTGGGCACAGGACAATTGGCACAACCCGGTACCATGCCGTACTGCGGATAGAGAACGTACACATGGCCATAGCCGTCTGCGGCAATCGCCGGCTCCCACTGATCTCCCAGGTTGAATCCGACACGCTTTTGCGGTGAGAAGCCGTTGATGGCAAAGGCGGCAGAAACTAGCAGAAGCGCCGTCAGCAACGCAGACACAAAACGGCGCCCACGATAAAATCGGTAAGAGCTGGCAGCCACAGAGCCTCGTGTACGGGGGAGAACTACGTGGGCTGAACTTTATCGCGAGAAAGCGGCTTTGGTCAACGGAAATGGCGAATTTACGTCACTTTTACGAACCTGGCGCCATCTAACAAGAGGCACTACACTTTCATTTGAGAGTCATTGGACATGGCTAAAGCTACCTTTGCTGCCGGTTGTTTTTGGGGAGTGGAAGCGACGTTTCGTCAACTTCCAGGGGTGATTTCCACCCGCGTGGGCTATACCGGAGGGAACCATCCCGATCCCACTTACAAAGACGTCTGCACCGACCGGACCGGCCACGCTGAGGCCGTGGAAGTGGAATACGATCCGGCGAAGCTTTCCTACGACGCACTGTTGGACGTTTTCTGGGAGAACCACGATCCCACCCAACTCAACCGGCAGGGACCAGACTGGGGAACACAGTACCGTTCAGCGATCTTTTTTCATTCTCCCGAACAGGAAGCCGCAGCCAAAGCTTCCAAAGAAAAGCTGGAGAACTCTCGACGTTACAGCAAGCCGATCGTCACCCAGATCGTTCCTGCTGTGACGTTTTATGAAGCCGAAGACTATCACCAGCAATATCTGGAAAAGCGCGGGCTGGCAACCTGCCACATTCCAGCTAAATGACTTAAGGTAATGGTTGCAAGAATGTGGCAGGGGGTCGCAAATCCTTGCATCTTGACAGGGGATTACTCCTAGAGGAAACTGAAGGCTATGCAGTGGGTTGAACCGCAATTTCAAGAAATCCAGCTAGGTTGTGAGATCAATTCCTACGCCTGCGCCGAATTGTAATCCTACCGGATGCGCGTAGAAATCCTGGGCTCGGCTGCCGGGGGTGGTTTCCCGCAGTGGAACTGTGCTTGCCGCAACTGTAGTTCCTTGCGAGCCGGTTCTTTCCGAGGCAAGGCCCGCTCCCAGTTACAGGTAGCCATCAGCTCCGAGGGCCGTTCCTGGTTTCTACTCAACGCCTCTCCGGATCTACGCGGCCAGATCGAGGCCAATTCTTGTCTGCATCCGCGTGATGGACTGCGGCAGTCACCGATTTCTGGGGTTGCGCTTACCAGCGCAGAATTGGACCAGGTTCTTGGACTGTTGCTGCTGCGCGAACTGCAGCCTCTCCAAATTTTCGCGACCCATTCGGTCCGCCAAGTTATCCGCGATGACAACAGGATGTTTGCCATGCTCCAGCGCGTGCCAAACCAGGCCCAATGGGCGGACATTATTCCCGACAACTCGTTCGTGCTAGCTTCAGCGGGGGGTGAGAGATCTAAGATTCGCTGCTTGCCGATACCTCTGACATCGCGCTATCCAAGCTATGTCTCCCCAGAACGCGCGGCCAGCCTGAAACCGCAACAAGCGCTTCTCGGGCTCGTCATTGGAACGGAATCGAACACAGAATCGGGCTTCGGCGGCCGGTTGGCTTACTTCCCAGTCGTGCCGCGAATAGACGACGCCTTGCTCGAACAACTTGAGTCGCTTAAATCAACGGATTTGCTGCTTTTTGATGGCACTTTTTGGAGCGACGACGAGTTGATCAAGGTTCAGGGCACGGGTCAAACGGCCCGTGAGATGGGACACATCCCTGTGTCTTCTCCCGAAGGAAGCCTTCAGTTGTTGGCAGGGTTGCGACACCCCAGAAAAATTTTTGTGCATGTCAACAACACCAACCCTATGCTGGATGAGTCCGGGCCGGAATATCACCAAGTGCGTGAAGCGGGATGGGAGGTCGCGGAAGACGGATGGCACTTCGAACTATAGAGCCGCAGGCCGATTCACACTTCCTGTCCGTCGAAGAGCTGCGCGTCCGGCTGCGCCAAGTCGGAGACGAGCGTTACCACCATCGCCATCCGTTCCATTTGTTGATGCATGAAGGCCGCTTGAGCAGGGGCCAGCTGCAGGCCTGGGCGCTGAACCGCTACTACTACCAGAGCCGTATCCCGATTAAAGACGCCATCATTCTCTCTCGCAGTGATGATCCGATCTTCCGTCGTGCCTGGCGCAAGCGCGTTCTCGATCATGACGGAGACGTCACCCCGGAAGGGGGTATCGAACGCTGGCTGAGGCTGGCCGAAGCCACGGGTTTGAGCAGGGAACGAGTGATCAAATGCAACGAGGTCCTTCCCGGCGTACGCTATTCCGTTGACGCTTACCTTGATCTGGTAAGAAATCGCTCTTTGCTGGAAGCCGTCGGGTCGTCGCTCACGGAACTTTTCTCCCGAGATCTCATCTCTTTGCGGTTGGGCGCGCTCCGCCAGTTTTATCCGTGGCTTGCCGGGGGCTTGGATTACTTCGAGGCTCGGCTCGATCAGGCTCCCGCCGATGCTGATTTTGCATTGCAATACGTGGCCGAACACGCACACACCCGTGCTGAGCAGGAATTGGTTGTTCAGGCCCTGCGTGAAAAATGCGACATTCTCTGGGCCCAACTGGATGCGCTCTATCACGCGTACGTGCAACCAGGATGGCCTCCGCCGGGAGCATTCAGCCCCGAGGAGCCCTGAACATGCCTCGTCCGCAGGATTCGAGTCAGCCTCGTCTGGCCGCCGGTTGCCGCTGGGCGGGCGAGGGTGAAAAAAGGATTCTCTTGTTTCCCGAGGGTGCGCTCAAGCTCGAAGGGACAGGTCACGCAATTCTCGAGCGCTGTGATGGCCAGCGTAGCTTCCGACAGATCGTTGACGAACTGCAGGTCCTCTACAGCGCCTCGGAACCGGAGAAAGTTCGCAGTGATGTCGGTGGCTTTCTTGAGCGCTTGCAGCAGAAGCGCGTGGTGGATTTCTAATGCTTCCGGGTCCTCTTGCCCTGATCGCTGAAATTACTCATCGCTGTCCGCTGCACTGTGTTTACTGCTCAAACCCGCTGCAGATGGCCGCCGCATCTTCGGAACTGACGACCGAGGAGTGGGTTGGGGTTTTCCGGCAAGCCTCCAAGCTCGGAGTTCTCCATCTCCATCTCACGGGCGGAGAACCTCTAGCCCGCACGGACTTGACTCAACTGGTCGATGCCGCCCACGCCGCCGGGCTGTACACGAACCTGATCACGTCCGGCATCGGACTATCGGAATCCCGCCTCACGCCCCTGGTAAAGGCTGGGCTGGATCATGTGCAGCTTAGTTTTCAGAACTCCCGTGAATCCAGCGCCGATTGGATCGCCGGGACTCGAGCGCATGCCCTCAAGGTAGAACTTGCACCTATGATCTGCCGCTCCGGTGTGGCCTTCACCATCAACATGGTGGTGCATCGGCAGAACCTTGATCACCTTGAGGAAATGATTGCACTTGCGGAGTCGCTCCATCCCGACCGCCTGGAGATTGCCCACGTGCAGTACTACGGGTGGGCGTTCAAAAACCGCGATGCGTTGCTGCCCACTCGAAAACAAGTTAACGACTCGCTTAGGATTGTTTCAGTCGCGCAGGAGCGTCTGGCGGGACGCATCCATATCGAAGCTGTAGTCCCCGATTACTACGCCCGCTACCCCAAAGCTTGCATGGGCGGCTGGGGTCGTCAGCAGCTCATTATCGACCCCGCTGGGAAGGCTCTACCCTGCCACGCCGCCGGAGTAATTCCCGGGCTGCGATTCGACACGGTTCGCGAACATTCTCTGGAATGGATTTGGCAGGAGTCCAATGCTTTTCAGAAGTTCCGCGGAGAGCGGTGGATGCCTGAACCCTGCCGGAGCTGTGATCGCCGTGGCATGGACTTCGGTGGTTGCCGCTGTCAGGCTTTTCTCGTGGCGGGAGATGCCGCCTCCACGGACCCTGCCTGTTCGCTGGCCCCGAAACACCCTCTGATCGAAGAAGTAGTCGCCCGTGTCAACGCGAGCTCAGACTCGGCTGACAACGCGCCGCATGGTGGCGAAAAAATAGACAGCCTTTGGTCTTACCGTCCACAACCGGGGCAATAAAACGGGATTTTGGGGGCGCCGAGCTTACGCAGTCAGTAGAATCGGCTCACCCTTTGTGATCACCAGGGTGTGCTCGTAGTGGGCGGATGGCCTCCGGTCCAGGGTGCGCACCGTCCAGCCGTCTTTGTCCACCGCCGCGCGGCCTGATCCAGCAGCAATGATCGGTTCAACCGTAATCACCAGGCCTTCGGTCAGAATCTGATTGGCCGCAGGATCGGCGAAATTAGGGACGCGAGGGGCTTCATGGATGGTGCGGCCGATGCCGTGCCCGCCAAGATCGCGAATCACAGAGAAGCCACTGCGGCGCACTTCGCGCTCGACCGCGCGGCCAATCTCCGATACCCGAAAGCCAGCTCGGGCCACCAGCATCGCCTTGGCAAACGCCCGCTCGGCGCAGGCAATCAGGCGCTCACTCTCCTCCGGAACTTGTCCGGCCCCGACCGTGACTGCCGCGTCTGCCATGAAGCCGTCTTTCTCCACCGTTACATCGAGCTTGACCAGGTCGCCTTCCTCCACCCTTCTCTCGCTAGGGATGCCGTGCACCGCTTCGTCATTCACACTGATGCAGTTCACACCCGGAAACTTGTACACCAGTTGAGGGGCTGACTGGGCTCCGTGCTGGCGCATGACTTGGCCGCCGACTTCATCCAGCTCAGCCGTGGTGACTCCGGGGCGAACCGCCTCTTTCATGGCGTCGAGCATGCGGCGTACGATCTCTCCCGCCGCGCGCATGCTGGCCAGTTCTTCGGGCGTATTGATGGACACGTCGCCTCCGTGAATCTTCTATTAGCCTAACTGATTGGACGGACGCCGAGGGCGAAAAAGAGCAGGATATCTGCAAGACAAAAGGCGTCTCAGTGCCCGTGGTGATTCAGTCCCGGCCGCAGGCGTAGGAAAACGTGAAAAGATACCGGATCGCTTCCATAGATGGGATCCAGCACCGACGGCTTGGAGTAGAACGTGACATCCGCGCCCAGGCCAACCTGCCCGAGGTGATTTTGCACCAGGTCGCGCACGCCGCCGAAAGTGTAGGCGCCAATGCCGTAAGCGGGATGCGTTGCTGCGTTAGGAAACAGCTCGTCTTTATCGACCAATTCCAACCGCGTGTAAGCGTAGTTGCGACGCTGAAAATTCAATGTTGATTCCAGCAGATAGCTATTCAGAATCGTGTTGTTCACCTCTTTGCGCTTACGTCCCCAGATGAGCGTGGTCGCCCAGTTCCCTTCCCCTAAAACCTTTCCGGATAGTGGACGGTTGTATTCGACAGACGCAGTCTGCCGCCGCTCGTTGCCCGGCTCGGCAGCTTCTGGATGCTCCAGGTACCCGAAGCTGTATTGTGCAACCCAGTTTCGGGTGGGGGCGGCACTCACCCTGAAAGACCACGAATCGAGCGCGGCGAGCTGGATGCTCCAACGCTGCTCGTTCGGTTCGTGACCATTGAAGGCCGAGGCCTCGACCTTGAAGCGAGCCAGCTTGGAGTAATCAAAAATGAAACCAGTAGTCACCACGCCGAAGCTGGTGTGGGTTGAATCCTGCAAGTGATGGCTCAGCGGCGCCGCCGGATTTTCCGACGCCGACTCGCGATGAATATAGGTTACCGGACCTAGCGCCGGTTCAGCAGACGGTCCTCCGTAGAGCAGCCAGGAAATTTTCTCGCTGACCGGCAGCGTGTAAAGTGCGGAAAGCTCGGCAAACACATTGTGAGGATGTTGATGATCGACCAACGGCTGTCCGTGGTAGGTCTCGCCAGTCTGAAAAAGCAGGGGGAAGCCAGGATGGGGCGAGGTCAGCGACTCGGCGGAAAACATCTGGCGAAATAGGATGGTGCCACGACCGAGCCGGTGTTGCTCCATCAACATCGCATAGTTGACTGATTCGGCTTTGCCAGCACCGCGCGGACCACCCTGCTGGTTATAGGTGATGAAAATCGTGCCGTGAGCCATCAGGTCCCAACCGCCGCGAGAAATCATCCACAGAGGGGCCGGAACGGAAGCCGGTTGCCAGGCCGTTCCCGACCCGGCATGAAAAGACGGCAGGGAAGATCCTTCGCCCATGTCCATACCGCGCATAGTCATCCCAGACATTGTGTGCGTATCGTGACCGGATTGGCTCTCCCCTGACATGTCCATATGGCCATCGGCAACCTGGGCCTCGGCACACTGCCCCCAAGATAAGAAAGATGAGAAGGTCAAGACCATGAGCACGAAACCGAATGCACCTGCGCTGCGCACCATCACCTCCGCGTTGCTCAGCCAATTGCGCGACACCTCGAGAACGCGTCTCATGACGAACCTATTCGACGTCTGAAGACGAGCTCTGAAGCAGGAGAATTGCGTAAAGGCGGAGGGATCTAGATACGCAAAGGGGCCAGGGTGGGCGGGTCGCCGGTTAGGATTAGCGCATTCGGAAAGCTCTCGAGCGCCGCAATGTTAAGTGCAGGGTCGACATGAACCGGAGCGGGCAGGATACGAAGAGGCAACTGCTGCGAATCACTTGAGGAAGCATGCAGAATTGCTGGCTGGTGGCCAATCTGACAACACCTGTGACTGATCGGCCCCGGAGCCGGAATCTTCCGGGCATCCTCATGACAGCTCGCAGGCCGTTCGTGCACGATACCCCTTGAAACCGGAATTTGAGCTCCCGGAGAAGTCGCGGTCATCGCAGCGAACAGGAGAAATGCAAACGCTTTTGAGATGGCTGTCATTACATCGGCCCTGGCCCTTGTCACTAGGCGAACGAAAGGCCTTTTACTATTATCGCCCAAGCACGCTTCGGTCTGTATAGCTCAATTGTGCTACGCGTCCATTGTGTGGCCTGGCGATTCGCGACTCACGCGGTATTTTGGAAAGCAGCTTGAACTGGGGACTACAACCATTCCGCTAAGAGCCCGTGATCTTCAAGCGCAGTTCTTCTGGTAGGCGATCGCGGATTTCGGCCGGCAGCCGATCATGCACGTGCCGGGCGCCTATTTTGGCGGCGTCAACTACTGCCATGGGGGCAGGCGTAGCAACTGCCACGACCAACCAAATCAGCAGGGAGAGTCCAAAGCCGGCCAAAGCCGCCAGTTCCAGCCAGAAAGCGTGGCGCGGGCCAAAATGGCGGATCACGCCAAAGGCAAGTAGAAACATCCCAGCGGAGACAGAAGCTAGTGCGATCAGTGAGACATCAATGGTGCGATGCAGACGCTGCCGTGAGCGGCAGCGCTCGCAAGCCGCGAAGTGGTCTTCGTAGTCGCCACGCATCTCGGGTGCAATGCCGGAGATATCGTAACGCCAGCCTGCCAGGATCTTGCCGACAATGGGATCGACGCACTCACTCATAGTCCACTACAGCCGGATAGCTTCCATCGGCTCGGATTGTGTGGCCAATAGCACTCGATTGTGAAGTAACGTCTGACGCGGTCCCAGAGCCTTTTCTGCCGCTCGGCGGGCCAACTCAGGGTCATTATTTTGCTCGGAGAGGTGCGCCAGCACAATATAAGATGCACTCCCATCATAATCGGTGCTAAAGAATTCCGCGAGTCGCTCATTGGACAGATGTCCCGTAGGGCTGCCCACCCGTTGTTTCACCGACCAAGGATACGGCCCAATCCGCAGCTTTTCTATATCGTGATTTGACTCGATCACCAAAACATCGCAACCTCGAAGCGTGTCCCTCACATTCGCCGACATGCGTCCGAGATCGGTGGCGATGCCTACTTTGACGCCTTCAGCGCGAAATGCAAAGCCTACAGGATCGATGGCGTCGTGCGGAATGGTGAACGGCGTGACCGCGATATCCCCAATATGAAAGCACCGGCCAGCAGAAAATACTTCGAGCTTGCCCAGTTCAGGACGCTCTCCGATTACCTCCCGGACCGACCGCGCCCATGCCTGGTGCGTCGCTCCAGTCATGAAGACAGGAATGTTCAGCTTCCGTGCCAGAACCAGCAGCCCATAGACGTGATCGGCGTGCTCGTGTGTGATCAGGATAGCGGAAAGGGCGCGAGGATCATCGCCCCCGGCCTTCACCCGTTTGAAAGTTTCGCGACAGGAGATGCCGGCGTCCACCAAAATTCGCGTGCGCGAACTGGAGACAATAGCGCTATTTCCCCGGCTGCCGCTGGCCAGCACCGAGACCGAAACTCCCATAGCTCGAGCATACGCGTTGCGACTGTGGAAACGGGAGTAACTTTCTCGTTATCCGAGACCTTTGAACAAAGGCGGTCACTTGCGCAAGAGTTCATTCAATCCTTTACGTCCGACCGACCCGCCGTAGGCGCCTGCAATCCCAGTCAAAAATCCGAGAAATGATTCGTAGATTTGCGCGCGATAAGGTTTTTGGGTTAACAGGAAAAACGCCATCAACTGGACGATCGGAACAAAGACCCCAACCAACAGAGTCCATCGCCACGGTCTTTCTGGACGCAGCGCACCGAGCAGCATGGTTGAGGCCAGCACGAACAGTGCAGTGAGTAGCAGATCGCCGAACTTGACATCTAGGTAGCCCGCCAAAACGCCAAAGACAACACTGAGAGTGTAGATGGTTGTGTCATTCTTCTTCATGCTTCTTCATGCCTGGCCTCTTCGCGTCGCTTCGAACGGCAATATCTAGAATGACAAACATCTCTGGTTCAATACTTGTAAAATCCCCGTCCGCTCTTCTTTCCCAGCCATCCAGCGTCCACCATTTTGATCAGCAGCGGACAAGGCCGGTACTTAGGATCGCCGAAGCCCTCCTGCAGCACGCGCATGATGTCAAGGCAGACATCGAGACCGATAAAATCCGCCAGCGCTAGCGGGCCCATCGGATGCGCCATACCCAGCTTGAAGACTTCGTCGACGGCCTCAGGTGTAGCCACGCCTTCCAGCACGGCGTACATGGCCTCATTCAGCAGTGGCATGAGCACGCGATTGGAGACAAACCCGGGGGCATCGTTGACTTCGATGGGGGTCTTCTCGAGTTTCAGCGCCAGATCGCGCACTGCATCGAAAGTTTCATTCGAGGTGGCCAGGCCACGAATCACTTCCACCAGCTTCATCACCGGCACAGGATTGAAAAAATGCATTCCAATGATTTTTTCTGGCCGCTGGGTCAGCGCGGCCAGCTTGGTGATTGAAATCGAAGAGGTGTTGGAAGCCAGAATAATTTCCGGGCGGCAAATGCGATCAAGATCTCGGAATATTTCCGCTTTAATAGCGAACTTTTCCGTGGCCGCTTCCACCACAAAATCGCAATCAGCAAGGTTTGTTCGATCGAGCACGGGCACAATACGTCCGATGGTGCCCGCCTTATCGGCGGCGGTAATCTTGTTTTTCGTGACTTCGCGATCCAGGTTGCTGGTGATGGTCTCGAGAGCGCGATTCAGAAAACGCCGCTCCACGTCGCACAGCACAACGGCACGGCCGCTGCGGGCAAAAACATGAGCAATCCCGTTGCCCATGGTGCCCGCGCCCACCACGCCTACGCGTTGGATCTCCATGAAGGGCTCTCCCCTGACCAGAAAAAGTCAAAGTCTAACACCGCCGCAGACACGCCGGCACATTCAACCCCGACCCATGAAAAAGTTGCTGAGGAAAGCGGTTAAGGTTCGCTTCAGCTTCGGCAATTCAGCTTGCCGCAAGCATCAAATTCGCGCAACCGCTGCATCCCACCTTACAAATACCGGAGCAGCACTGCAGCTCGGCGGGAGGACATCATGTCAGGAAAAATCAGGGTAGCAACATTAGCGATTGCAGCAACCATAGCACTCAGTGGGCTAGCCACCGCCCAGGACTACTATCGTTTCTATGATCGCGACTATGGCTATCGCCACTACGATCGCGATGATTATGGATATAACCGGACCGCATTTCGCGTAGCGCGGGACTTTGGCTATGAGGATGGATCATGGGTAGCGCGCCGGGATATCGCGGAAGCCAAACCGTACAACCCGTTTCCGCGCGGCGGATTCAAGCACGAAGATCATGGCTATCGCCGCGAATACGGTGACAAGTATGCTTACAGGGAAGCGTATGCGCGCGCCTATCGCGAAGGTTACGAACGAGCATTTCGACGATACTAGTTTTCCGACCTTGAATTTGTGGAGTGACCAGAAGACGGCTGGTGTCAGGCTGAGCGATACTGTGGCTGTGGCTTGCTAACGGTTTGTATGTTTGCTAGTGCCTGATGGGCTCCGCGGAGCGGATGCAGCAATCTTAAAGGCGGCCATGCTCATACAGAAGCTGGCTGCCGGACTTGCGCCGGTCAGCGTCGGTTGATAAGTTGCTGCTGGTCCCTTTGGTACGTAGACATAAGTACTCTTATAAGTCCATGCCGAGGGAGTCACGCCCGTTGGGCTGGTAAAGGTTGAAACATAACGCGCAATAATAAAATCCGTCGCTGTAGTGGTGAGACTAGGACCAACTTCCAACCCTTCGCTGCTTCCAGTTCCATTCGTCAGGTTTACGCCACTTCCATCCAGTACCGAGGACGACGCCATGTTTGAAACTTCAAGAAAAGCATTCATACTGCCTTTGGCTGGAGCTGATAAATTGATTTTGATCTCCGTTGCGCCCCCTTTGCACTTCTCGCAGTACCAAATATCCAGGGCCGAGTTCATACCAGTAGAGGAACTGGCGGCACCATCAACTTGTTTATAGGTATTATCGCCAGCGGTTGCGTTATCGCTAACGCTCACGACCTTGATGTCGGGAGAGAGTGGACCCGGCATCACGATAATAAGACTCCCAGCTCGAGTCGGCGAAATGTCTATGTGCGGCTGCAGAGTCTGTGCGCGCGTAAGGGATACGAACTGCTGCACTACGGTTTGACCCTGTAACTCAACTCCTCCCAGCCATAATAGAAACACTAATAATTTCGTCTTCATATCCCGGTCCCTTCCATATCAAGGTGTCGAGCTGGCATGTCCCTGAGCGAACGGCATTGTACATCGGTCTGCGCAAGAAAAAGTTTGGGCAAATGGAGGATATCTATCAGTCCCTGATCACCTCGCGCAGTGTTCTGAGCTCGGCGACGTCTATTCGCGTTGCATAGTCTCGTCGACAGCGACCTTGCCGCCTTTGTCCACGGTAACCACGCGATGGATGTTCTTGAAACCGGATAAGGTTATGTCAACCACATACGTGCCGGGGTTGAGGAAGAACTCTACGGGCGAGCCTTTATCGAGCATGCGGTTGTTGACGGCAATCTGAGCACCCTTGGGTTGCGTTCTGACGCTTACACTGCCCATGCCAGCCGTATCCCCACCGCCAAAGATCTTCTTGAACTTTCCCCCTAGCTTGATGTCATCGGTGGCGCCAAGTGCGCGCAGTGTGGGTGCGAAATGGAAGGCTTGGCCGGCCTGCAAGTTCGCCGTGGTAGCTTCTTCCAGATAACCTTGCTTTCTAACTAGCACAGTGTGGCTGCCAGGTTTGTCTACAGGAATTTGGGCCGGAGTTACTCGTCCGGTGTCGTGACCATCCAGGAATACGGCCGCACCGGCGGGTTCGCTGGTCACTGCAACTGTAGCGGTGAGCGGAGCCAATTGGACAACCAGAAATGACTTGCTGTTAGACGCGACGTCAATGGTGCGACTCTCGGTTGAATATCCTGCTTTGCTCACGCTAACCGCGTGCTGGCCGGGCGCGATGCCCGCCAGATTAAATGGCGTGGCCCAACTCGGATCGTTGCGACCGTCGACCTGAACAGCCGCACCAGCGGGAGTTGAATTGATCGTCAATTGGCCGGGGATAACCGCAATCACCGCTGGAGGTGGAGTCTTCCCCTTCTTCTTGCTGTTGTATTTCGCTCTGACTGAGACGGAGCGGGCTGGTTCCGCAATCACCGGTTCGGCTTGCACCGGCTGAGCCTGAACCGGGGCCGGCGTAGCAGCGGGGACCGTAGGCTGAGCCGCGCGCCCCGACTGATTGGGCTCAGACTGGGTTGGTGCCGTCGTGGCGGCAGACTGCGCCGGCGTGCTGTCGTCGTCCGAATTTTCGGAGCGGATGTGGAACGCCATGTAAACCACGACCAGAAGGATGATTCCGGCCGCACTCGCAATGGAATATAAGATGAGCTTGGGCGGAGTCTTCTTGATTTCCGTGACCGCCTTCTTAGCCATCTGGCGCGGCTGCACCTTGGGCTTGTCCGGGGGCGCGCTGCGAAAGACGGTGGCCCGTTCCGGATCCATGGGCGCAGCCTCGGTCACCGGTGGAGGCGGTGGCGGCGCGATGTAGATCTCCTTCATGGGTGGCAATTCGTCGATTTCGGAGAAACTTGGACCGCGTTTCTCGGCATCTTGCCTGCTTTCGTCCATCATCGGATCAACCTGAATGGTTGGCGAAGCGGCCTCCGGCTCCACGATTGCTGCGGACATGACGGCGTCCGTCTCTACGATTGCCTCGGCAGATGCTTTTGCAGCCGAAACCGCGAATTCTGCACTGGGGTCTAAGACCAGCTTTTTTGGCGATGCGAGTGTTGAAGATGAACTTCCGCCTGACCACCCAGCGGCCGCAGCGGCCGCTTTCTGGCGCGCCGTTGGACTTTCCGGGACGGGCACGTCGGTGACTGTGGTCTCCGCGGTCTCTTCTGAACCGGATTCTGAAGCCGAAGATGGTGCAGTCTGGGAGGTTTTGGGCTCGACACTCTTTGCTTCGACCCTCGCCGTTTCCGAGTGGGCCCGGGGCTCGACCTTTGCTGCAATGGTCTGGGGCGGGGCCGAAGTAACAGTCGTAACGGCTGCCGGCTTCACAGGAACCGTGGTGCCAGCGGCGGACGTTGGCTTCGCCTTCTGCTGAGTAGCCGATCCTTTGGCCGGCTGGGCAGCCTTTTTCGCTGCTACTTTGCTGGCGCTTTCCTTGCACTTCTCCAAATCGTTTACCAGCTCTTGTCCGCTCTGGTAGCGCTCTTCCGGTATCTTGGAAAGCGCTTTCATAATCACTTCAACGAGCGCAGGGTGAATCTTCCGGTTGATTTTGTCAGGCGCGGGGGGCATCTGTTCAATAATTTGCTGCCGCACAGTTTCCGCGTCTTCCCCCGCAAAAGCCTTCCTCTCTGTCACCATCTCATACAGAACTGCGCCCAGGCTAAACAGGTTGGAACGCGGATCGACCGGGTCTCCGCGCAACTGCTCAGGAGACATGTAATGCAGAACCTCAGTGGGCTTGCCCGGGATTTGGGCGGTATAAGCGCCCATCGTAGAAATACCGAAATCCAGGATCTTCACCGTGCCATCCCAGGTCACGAGAATTTTGGCTGGTTCCAGGCTATAGTGCATCACGTTTCGCACGTGGGCGTGATCCAATCCCTGACAGGTTTGGCGGGCAATATCCTGAAGATCCCAAATGGAAAATCCTTCTTTACGTGCCAGCATCGTAGCGACGCTGTTGCCCTGGACATACTCCATGGCGGCGCAGAACTGGCCATCCATATCCCCGGCTCCATAGAGCTGTGCGATGTTATGGCTGTTGAGCACGTTGGAGCGGTCTACCTCTTCCAGGGTGTGCTGGATCACTGCGGCAGCCTGCTCCCCCAGGATCTCTAACTTGACCGCCTTCAGCACAACCGTCTGTCCGCTCTCTGGATCGGAGCACTTGAAGATGGATGCTGTTTCCGAGCGCGTAATTTCGCTGAGTATTTCGTAACGACCGATTTTGTTCGACATTGCTCCCTAGCCTCAACCAGACAAAGAGCCAGATCGTCTCCCGAATGCGTACACGCTGGACACGATCGTTGTAGGAAAAACAGGTTTAGGATATCTCGAGGTTGGCGATGGAGGGGAGTTACGAAGGTACTCGAAAATCGGCGATGTCGGCGCCATGAGTCAAGTCTGATGAAGGGTCAAGTTTCGCCTGCTGTCGTGAGCCACTGTTCGAGCAAGCGCCGAACCTTGGCTCCTTCGACCCTCCTCCGGACCGCATCGATCATGACCAATCGAGCGCGGATTCCGCGACCGTGAAAGCCCACCCAGTACGGAACGTATAATTCTCCAGGAACCGGCTGGGCGGAGATATGCAGGTCCCGAATCCGAAAAAAACCGGCCGTGAAGAGCACTCGCCGTACTTTCGCGATGGTCAAATCCGAAATGGCTGCTTGATCCAGAATTGCTTGCGCGTAGTTGCGACTTTCGAGAAAGATCACCTCGCTCGGTCCTGGTAATTGCTCGAAGTGATAGAGGTCAAGAGATCCGTCGACGGCGTCCAGTCCGAAGATGCGTTGATCGCGCTTGCCGCGGTTGACGATTTCGACTTGGAAGAGCTGAAAAGGGATATAAAACTCGGCTACCGAACGCAAAGGGCCAGATACCGCGTTTCGAAGCAGCGCAACGACACCATTACCCGAGAGTTGCTCGATGGCTTCGTCGCGGGTGACGTTGGGCTTGAGGCTGCGAATGCGCGCCATTTCGAACTATCGGAAGTAAATCCATAGGCCGACAACGGTAGCCACCAAGACCAGGCTGAATACGATATTTACGCGGTGTTCCAGCGCGGTCTCGGCTGCGGGTTTGAACTCGGTCGCTGGAGTCAGCGGAGTCACGTCCATCTTGTCAGCGACCGTGGCGAAGGTGAGGCCGGCAAGCTTCCTGCGCTCGGGAGCGGGCGTCACCAGGCTCACGCCGATCAGCACCAGCGAGCAGATCACAAACATGAAGATGGCGTAATGCAAGAAATTCATTTGCACCAGCCAATCGAGGCCTGGCGCCGGGGGAGTGCCGCCCTTGGCGCGCAACTCGAGGACGAAGCGCACCGCGCCCAGCACGAAGCCCGTCAGCAGCGAACTGATGGCCCCTTGCGCGTTGAGTCGCGGCCAAAGAATGCCGAGAACGAAGCAAGCCGCAATCGGCGGGCTGATGTAGGCCTGCACGCTCTGTAGATAGATATAAAGTTGGCTACTGATGAGATGGATAAACGGCACCCACATCAGGCCGAGTAGTACCATCACCCCTGTGGCCACTCTACCCATGTTTACCAGCTTGGCCTCGCTCGCATCCGGCTTGATCTTTTTATAGAAATCCAGCGTGACCAGAGTGGAAGCCGAGTTGAACACAGATGCCATCGCACCCATGACCGCAGCCAGCAAGGCCGCGAGCACAAGGCCTACCAAACCCGGAGGCAGCAGGTTCAGGATCAGCGTCGGATACGCGGTGTCAGGATTCAGCATCTCCCCATTGGGCCCGAACCGGAACATATCGCGGAATAGCGCCAGCGCGATCACGCCCGGCAACACCAGCATGAAGACCGGCAGGATTTTTAGGAAACCCGCGAATATCGTCGCAGCTTTGGCGTGTCCCTCATCTTTGGCGGAAAGCACGCGCTGCACGATCACTTGATCCGTACACCAGTACCAGATCCCGAGGATGGGGGCGCCGAAGAAAATTCCGGTCCAGGGGAAGGCTGGGTCGGTCGTCGGTTTGATCATGTGAAAGTAGCTGGCGGGAACGGCTGCCCGCAGCGCTTCGAACCCTCCCACGCGATGAAGCCCGACAAAGGTCAGGATAACCGCGCCGGTTATCAAGATCATCGTCTGCACCATATCGGTGTAGATCACGGCTGCCAATCCCCCGGCGACAGTGTAGATTCCGGTAGCCACCACCAAAGCCACCGCGGTCTTCCAGAGCGTCCAGCCCGCCACGCGCTCCAGAACAACGCTGGCGGCATAGAGCTGCACGGAAATTTTGGTGAAGATATAGGCGATGATCGAAATACTAGCCAGGTAAACCGCACAGGAGCGGCTGAAGCGCCGTTCCAGAAATTCGGGCATGGTGAACACGTTGGAACGCAGGTAGAAAGGAACAAACACCCATCCCAGAACCAGCAGGATCAGGCAGGCCCACCATTCAAAATGGCCTACGGCTAATCCCGAACTCGCTCCCGAGCCGGATAACCCGATGAAGTGTTCGGTCGAAATGTTCGAGACAAAGAGCGAAGCGCCGATGGCAAACCAACCGACGTTGCGGCTGGCGAGAAAGTAGTCCGTGGAGGTACGTCCCCTGCGCGCGAAATAAAAACCAATCGAAAAGATCACCAGGAAGTACAGCGCGATGATGGCAATGTCGACCCCGGCGAGGGCCTTGTGGGTGAGATGCGCCGCGGTTTGGACCATACTCCTCCCTTCTTACTCGCATCCAGAGCTCTTCGTCTGTGTTCCGAAAAAATCGACAGGGGCGACTGTATCTTACTGAGGTCATTACCGCAATGTAGAATCTGAGTCGGAAATTGGACTTAGCGTCCAGGCATGACTGGTCGCTGACTTGCTCTTGCCGGCCGTGCTACATTACTGCCGAATGAGATCTCGACCGGCACAGGACTTCGCCGCACGCCGCAGTCGTCTCTTTGACAGCGTAACGTTTGCCCGCCTTTGTCGCGCGCGCGATTATCTCGGCGTCCGCTATCGCGACCGAATCACGTTGGAGCACGCCGCCAGTCAAGCCTGCCTTTCGCCTTTCCATTTCAACCGTGTCTTTACCCAAGCATTTGGGGAGACGCCGCACGAGTTCGTGACCCGAGTCCGAATCGAAGAAGCCAAAAAACTACTCCTCGCCGATAATCATCGCGTCACCGATATCTGTTTCGAAGTGGGCTACGAGAGCCTGGGATCATTCAGCACGCGCTTCAGTTCCCTCATTGGCCTCTCCCCGGCGACGTTCCGTCGGGAATCGCGGCGCCTTTTTGGCGGATTCGGCACGCGCTGGCCGCTGTACTACATTCCCGCCTGCTACCAACAATTCTTCGTAGGTCCGGTGTAGGTCACCAATTTTCCATCAAGAATCACAAGAATCGAGAAGTATCATTTCTGCTCTTTCGCTAATTTAGTGGCGACGAGGAGGCTTTCTTATGATTCAACGCCTTTCGCATACCACCATATACGTGCTCGATCAGGATGCCGCGCGCGACTTTTACGTCAACAAGCTTGGCTTCGAGGTTCGCATGGACGCCTCTATGGACAATGGCTTTCGCTGGCTCACCGTCGGTCCAAAAGGGCAGCCCGACCTGCAGCTTATTCTCATGAAAGTCGATGGCCCAAACATGCAGCCGGATGTGGCGGCAACTCTGCGCGACCTGCTCACCCGGGGCAAGCTTGGCGGTGGCGTCCTCCAAACCAGCGATTGCCGCAAGACCTACGAAGAGCTCAAGGCCAAAGGCGTGGAATTTTTGTCCCCGCCAAAAGAGCAGTTCTACGGGGTCGAGGCACTGGTGAAGGACAATTCCGGAAACTGGTTCAGCCTCACGGAGCCGAAGAACTAGGCGCAGGTTGCAATCCTGCGGTAGTCGCACGTTTTCGGCCGCGTAACATTCTGGGCCTCCATCCGTTATTCCATTTGGGAGCACAATTGTGACCAGACGGTGACCATCCCCAGTTGCGGTCGTCGATGTGAGAGGCGACCATCCTGGGCATGGACAACACAGACCACAAATGTGTGGCGCGTTGGGAGCGGGCTTGTAGAGGCCCGGATTCATCGTCTATTCTGAACGGAGTTTTGGGCGTTGCCAGATCGCTATTCGTCCCCAGTATCTCCCGGAGTTCGACTATGACCTTGACTCGCTTTGTCAGCAAAAATGCGTTCCGCAACAAGCGGCGCAGCATCCTGACCATCTTGAGCATCGGCGGTTCGCTGTTGTTGCTGACATTCCTGATAACTATCTGGCGCAGCTTTTATGACAGCAAGCCGACTGAGCAGTCTGCGCAACGCCTTATCGTCCGCCATAAGGTGTCCCTGGTCTTCCAGCTGCCCAGCTATTACCGGCAAAAAATCCAAGCCATTCCGCATGTCAAGGAAGTGGTGAATCAACAATGGTTTGGGGGGCAATATAAAGACGACAAGCCCGACAACTTCTTTGCCCAGTTCGGCACCGATCCGCAAGAGTTGTTGAAGGTATACCCGGAATTCGCGATACCCGCCGACCAACTCGAAGCCTGGCAGCATGATCGAGCGGGTGCCATTGTGGACGTCGGCCTGGCCAACAAATTTCACTGGAAAGTGGGCGACCGCCTGAATATTACCGGGAAGATTTTTCCGGTTAACCTGGAGTTGACCATCCGCGGAATCTTCACCCCGCCGGATCCGACTCAGTCGATCTACTTCAACAAGGACTATATTGACGAGGGCTTTCCCAGACTCAAAGGGACCGAAGGGTTCTTCGCGGTTCTGGCCGACTCGCCCGAATCCGTTCCCACGGTTGGACAAGCCATTGACGAGCAGTTTCGCAACGCCGACCGTCCCACCAAGACGGAGAGCGAACACGCTTTCCAGCTGGGCTTTATCGGGATGCTGGGCAATATCAAAGCCTTCATCATGAGCATCTGTCTGGCCGTGGTTTTTACCATCCTGCTGGTGTCGGCCAATACCATGGCAATGTCGATTCGCGAGCGGACCCGGGAAGTTGCGGTACTGAAGACGCTGGGCTTTACCCGCAACAGCATTCTGGGATTGTTCGTCGGTGAGGCGGTTTCGCTTGCACTGGTGGGAGGACTGATCGGCTCGCTGCTCTGCTTTTTCATCGTGAAAGCGATGGCCAGTCAAGGCGGGATGTTCACAGGCATGAAGGTCACACCCATCACGATGGCGGCAGCACTGCTAATCGCGGCGGTGGTGGGATTCGTCAGCTCCTTTGTGCCCTCCTATCACGCGTCACAGGTGAACATAGTTGACGGCTTGCGTCATATCGGATGAGCTCCTTCGTGTACCTTCGTGTCCTTCGTGGTTGATGAATTGCAAATGCTGGAACCACAAAGGACACAAAGGTACACAAAGAAGAAGGTCACCGAACCGCACGCGCGGAATCAGAAGCACCCTGAAGGACAGGAATAGAAAATGGCAATCCCCCTGAGCTATAACGTGCGCAATCTACGGCTGCGTAAGAGCCTTACCATCATGACCGCACTGGGTATTGCGCTTACGGTTGCGACTGCGGTTTTCATTATGGCGCTTCTGGCAGGCTTGGGCCGCGCCTTCGCCACTACCGGCGATCCCCTGAATGTGTTGATGCTGCGCAAAGGTTCGGATTCTGAGTTGGCCGCCGGCGGAGTTTCGCGCGATGCAATGCAAGTCCTGAAAGACTTGCCCGGCGTCGCCAAGAACAGCAAAGGTGAGCCTCTGGTCTCAGGCGAAGATATTCTGGTGGTTGTGATGCCGCGCAAAGGCGGGACAGGAGAGACCAACGTCACCACTCGCTTCCTGACTCCGCTCGGAATCGAGATGCGGCCGCAGATCCACTTGGTCACGGGGCGCTGGTTTACTCCGGGACAGCGGGAAGTTGTGGTAAGCAGCTCGATCAACAAAAGATTTGAGCACGCGAACATAGGCGATACTGTGCACATCGGCAAAGGAGACTGGCCGATCGTCGGCATTTTCGACGCCAGTGGCACGGCGCATGCTTCTGAAATTTGGGGCGACATCAACCAACTGGTCACGGATTTCGAGCGTACTGTCTACTCCTCGGTCCTGGTACGGGCGACGGATCCGGTAGCGGCGCAGGCGCTGAAAAACCGTGCCAATGACGATCAGCGACTCGAGCTTAACGGCCTGCTGGAACCCGACTACTATGCTTCGCAAACCAAGTCGGGCGGCCCCATCAAGGTTGTAGGTTGGATTGTCGCTTTTATCATGGCAGTCGGCTCCTGCTTCGCCGCCGCCAACACCATGTACGCTGCGGTCGCTTATCGTGGGCGCGAAATTGCCACTCTGCGGGTAATTGGCTTCTCCCGTCCCAGCATTCTGACCTCATTCATGCTGGAATCGCTGTTGTTGTCTTTGCTCGGTGCGACGCTCGGAATCATCCTGATGTTGCCGTTCAACGGGATGACCACAGGAACCCAAAATCAGGTTACATTTAGCGAAGTCGTGTTCAGCCTGCAGATGACGCCGGTGGTGGTGGTCAGCGCGATTGGGTTCGCCCTCATCATGGGAGTCGTGGGTGGGTTTGCTCCCGCCTGGCATGCGTCGCGCCAAAACATTCTTAACGCGCTGCGGGATTAACGACACTGCCATACTTTTTGCATCAGCGATTCGAAGGAATCATCTTTAAATTTGAACGCAATGCCGATTGACGCAAAACACGAAGACCTGCGAAGCCTCCGAATCGATCGCACTGCGCGCACCGGAGGCGAAGGCGAACCCCCGGTCTGGGCACGCCGCTATATCCTCGTCGGGATCGCGCTGCTGGTAGTGTTGGGCGTGGTGGCGACAGCCTACCGCTTGTTCTCCCGCGAAACTCCAGAGGTAGAAGTGGTTCGTGCCTCGGCGCAGAACAGCGATATCGGTGGCATCGTTCTTTCAGCCAGCGGCTACATTGTGGCCCACCACAAGATCAATCTGAATTCCAAGGTGACGGGCCGTGTGAAGTGGATCGGCGTGGAAAAAGGTGACAAAGTTAAAGAAGGCCAGATCCTGGTGCGTCTGGAAGATGATGAGTTCCGCGCCCAGTACGAACAGGCGAAAGGCGCCGCCGAGAACGCACGAGCTTACCTGCAGGAATTGCAAAACGGATCCCGGCCTGAGGAAATCCAGCAATCTGAGCATAATCTCAATGAAGCTCGAGCAACGCTGGCGAACGACAAAATCATTCTAGATCGAACTCGCGGACTCACCAGTGAGGGTGTGCTCTCGAAACAAGCGCTGGATGACGCGACCGCGAAGTTTGAGGCTGATCAGCAGCGGGTAAATTCGCTGGAAAGAGGATTTCAACTGGCCAAGATCGGGCCACGCCAAGAGGAGATCGCTCGTGCACGGGGCGCTCTCCAACAAGCTCAGGGTTCGGCGGACTATGCCAAGTCTTTGCTGGACGCTACCGTAATCCGGGCGCCCGTTACCGGAACGATTCTTGAGCGCGCGGCCGAAAAGGGGGAATTGGTGACGTCTGGCTTTGCCAGCACAGCGGAGGGTGGCCCGCAAGGCCTGGTCGTCTCTGAGGCTAATCTGAACGATCTCCAGGTGGAACTCGATATCGCGCAAGACGATTTCGCCAGGCTGGGCCCCAAGCAAAAGGGCGTGGTCACTGTGGATGCATACCCTGACCGCAAATGGGACGGCTCGATCGCCGAAATTTCTCCTCAAGCCAATCGTGCCAAGGCCACAGTTCAGGTAAAGGTACAAGTCGTCAATCCGGACGAGCACCTGCGGCCCGATATGAACGCGACTGTCAAATTTCTCGCGGACGAAACCCCGCAGCATGCGAGTTCGCAGCCGCAAGGTGTCTTTGTGCCTACCGCGGCGATCAAAGATCGCGATGGCAAGAAATTTGTCTTCCTGGCGTTTGCAGGCAAGGCAACAGCACGGGACGTCAAGATTCTGTCGCAACGCAGCGGCGGGGTGTTAGTGCAGGGCCTCAACGGCGGCGAGGACGTCATCACCGCGGCCCCGCAAGATCTGAAAGACGGAGATAAAATCAAGATTAAGGGACAATCATGAGCACTGCTACTACTCTTCCGAAGACCGCCACTCAGACCAAAGTCGTTCAGGCTCGCAACGTCAGCAAGGTATTTAAGCGGGACGCCTTTGAGGTGAAGGCTCTCGATGATGTTTCCATCGAAATCGCCGGCGGCGAATTCCTGGCGCTGATGGGTCCGTCCGGCTCCGGCAAAACAACGTTGTTAAACATGATCGCGGCCATTGACCGGCCGACGGCAGGAGAACTGCTGGTGCTGGGCGAAAACATCTTTCGCCTTAGTGATACCCAGTCGGCCCGATGGCGCAACGAGCATATCGGATACGTTTTCCAGACCTTCAACCTCATTCCCGTGCTCACCGCGTTTGAGAACGTCGAATTGCCGCTATTGCTTACCAAGTTGAACGCCCAGCAACGGCGCGATCACGTGATGACCGCGCTTAAACTCGTGGGCCTGGAGGAGCGGGTTCACCATCTTCCCAAACAGCTCTCCGGCGGCCAAGAACAGCGCGTGGCAATTGCGCGCGCCATCGTCAGTGACCCTACGCTGCTGCTGGCAGACGAACCGACTGGCGACTTGGACAGCCACTCCGCCACTGAAGTGTTGGAGATCCTGAAGCGTCTGAATGAGGACTTCCACAAGACTATCGTGATGGTGACGCATGATCCTCACGCAGCGTCCTACGCGCACGTGACCCGGCATCTGGAAAAGGGGATGCTGCTGCCGCCGGGATAAGCTGGCCGTTGGAAGAGTGCGAGATGCGGCTTCCCGCCGAATCCGCGGTTGAATTCGGGTTCGCCGCCGTCAGTCGCGGCCAGTTTCGCACCTTCGCGACCGAAGCCACCCATACCAGTCCGGCTGCATACCCCGCGAGAACGTCGGTCGGGTAGTGGACGCCTAGATAGACTCGTGAGAAACCAATTAGCCCAATCAGCAACGCGGCGCCAGTCCAAACTGCTACGCGCGACCATCGTGTCGCCAATCGCCCGCTAACTATCCATGCCAGAGTGATATAGAAGCATAGCGAAACCATGGCGTGTCCACTGGGAAATGCATAGTCCCCCGGAGCCGGGAGATTAAAAAATGGCTGCGGGCGGGCACGGTGAAAAGCCAATTTGAGCGTTGTATCCAGAACCGCAGCGCCGGTCAGACTCACGACCAACAGGATTGCTTGGCGGCGGATTCCGGCGCCAGCCATGACGATGAGAGTCACTACTACCAATGGCAGGAGAACATCCGCTGAGCCCAGCAGCGAAAGTCCGAGCATGAGAATTGTCAGCGGCGGCGTGGCTTGCTGGTGAACTGCATTTCGAATCGCAGAATCGAAGACCAGAGACTGGTGTTCGAGTATTTCTGTCGCCAGCCAGCCGAAAAGTACTACGGAAGCGGCCGCGACGATCAACAGTGTCGCAGCCCGAAACCGAATCGCTTTATCGGTTGTTGTGGCTTCGCAATCGAGTTTCACTGACTCAGAATAACAAAAACAAGGGCCCCGGCGGCCCAGTCGCAACCCATCGTCTGGGCCGAGGCTGAGATCTAGAGTTCAGAGAGGGGCACCGCATCGCCGGCAGTTGGAGCAAATCCGCTATTGGCAGGGTCGGATACCCATTGCCAGGCGCGGCGTCCATTCTCGCCGAGCAAAGTTCGCGCTTCGCCATACTCCACCAGCCGGTTCAACACCGTGGTGACTGAAGCCAGCGGATCCTTGTGGCGAAGCAGCACCGGGGGAAGGCGTCGTCGTATGTGCTCACAAACGTCGCGCGCGCCCAACGGCCGGTCCGCTTCCATCAGCACCATGCGGCAGGCTTTAGTAAAGCCTGGCTGGCGACCGCCGCTTTTGCGGTCTACCAGCTCCAACAGTTCTTCGTTCAGAACCTCGTCGCCGAACAGGTTGGCCAGTCCGACGATTGTCTGTTTCACTGTTCCAATGCGCTTCATCACATCGGCGCGCTGCCGCATAAGCTGCCTGAGTTCCTGATGCGCGGCGTTTACCACTTCCTGGACATGCGAGTCGCCGTTTCCTGGAAGGTGCTTGTTTCCGCTACCATTGCCGCCAGCCTGCCCGTTTACCATGACCGTCCTCCAGAGCCGCCACTCCGCCGACTGCCGCTCACGTCAGGCGGGCCTTACCACCCACACACCAAACCTGGGTCCAAACACATGTCTCTCAGATACGCAAACCTCAGGTCACTCGTTCCCTCAAACTGAATCTAAGACTACGATTCCGTGATTTCTCTTCGGCGCACGGAGATAGCCGCCGCTGCATCTACGGGAACTTTCTGGTGGGTTAGACGATATGACCGAGGAAAGGTAAGGCGGGGGATTGTAAAATCGGTGTCATGGCGTGTACCCCAAATGGGCCGCTGGCTCGCGTAGTTTGCGGAGACCTCACGATTCGGTGGACTCTCTTTCGTGCTGTTCATGGTTATGGAACGGTTCAAACATGGCGATGCTGGACCCTTTGGGGAGCGGTTCAGGCGCGAGGGGCGAATGCTGCCCGAAGGAGTCACTTATCACGCCAGCTGGGTGGATTCAGCTCGTACGTGCTGTTTCCAAGTCATGGAAGCGCAGCATCCGCAATCGCTAACCACTTGGGTTTCCCACTGGGATGATGTGGTTGACTTTGAAACTGTCCCGGTCCTGACGTCTGCCGAATTCTGGTCCAAGCCTCAATCGGAACAAATCTGATTGGAACCAGGGCGGTGCTTCAATTCTTGCTCCTTGACAAAAACGAGACAACTGATAAAGTTCGGTCAATTGCTCGTATCTCAAGCATTCCGTAAGGTGCCCACGTATGAAGAACGTTTACGAGGTTCTTAGACAGAAGGAACTCGAACTGGCGAGGCTGGAAAAGGAAGTCGAGGCGTTGCGAGTGGCCGCGCCCCTGCTGTCCGAGGACAAAGAGTCTGGCTCGGAAAACTCTAACAAGCCAACCTTGGCGGCGTCGCCGGGTTCGCAGCAGCCTATCCGCATCCCGCAGCCAGCGGTGAATGCTTCTCCGCAACCGGCGCGCGCGGCCGGATGGGAAGACACGGCGAAGCGCTGGCCGTAATCGAGGGTACAAACGACGGGCGCCTTCCGCCGGAAGATGCGGCGGGGCGAGTGATATTGTTGATTCGGCTCGGAGCGGTCGCCGCTACGAGCCAAACTGCTTTTGAGAACTCTCGATGCACAACCCCTTTAGCCTAACTTCTTCGACATCTGAATGAAATGGCAGGGTTGCTTCACGGTAGCGTCAGCCGGCAAAGGTGCAGTGCCGGTCTCCTCGTACCCCAGACGTCGATAGAATCCCGGCAGCGCGCTGCGCAAATTTACAATTCGGAGATCCATAACCACCGCACCGGCGGATCGCGCATGCTCTTCGGCGGCCGTCATCAGGAGCGAGCCTAAACCACCACCCTGGCGCGAGGGATCGACCGACAACAAACCAAGATACCAGTGTTCGCCGCGGGGCTCGACATAGACACAGCCGACAATTCTCTCGCGTTCTTCAGCCAGCAGGAACTTGCCCTTGTTGATTAACTCGCGAACGTTCTCGGGATTGGTGCGGTCGCCATCAATGAAAAAGCGCTCTGGGCGAAAAGCATCATTTACCAGGCGGGCGATGGCGTCTGCGTCCTTCAGTTCTCCTGCTCGCAGCTGCGCCGCATTCATTTTCATGATCAACAACGCAATGCTATATCCCAGGCGGACAGGTCGCGCAAGAGGCCTTTGCCCTGCACCGCGTTCCGGTTTCGTGTAAATTCAGAAAAGGCCCGTAGCAACGCTCGCTAAATCGCTTGTCTTCACCGCAAAATCCGTGGTTTGAATCGCAGACCGGAGCTGGGTCTCGGAGTGCCGAGTCTCAGAACCCC